>Ga0114958_10003748_pt1 | contig 10759 bp, 12 predicted proteins | sample C_130208_EF_Meta_FD_89577 | JGI IMG/M metagenome (GOLD analysis project Ga0114958, IMG submission 89577) | Freshwater microbial communities from Lake Croche, Canada to study carbon cycling - C_130208_EF_MetaG | ecosystem: Environmental > Aquatic > Freshwater > Lake | place: Lake Croche, Canada... | reverse complement strand
TTTGAAACCAAAGATAGCCGCCATTTTGAAAGCCATCTCAGAAGAGTCCACATCATGGTAAGAACCGAAGTGCAATGTCACTTTGACATCGACTACCGGATAACCTGCGAGCACGCCAGCCGTCAAGGCTTCGATCACGCCTTTTTCCACCGCCGGAATGTATTCGCGCGGCACCACGCCACCTTTGATGGCGTCGACAAATTGAAAACCTTTGCCGGCTTCATTGGGTTCGATTTTGAACACCACGTGACCGTACTGACCTTTACCGCCTGATTGACGTACGAATTTGCCTTCGCTGTCTTCAATGGTTTTGCGAATAGTTTCGCGGTAAGCCACTTGCGGTTTGCCGACGTTGGCTTCCACACCGAACTCGCGCTTCATGCGGTCGACAATAATTTCCAAATGCAACTCGCCCATACCGGCGATCAATGTTTGGCCTGACTCTTCGTCGGTCTTGACGCGGAAAGAAGGGTCTTCCTGCGCCAAACGCTGCAAGGCAATACCCATTTTTTCTTGGTCGGCCTTGGTCTTGGGTTCCACAGCCTGGGTAATCACTGGCTCAGGGAAGATCATGCGTTCGAGCATGACAATCGCGGCAGGATCACACAATGTTTCACCGGTGGTGACATCTTTCAAGCCAACGCAGGCAGCAATATCGCCAGCACAAATTTCATCCACCTCTTCGCGGTTATTGACGTGCATTTGCACGATACGACCGATACGTTCTTTTTTGCCCTTGATAGGGTTGTAAACCGTGTCACCTTTTTTCAACACGCCTGAATACACACGCACGAACGTCAATTGGCCGACAAAAGGATCGGTCATCAACTTGAATGCCAAAGAGGAAAATTTTTCTTTGTCGTCGGCTTCGCGGTGCACTTCTTTTTCGTCTTCATCCATGCCTTTGACAGGCGGAATATCGATAGGCGAAGGCATCAATTCAATCACCGCATCCAACATACGCTGAACGCCTTTGTTTTTAAAGGCTGTACCGCACATCATGGGCTGAATTTCACTGGCGATGGTGCGAACACGCAAACCATGGGTGATTTCTGCTTCGGTCAAATCACCTTCTTCAAGGTATTTGTTCATCAGGTCTTCAGACGCTTCAGCTGCGGCCTCGACCATGTTCTCGCGCCACTTTTTGGCTTCTTCGACGAGGTTGGCCGGGATGTCTTCGAAACGGAATTTCATGCCCTGAGAGGCTTCGTCCCAAATGATGGCTTTCATCTTGCGCAAATCGACCACACCGGTGAAGTTTTCTTCAGCGCCGATAGGAATCACGATAGGCACGGGGTTGGCCTTCAGGCGCAATTTCATTTGGTCGTAGACCTTGAAAAAGTTGGCGCCGGTACGGTCCATTTTGTTGACAAAGGCCAGACGCGGCACTTTGTACTTGTTGGCCTGGCGCCAAACAGTTTCTGACTGAGGCTGTACGCCACCCACGGCGCAATACACCATACAAGCGCCGTCGAGCACGCGCATGGAACGCTCAACTTCAATCGTGAAGTCCACGTGCCCGGGCGTGTCAATGATGTTGATGCGGTGTTCGGGGAAAGACGCGTCCATGCCCTTCCAAAAGCAAGTGGTTGCCGCAGAAGTGATGGTAATACCACGCTCTTGCTCCTGCTCCATCCAGTCCATGGTGGCAGCGCCGTCATGCACCTCACCGATTTTGTGGTTCACGCCGGTATAAAAAAGAATACGCTCGGTGGTGGTGGTCTTGCCCGCATCGATGTGCGCAGAAATACCGATATTGCGATAGCGCTCGATAGGAGTCTTGCGTGCCATGGTCAACCTCTTGGGGAATCAGATTAAAAACAGGAAATTGTCTGCGTCATTTGTGACAGCAAATTGCACTGCTGCAGCCCGGGTATTTCAACAGCGCACATCTGAAGACATGCGAACCCGTCAACTGCAAGCAGCAGCTTCGATCAGAAGCGGAAGTGAGAGAACGCCTTGTTGGCTTCGGCCATGCGGTGAACTTCGTCACGCTTTTTCATGGCACCGCCACGGCCTTCAGCCGCTTCGAGCAATTCGTTGGCCAAGCGAAGCGCCATGGATTTTTCACCACGCTTGCGAGCAGCTTCTTTGATCCAACGCATGGACAATGCCAAGCGACGAACAGGACGCACCTCTACAGGCACTTGGTAATTGGCGCCACCGACACGGCGGGATTTCACCTCGACCATGGGCTTGACGTTGTTGATGGCATTGCTGAACAGCTCAAGCGGGTCTTTACCGGATTTAGACTGGATTTGCTCGAGTGCGCCGTAAATGATGCGTTCGGCGACAGCTTTTTTGCCGCTTTCCATCACTACGTTCATGAATTTAGAGAGTTCGATATTGCCGTATTTAGGATCAGGCAATATTTCCCGTTTCGGGACTTCGCGACGACGTGGCATGTGACTTCCTTTGTTGCTTCAGTTGGTCGAACCTTGGCTCAACCTTGAGGGCCATACAAGCCCTCACTTACTTGACCCGTGCAGACACCGCGTCCGCACTGTGAGGTCTTGGTCCGGCTTGCCCTTGCCGGGGCAAACCCAACCACCTGAAAAAAATCAGGCTTTCTTGGGGCGCTTAGCGCCGTATTTAGAACGTGACTGCTTGCGGTCTTTCACGCCTTGCAAATCGAGTGAACCGCGCACGATGTGGTAACGCACACCTGGCAAATCCTTGACGCGGCCGCCACGCACCAACACCACAGAGTGTTCTTGCAGGTTGTGGCCTTCACCGCCGATGTAGGAAATCACCTCGAAACCATTGGTCAAACGGACTTTGGCAACCTTGCGCAAGGCAGAGTTTGGTTTTTTGGGTGTGGTGGTGTAAACACGCGTGCAAACGCCACGGCGCTGGGGCGAATTTTGCATCGCAGGGCTCTTGGACTTGGTCTTTTCGACCTCGCGTCCGTGACGCACCAGTTGGTTAATGGTTGGCATTGAAAACGTCCTTCAACGTTTGAACTAAAAAAGAATGGTTCCGGGAATTTCCGAAAAGCCTGACAGTATAGCAGTAAGCCTCGCAAACTGGCTTTGAGATTAAATTTCCGCAAAAAACACGCACAGAATGGCTACTTCAACCACAAAGTCAACGTGTCCCATGTGCGGCCGAAAAAGCCAGCCTCCTCCACCGAGGCCAGTGCCACCAAGGGTATTTCTGCCAATGGCGTCTGGTCCAGCAACACTTTGAGTACCGCCACCGATTGGTTCAACTGCAGAGGTGCAAGCAAGGGATCGGGGCGGGTAACCATGGTTTTGATTTTCGCGGCCTGGCCCTGTGGTACTGCCACCACAATCGGTTGGTTCCTGCCTAAACTCACCTGCGCTTGACGGCCTTTGAATACTTTGGGTGTAACCACGGCCTGCCCGGCATCAAATAACTTGATGCCGTCATACGCGGTATAGCCCCAGTTCAACAATTTTTGTGCTTCCTCGGCGCGGGCGTTTTCGCTCGCCGCACCCAACACAATGGCCAACAAACGACGCCCCGGTAAATTGGGGAAGTCTCGCTTGGCAGTGGCTACCAGACAAAACCCGGCGGCATCGGTATGTCCGGTTTTCAAACCGTCCACCGTGGGGTCTCTGAACAACAGCAAATTGCGGTTGCTGTCGTTGGCGGCAGGGGTGCCGGGATACCGGTATTTTTTGATGGCGTAGAAGCCGACATAGGCGGGGAAGTCCTGCATCAAGCGGGTCGCCAGAATCGACAAGTCGCGAGCGGTGGTGGTGTGCCCGGGTTCGGTCAAGCCCTCAGGGTTTTTATAGCCCGTGCTGTTCATGCCAAGTGCCTTGGCTTGAGCGTTCATCATTTCGACAAAATGTTCGCTGGTGCCGCCAACGCCTTCGGCCAATGCCATGGTTGCATCGTTGCCTGACTGAACAATCATGCCTTTGAGCAAGTCCTCGACCGGCACTTGCATCTTGGGGTCGATGAACATGCGCGAACCTTCCATCTTCCAAGCCTTGGGGCTGACGGAGAAGGTTTGTTGTAAGGTGATTTTTTTCTGTCGCAACGCATCGAAGACCAAATAGGCGGTCATCAGTTTGGTCAATGATGCCGGCTCAACCGGCGTGTCGGCCTCTTTTTGCGCCAGCACTTGTGATGCGGTGACGTCCATCAACAAATAGGCACGCGCGGCAACTTCAGGAGGCTGCGGTGTTTGAGCATGGGCGCAAACACACAAAAACATGCCTAAAAAGGCAAATACAACAGGATGATTCATGGGGTGGCAGTTAGCAGTCAAAGGGGTTTCAAGCCCTTAAGTGGCGCATGGCCAAAGATTTCAACAAGGGCAATTGTCCATGAAAGAAATGTCCGCTGCCAGGACAGACCGTCACAGGCAATTGCTGTGGTCTGGCCCAGTCCATCACGGCACTCAGTGCGACGGTGTCATCGCTCTCGCCATGGATCACCAAACTGTGATCATGCGCATCGGTGGGCAAAGGACTGACAGAAAAATGGCTGACTGCCGTGCCCACCAATAGGATTTTTTTCAATCTACCGCCAGGCCATAACGCCTGCACCGCCTGACACGCCACAAAAGCGCCAAAAGAAAAACCAGCCAAGACCACAGGTTCGTCGGGCGCGAGTTGCGCGACCAAGGCGAGTAAATCCTCGGTTTCGCCACGGCCTTGGGCATACATACCTTCAGAACTGCCAACGCCACGGAAATTGAAACGCAAACAGTTCCACCCTGTCGCCACACAAGCACGCGCCAGTGTCTGCACCACTTTGTTGTCCATCGTGCCGCCAAACAAGGGGTGCGGGTGCGCCACCACCGCCAAGCCACGCGCCACGCCTGCTGGCTTGTCAAGTACCGCCTGAACCTGACGGTCCTCTACAGTTAATTTCAGCGGCTGTGAAATAGATGACACTGTGTCAGCGACCGATGTGATCGGGTAACAGCAAGCGCTCAACTACTTGGCCATTTTGCAAATGCGACTCTATGATTTCATCGATATCTTGGTTGTCCACATACGTGTACCAAACCGCCTCGGGATAAACCACCAGCACCGGCCCGCCCGCACACCGGTCCAAACAACCGGCTTGGTTGACTCGCACGCCATCGACGGCGTTCAAACCCAAAGCCTTGACCCGGGTTTTGCAATGTTTCCAAGCTGATTGCGCCTGATGGTCTGAACAACAAGCTTCATTGTTTTCTCGCTGATTCAGGCAAAAAAACACATGGTGTTTGAAATAACTTTGTGATGTCATGGACTGATTTTAGAACCCTCGCCAGCCAGCGCTTGGTGCTTCAAACGCCAGCCCGTCCATATCAACAACGCCCACGGCCATAACCAGTTCAACCAAGGCGTCAGTCCGTGAAAACGAATAAAACGACCCTGCTCCCATGTTTGCGTGGTTTGTTCGTAATACGTGCTGACCGGGGAAATGTTCAGCAGTAAGAGCAAGGCCAGTTGAGCGACGAACAAAAACAGCAATAAAAAACGCTCAGACCGATTGAGCATCAAAGTCAAGCCACACACCCCCAGCGCCAGCCCGCTGCCAGACGGCGGCGTGAGCCAATGCCATGCATGTTCTGGGCCGTAAGTCAGTGCGGCAGACAAACCGGTGGCCATCATGGCCAACACTGTCAACAGTACCAAGGCAGCTAAGCGCTGGCCCAAGCGCTGACACACCAGCATGGCCAATATGCCAGGTACGAACAAGCCCAGAAACACGCACAGCATTTCAAAAAAAGGTGTCATAGGTTGTGAAAAATCGTCGACCAGTTGCCCCAAAAACCGAACATCCATTTGTGGAAACACCTCTAACCCCAAACGCCGCATTCCCTCTGCCACATGCCCTAAACCCAAGGGCACTGTCACGGGAAATAACAAGGCCAGTGGCCACAGCGCCAATAAAACCAAGCTGCCACTGGCATCGTGTGTGAGCCATTGGCGTCTGAATTGCGTCCAGCGATACAGCCAGCCTCTTCTCTCAAGTACCACAGCGAGTAACGCGCCCACCATGCCGCCTAAGGTATTGAGCGTCCAATCCAGTTGTGATGGCACGCGCATGGGCAAAAAAGTCTGCATGCATTCCATGGCGAATGACAACGCACAAGAGGCGACAAGCGCAAACACCCACGACCATTGGCGCAGGTATCCGCTGCGCATACAGGCCAGACAAAACCAAAATCCCAATGGGGAATAACCCAGCACATTGCTGTTGATATCGAACCAAGTGTTGTAGTGAGGCCAGGGAGCGAGCACAAAAGACCAAGGCGCAATCTCTTGATTACGCCAATCTTCAAACGGGTAGATGCTGGCATACACAATCACCAGCACACAAATCCATGTCAATAGCCAAGCGGTGGTTCGACGTTTAGCCGCCATAGATCCTCAAAAAGGCTTGACCACCACGAACACCACCGCAGCGACCATCAACAGCACGGGTGCTTCATTGAACCAGCGGTACCAGATATGCGAGTGGGTTGCCTCGCCTGATTCAAAATAACGCAAATGTTGGGCACAAAGATGGTGATAACCGATAGCCAATAGCACCGCCAGCAGTTTGAGCATCATCCAGTTGGCAGGTGGTAATCCACCGATGTCGTAGACCAGCCATAAGCACAGTCCCAAGGCCAGCGCTGGCCACATCAGCAAAGTCATAAAGCGCATCAGCTTACGCGCCATCAACAACAATCGTTCACGCTCTGCTTGGGAATCCGACGGCACCATGGCCAGGTTCACAAAAATACGCGGCAGATAAAACAAACCCGCGAACCAACTGGCCACGAAAACAATATGAAAGGCTTTTACCCATAGCATAGCTGAAGTTTAGTGCCAAGTTCCATACATACCCTGTTCGTTGAAAGTGCCCCCAAACAGGCACTCGGGTTTCACCCCAAAAACACCGCGTGCAGATGCGGCACAATTTCCCTATGAACATTCCTACGTCATTTCCCCACACCCGCTTGCGCCGACTGCGCCGCGATGATTTCACCCGCCGCTTGGTGCGCGAAAACGCCTTGAGCGTTAACGACCTGATTTACCCGGTATTCGTGCTGGACGGCGAGAAAAAACGCGAAGCAGTCGCCTCTATGCCCGGCGTTGAACGCTTGAGCCTTGACTTGTTGCTGCCTGTGGCTGAGCAATGCGTGAAGTTAGGCATCCCTGTGATGGCTTTGTTTCCAGTGATTGATGCGTCGCTCAAAACACCCGACGGACGCGAAGCCACCAACGCCAAAGGTTTGGTGCCCCGCGTGGTGAAAAGTCTCAAACAACATTTTCCGGATTTGGGCGTGATGACCGATGTGGCGCTCGACCCTTTCACCAGCCATGGCCAAGATGGTTTGCTGGATGACGAAGGCTATATCTTGAACGACCCGACAGTAGAAGTGCTGGTGCAACAGGCGCTCACACAAGCCGATGCAGGGGTGGACATTGTGGCACCCAGCGACATGATGGACGGACGTATCGGTGCCATCCGTCAAGCACTGGAAGCACAGGGGCAGATACATACCCGCATCATGGCTTACAGCGCCAAATACGCGAGTTCGTTTTACGGGCCGTTTCGTGACGCGGTTGGCTCAGCAGCCAACTTGGGCAAGAGCAATAAAAAGGTCTACCAAATGGACGCGGGTAACTCCGACGAAGCCTTGCGCGAAGTGGCCATGGACATAGCTGAAGGCGCTGACATGGTGATGGTCAAGCCCGGCATGCCTTATTTGGACATTGTGAGACGGGTCAAAGACGAGTTCAGCATGCCCACTTTTGTCTACCAAGTATCGGGCGAGTACGCCATGCTCAAAGCTGCAGCACAAAACGGCTGGCTTGACCACGACGGCGTGATGATGGAGAGTTTGCTGGCGTTCAAACGCGCCGGTGCCGATGGCATCTTGACGTATTTCGCTATCCAAGCCGCAGAGAAATTGCGGCAAGCATAAACCGCTGCTTTTGTTTCAGACGCCTAACTGGTCAATGAAAAAACCCAGTGTGCGTTCTAACGCCAACTCTGCCGCTGCCGCGTTGTAACTGCCGCGGTGGTCGCAATTGAAGCCATGGTCTGCGTCATACACCTGCACATCCACCTTGGGTTGTGCCAGTTTGAATGCGTCGACTGTTTGCATGGGGATGAGGGCATCCAAAGCGCCAAAGTGCGACAACACGGGACACAGCGCTTGTGCCGTGAGTTCAGGCGCCAAAGTCATTCCGCCACCGTAATACGTCACCGCTGCTTTGATGCCGCTCAACTGTGTCGCAGCCCGCCAACTGAGCAAGCCGCCCCAGCAATAACCGACGACGCCCACTTTGCCTTTGCTCGCCATTGAGGCATGGGTGACAGCGGCCTGCACATCGGCCATCACGCCTGGGGGCGGCAAACTTTCGGCGCGGCTTTTCAAGTCGCGCCCCAGCGTCACCTCTTCAGCGCTGTAGCCCAAATTGACATGTTTTTGCAGACGTGAAAACGTCGCAGGTGCGATGACCAAAAATCCTGCCAAAGCAAAACCATCGGCGACGGCGCGGATATGTGCATTGACGCCAAAGATTTCTTGCAGCACCACGATGGCGGCGCGCGGTGTTTTTTTCGGTTGTGCCACGTAGGCATCAAAAACAAAACCATCGGTTGATTTCAATTCAATCGAATGTCCCATGTGTTGCTCCTTTTAGGCTGCAGCCACTGCATGCAACCTTCGCTCTAAAAAATCCAACCGGTCCTGGCCCCAAAACAATTCGCCGTCCAACACATAAGTGGGGGCGCCGAACACGCCCAGCTTTAGCGCTTCATCGGTGTGGGCTTGGTAAGTGGTTTGAGCCCCGGGCTGTGTGCTTTGCTCTAACCGCGACTCGTTCAAGTCTTGCTCGCGCAGCAACTCTGTCAATACGGCATGGTCTGCGATATTGCGCTGTTGAACCCATACCGCTGACAACAAGGCAGCGCTGATACGCTGGGCGGCTTCAGCGCCGTCGTATTGATCCACAGTGATGATGAGCCGCGCTGCATCGTCCCCGGCGACCGGGAAAAATAGGGGGTGCAGGTTCAACGGCAACGCCAAATAGTCGGCAAATCGGCGCAATTCCACCAAGCGATAGGCTTGACGCTGAGCTGAACGCTGCCCCAGAGGCAGCCCGCCCGTCACCGGGAAAATCTGACCCAAGTCCATCGGCTTGATGCGCACAGTGGCACCGGCTTGTGCAGCCATGGCGGTGAACCGTGCATGACCCAAATAGGTCCACGGGCTTTGCGGTACTAGAAAGTAATCAATCGTCAATGGCATAAGAGCTTTCAATCGTGTTATCTTTTTGGGCAATCGTTGCGCTTGGATCTCAAGCCACATCCTACTATTTCATTTCACCTTCAACCCTGTACTGGAGTGCAAGTGTCGACACCTTCTTCTACACCCCCCCTCGTATTGATCACCGGCGGCAGCCGTGGCATTGGCGCGGCCAGTGCATTGCTGGCTGCCCAACAAGGCTGGGCAGTGGCCGTCAACTACACACGCGACGCACAAGCTGCGGCCGATGTGGTGAGTCAAATTCATGCCATGGGTGGCAAGGCTCAGGCTTTTCAAGCAGATGTGGGCATTGAGTCTGACATTCATAGATTATTTTCAGAGGTTGACCATGCCATGGGCCGTATCCAAGGACTGGTCAACAACGCGGGCGTGGTCGATGTCGCTTGCCGTGTCGAAGACATGTCATGGGATCGCCTAGAGCGCATGATGCGCATCAATGTGATCGGCAGTTTTGTATGCGCTGCGCAAGCTGTTAAGCGCATGAGCACGCGACACGGCGGCTCGGGTGGCAGCATTGTCAATCTCAGCAGTGCAGCGGCCGTGTTGGGTGCCCCCAATCAATATGTGGATTACGCGGCCAGCAAGGGCGCTATTGACACGTTCACCTTGGGATTGGCCAAGGAAGTTGCCAATGAAGGCATACGCGTCAATGGCGTGCGGCCAGGCTTGATATTGACAGACATCCATGCCAGTGGCGGCCAACCTGACCGCGCCCATCAACTGGCCCACCAAGTGCCGATGCAACGCCCCGGCACAGCGGATGAAGTGGCACAAGCCGTTGTCTGGCTGTTGAGCGATGCGGCTTCCTATGCCACAGCCAGCAACATCAGCGTCAGCGGTGGCAGAGCATGACAGCCGACAAACTCTATTGGGAGGACATGCTGCCCGGTCAAGTGCGAGACCTTGGCAGCATCACGCCAACACGAGAAGAAATCATCGCATTTGCCACGCAATTCGACCCGCAGCCATTCCACCTCGACGACGAGGCGGCCCAAGCCTCGGTGTTTGGCGCGTTATGTGCCAGCGGCTGGCATACCTGCGCGATGGCGATGCGTTTGATGGTGCTTCATTTTCTGAACGGTACGTCCAGCTTGGGTTCACCTGGGTTGGAAAACATCAAATGGATGAAGCCGGTATTTGCCGGCGACACACTGCGACTGCAATCGACCACCACCGATGTACGGCCCATGAGCAAACGGCCTGATGTGGGACTGGTACGCAATGTCTGGGCGATGTTTAACCAACATGGCGAGCAGGTGCTGCACATGGAAGGCTGGGGTATGTTTCGGCGGCGCGGTTAAGACACGCTTAGGCCGACCCATCCGTTAGGGGTTGGCATTTCTGCTCTCGAACGGTACTGCAATTGAAGACACGCTTAGGCCGACCCGTCCGTTAGGGGTTGGCATTTCTGCTCTCGAACGGTACTGCAATTGAAGGCACGGTTAGGCCGACCCGTCCGGTGCGCTTTTTTTCTCCGCTTTCGCTCGAAAAAAACGCCCCCGCCTGTTCGGCCTTCAG
>Ga0114958_10003746_pt1 | contig 10761 bp, 4 predicted proteins | sample C_130208_EF_Meta_FD_89577 | JGI IMG/M metagenome (GOLD analysis project Ga0114958, IMG submission 89577) | Freshwater microbial communities from Lake Croche, Canada to study carbon cycling - C_130208_EF_MetaG | ecosystem: Environmental > Aquatic > Freshwater > Lake | place: Lake Croche, Canada... | reverse complement strand
CAGCAAGATCTTCTCCGTCTCCTCGAAGGAAGCCTTCGCCAAAGGCCCAATATTATTCTTATTGATACCATAACGGTCTACTGACATCAGTCGGCCATTACGAGTCATGCTATCAATAAGTAGTCCAAGATGTCTATAGTTCACGCCAGCATCAGCAAACAGTGAATCGATCTCTGTCAGAAGAATGTTACGCCCAGCCTCAATTCCCAGAACATCCATCACATCATGAACATTCGTGGTATATAGGCGGGTAGGGTCTACTGCAGGGTGATTCATCACTTCGATGAAGTTGCTACCATCCGTATCCAGAGTATACTCGGATATCTTCGTAGGCTTTCCATCTATGATCTCCACACGATTCTCGGACTTGCTGAATGACGCAGCCTTGATGCCAGGCACACCTCGGACAGCAACCGTCATCAGGAGTCGTGCCTGGAACTTCTTGAAGTTCGAGTAGTCATCTGCCTCCGCATCAATACCACGGTCTAGGCGAATACGCATAATGAGTTTCTGGGAGTTAAAATCCGTGTAAACCATCGAAATAGTATTGTTGAACTTCTCATTCAGAACAAATGCTACGTCATCCATTGTGATATTGCGATTGAACATCGTATCCTTGTTAAACTCTAGACGCAACATCCATTTGCTGAATGGCTCTGTTACAGCCTCCTCTTCACCTGAATTAGAAGAGCCTTGGCCAAGTTCCTTCTGCTCGAACAGCTTATAGAATGCAATGAGTGACCGGTCCTCAGGGACTACTGTCGTCTCGTCCTTCGGGTCATAGTATAGTCCAACGGTGGTCACAATGTCTCGCAACATTGTCAACTCCAAGTCCTGTGCAACCTCACGAGCCTTCTCCTTGTCCTCACGGAACTCAGGCTTCAGCGCAATACTGAGAGATGTCGCCTTGGGTGCCTTGGTTACCTTGAATACCTCCTTCAGCCTAGGAACACCACGGGTCATACCTGACTTGGCCGCCACACCTGCCAAGTGGAAGGTGTTCAGTGTCATCTGCGTCGCAGGCTCACCAATCGACTGGGCTGCAATAATGCCCACCTGCTCTCCAGGCTGGGCCCATGAAGACCAGTTCTTCAGCAGGATCTGCTCAACCAGAGTGTTAAACGCCAACTTTGTTAGTCGGTGCTTGACAATAGAGTTGTGTGGTCCGAGATAGAAACGCAACATCGCCGCCCACATCTTGTGGAAGGGCAGCGTCCTCTTCTGTAGATTTTTAAGAGTCTCAATTACGTATTCAGGCATCAAGTCGGTCTTCGCCGTTGTCTGAATATTGAACTTCACCTTCAAGTTCATAATCATGCGCTCCAAGTTCATGGGGCCCATCAAACTCTTCGCACGCCCATTGCGGAATACACCATTTACCAGCATATTGCGATCCTCAATCACCTGGTCCACGAATGTATTCAGGAGTTCCGCATTATCCTTTGAATTCTCTACTAGAATTTCAGCCATATTGACACCCTGAAGCCCCATGAGTTTCCGAATCTCCTCATCACTCATGGAATGAATGGGAAGACCCTGTGACTCAACCTTCGTGCAACTCACACCGTCCTCACCATAGTGAAACTGGACGATGCCGCCCCGAGCATCACGCACCGTCCCATCATACTGGGTCACCAGATCCTCCATGGCCTTCACCATCTGTCTCTGGATATAGCCCGTTTCTGCGGTTTTTACCGCAGTATCAATCAAGCCCTCACGTCCTGACATAGCGTGGAAGAAGAACTCCTGAGGCGTCAGACCCTTCACGAAACTGTTCTCTACGAAGCCACGGGCCTCGGCGCCGTCGTCAAACTTCTTGTAGTGAGGCAATGTGCGATCCGTGAAACCGAAAGGAATGCGGCGACCCTCAATGTTCTGCTGACCAACACATGCCACCATCTGCGATACGTTAATCGTGGAGCCCTTAGAGCCCGCCTTCAACATGCTAATCAAGCGATTCTCCTGAGCCAATGCCTTCTGACCCAGTTTACCTAGCTCCTCAATCGCCTTGTTCAGCTTACCGAAGACCTGGCCCTCGAACTCATCCTGGTTCGAGCGACCCGTATTGTTGTCGAACAAGTCCATGTGCACCTGAAGAACAATCTCGTCGATCTCCTTCTTGCGTGCCTGAACAATGTCATTCATCGTCGACAAGGTGGCATCGTCTGCCACTAGGTCTGAGAGGCCAATTGAGAAACCGCTCATGATAAGATAGGCTTCAATTGTGCTCTGAACGGAGTCAATCAAGTTCACGGCGGCATTCGCACCAAAGTCATTGTAAGTCGTGTGAACTACACCTACACCAGTCTTATTGAGAACATCATCGTCTACAATACCACCAGGCTGAATCATACCCTCACGAATCTTCACCATGTTATTCGGATTCGAGTCATCATCGTAGAACTTATTCTTCAAGTCCGAATTAATTGCAGGAAATAGTGAGCCAAGAACCTGTTGCCCAGACCACTTTGGCGCACCCTCCTCTATACTAGGAACTGGCATCTTCCCGTCAAAGCGCTTGTTCCACATCATCAGGTTCATGTATTCCTTCTTCGTAAATGTATCACCCTGCTTCGTAATGCGGTAGGACCCAAGTAGAGCATCCTGAACCACCTTAATTACAGGCTTCTGGTGTCTGGGTGAAATCATCTGATAGGGAACGGCGGCAATATCCTGTAGCTCCTGGATGGCCTCAGAGCTCTGGGGAATGTGCGCATTCATCTCGTCACCGTCAAAATCTGCATTGTAGGGGGCCACAGCAGACACATTCAGGCGGAATGTATTATAAGGGAGCACACGAACACGGTGTCCCATCATAGACATTCTGTGAAGCGTAGGCTGTCTGTTAAAGAGAACCATGTCACCGTCCATCAAGTGGCGATTCACCATATCACCATTATATAGAACGATCTCCTTAGTATTCACATGAGCCAGGGAAATCATGCGGCCGTCCGCACGGACAAGTGTCTTTGCACCAGGGTATACTGAAGCGCCATTTTGAACTAGCTTATATAGTTTGTCACGATTGTAATCAGTTACACGCTCAGGCACCGTCAAGTTCATCGCAATCTTTAGGGGAACACCCAGCTCCGCAATCGAAATATTGGGGTCAGGTGTGATAACAGAACGGGCTGAGAACTCTACACGCTTACCCTGCAAGTTGTAGCGGATACGACCCTCCTTGGAGCCCAGGCGCTGCTGAATGGACTTCAGAGGACGACCACCACGCTGCGCCGATGGAGCCACACCAGGGATTTGGTTGTCTACTAGGGTCGCAATGTGATACTGTAGCACATTTGTCAGCTCATCAATATAACCCTTGTTCGCCTTGGACCCCTCGGCATCCATCTTAGCAATAAGCATCTTGTTTGTCTTGATGATTTCAAATAACTTATGGGTCAAGTCATCCTCTGACCGCTGGTTGTTCTCCTGCACAACAGATGGGCGCACCTGAGGAGGAGGGATCGCTAGAACGGAGCAAATCATCCAGTCAGGGCGGCACCAACGAGGGTTGAAGCCCATGAAGGCAACGTCCTCATCTGTAATGCGACGGAAGAGGCGCTGGACATATTCTACCTCAAGAGGCTGCTTCATCGCCTCATGAGCCACACCCATGCCCGTACCCTTATTGACACTCTGGACAGCGTCCCACTCAGCCACAATACGAGCAATGCCCTCCCGCTTGTAACGATCGGGCTGCCTCGAGCCACAACCATCCTCGGTCTCCTGGCCGCAACGGGAAATATTGCTTGAGATCTCCATGAGTTCCTTCCAGCGGCCCTCACCCTTCTTTAGCTTGATTGACGTGCGCATTTCCTTGTCCACCAGGAGTTTCGAGCACGAAATGCATACACAGTTGAGCACATTCAGAATCATAGGGAGAAACTGAATATAGTAGACAGGGCGACCGAGTCTGTAGTGGCCAAAATGGCCAGGGCAATTGTTATTGGATTGGCCGCAAGAACGGCATTGTTTTCCATTCTCCAGGACACCCATTCGGGGGTCAAAGAGTCCACCAATCTTTTGCTCATTTCCCTCATATGTGTTATTGGAAGTGATTTCCACCACGGAACGACGCTCAATCTCATCTGGCGAGAAAATGCTAAACTGGATGCCCATGATCGGTTCAATTTCAGAAGAGGAAGGCATCTCTGTGGGTATGTGTGTTCTTTTCTAAGCCGGGAAATAACATCAATTTTAAGCCTGGGTTGGCCGCACAATAAAAAATATTCAAACCCCATCTGGAAATTATTCCATGTTGTTTGCAGCAACAATAGTATTTACGTCATCAAGTATATTTTCATGGTATTTGAAATACAATTCACTTATCAAAACGTGTGGCACAATATAAAGAATAGGGTGAGTGTGTGTTATATTAAATATAAGTATGTGGATAATAGGGAGCAATATATACTCTCTAAGTTTATCCAGATATAGACCCTTGTTTTTTACGACCATTGCTAAGCAAATATACTGCGACATCTTATATACGAAATTCACATTATGACATAATACAGCAGGTCTATGCCATATCCCTAGATTTCGATCATCAACAGCAAGATTTAATAATATCCATGAGAAGATTAAGGCAACCATGTATTCTCCATCCAATCTATATTTGTCTATGTCAGGTATCATTTCGTATTGTAATCGCAGCAAGTATTCATTATATGACGCATTACAATTTGGACAAACAGTATGTTGTCCAGATATATCTTTCCAATTATTCAAGCAGACTTTATGGACGTATTTCATAGAGCCATTGCATTTACATGGTGACACGAAGGGCATGTCATCTTCTGATAAGCAAATACGACATTCCATTGAAGTTACATACGTGTTCAACCGTAGAAGTTTTCAATTTTTGTGTGTTTTAGGTGTAAACTCCGTTTTAGGTCTAAACTCGTTTTAGGTCTAAACTCGTTTTATATAAATTATCTAGTATGGATCGTCTAAGAATAAAAGCAATTCAAGAATTCAAAGAGGAAGATATTGATCAAGGTGTTGAAAGGACATATTTATATTACAAGACAGGTTCATATCACATTGAAACAAAAAAACAGAACATCGACTTACTGGAAACTCCAAGGTGGGGCAAAATGCTCTTCTTAGATGGATGTCTACAAAGCACGACCATGGATGAAGTCATATATCACAATGCGCTCGTTCATCCTCTTATGAATACCTTGACATTCAAGAATAATATACTTATCCTGGGAGGTGGAGAGGGTGCTACCGCCAGAGAGGTTCTTCGGTGGCCTATCAAACATCTGCGCATGGTAGATTATGACAGGGAACTCGTCGAATTCATGGCTCTTAATGCAAATGAATGGGCCCGTGATTCATTCGATGACTCTCGTCTAAGAGTTACATATAGTGACGCATGGGAATTTATGAAGACCGCAGAAAAATACGATGGTATCGTAATAGATTTGACTGATCCAGACTTAAAAAAGGAACGTTGGGGGTCTTTACTAGAGTCCGCCATGAAATCGGTAATTGGATCGAAGGGTGGGCTGGTCATGAACGCAGGATTGTATTTACCCTGGGATACTGAAAACTTAAACAATATTGTCGCACTAGTGAGAGGTCTGTGTTTATTGAATAGGGTATTCAAGTATTATATATATACTGCATTCATTCCGAGTTTCAATGCGGAATGGACCTATATTGTCATTTCGCATAAAAGTAAATTCATGATAGAGCCAGAATTCACAGAGACTATCCCACCATGGATTCGCAGATCCATTCGCACATTACCAGATTCTCTTTTAGAGCCCGCAAACACATTACCAATTCTCACGAAGGTCTAAAAGACTTCTTTTCTTTTCATCTAGCTAGCATCCATGTCTAAGAAGACTATTTGTCTTACAATGATAGTGAAGAATGAGGCGCACCTCATTATCGAGTGTTTTAAACATTTAGCCATATTTATCCAGTTTGATTACTGGGTGATCAATGACAATGGGTCAACAGATGGAACTCAGAAACTCATCAAGGACTATTTCGCCGAAAAGGGAATTCCTGGTGAACTCGATGAGACGCCTTGGCAGGATTTTGCCTTTAATAGAACTCGAGCATTTGAACTTGCATATAAAAAGACGGATTACGCCTTTGTCTGGGATGCGGATGACGAGATTTGGGGCGACTTCAAACTGCCTACTGATCTAGTAGCCGACCACTACAAATTCATCTTTGGAAACGAAGGTGGCACAAGATATTCCAGATGCCAACTATTCAACAACCATAAACGCTGGCACTATGTCGGCGTTCTTCACGAATACCCTGCATGCCTAGAAAAGGCGGATGAACCGGTTGATATCTTGGGAAATTACTATTTTATCTCAGGACGCCGTGGTGACAGAAGTAAGGACCCCAATAAATATCTGAAAGATGCCCTAATATTGGAAAAGGCATTCAAGGAGGCCTATGAGAAGAAAGACGGTATTTACAATCGCTATTGTTTCTATACTGCGCAGAGTTACAACAGCTGTAATCACCACGAGAAAGCCATTGAATACTATAAGAAAGTTCTGACTCTGGATAATTGGATTCAAGAGAAATATGTCTCATGTATTGAAATCTATGACCAGTATGACAGGCTAAAGAGAAATCAGGAGGGTCTCTTTTACTTGGTGGAGTCTTACAAATACGATTCAAGACGTATTGAAGGAATATATAGACTCATTAAGTATTACTGTATTAATGGTCCTATTGAAGCTGCATACGCCTATTACACCATGATCCAGGAACACTATGAAAACAAGTTCGTAAATGAGAATGTTGCCGACTACTTGTTCACAAAGAAGGAGGAATACGATTTCTATTTACCATACTACATGGTGATTGTCTCACAGCGTGTGAATCGCCATGATACTTGTATTAAGATGTTACAAATGATTTTTGGACAGCGCTTTCTTTTGTCTGGAGAATGGTGGATTCACAATTTGTTCCACAATATACAATTTGCCATTTCACACATGCCTCAGAGCATCAATTTCCTGGAATCTATGTTATCCTACATTGAAGCTCTAAAGGGCCGTGGATGCGCCTTGAATTCAAATAATTACAAGGTTGTCGACGCAATTATAGCGAAATTTAGACCATGTCTAACTGAGAAATCTTTAGAGCCATATTTGGCAAAGGTGTCTCAGAAAAATATAAATGTTATGCTAACTGTGACAACATGTAAGCGGTTCGACTTATTCGAACAGACCGTAAATTCCATTCTAAAAACATGGTTAGATCTGGACAAGGTCGATTACTTTTACTGTGTGGATGACAATTCGTCTGAGGAGGATCGTCTTAAGATGCAGAATCAATTCCCCTTTTTCAATTATCATTTCAAGTCGTCGAAAGAAAAGGGTCACAGGGAGAGTATGAATATCATTTGGTCAAAGGTGAATGAGCTGAAGCCCCAATACTGGATTCACATGGAGGATGACTGGGTATATTTCAAGCGGGAAAACTATGTTCAAAGAGCAATTGCGGCTCTAGAGAAATACGAGAGCATTGGAGTTCACCAGCTCGTTTTTAACAGAGAATATGGTCTCATGATGTCTGATATGGAGCGTGTGAATGTGATGCAGTTGGAGCCAGGGATATGTATTCACGAAAAGAAAGAAGGGGTACAAGGGCCCAATTGCGCATATTGGCCGCATTATTCTCTACAGCCATCTGTCTGTAGAGCATCCAAAATCATAGAATTAGGCAATTATAATTCTCCAAATACATTCTTTGAGAGAGACTATGCCGACCGCTACCATGCTAGAGGATTCAAGACAATGTTCTTCGATTTCATATATAGCACGCATATTGGAAAACAGCACTGGGAAAAAGACGGGAAAAACGCATATGCATTGAACCAGGTAGACCAACTCAGTGGCCCTGGTAAAATTCTCGATACAACCGTTGAAATCACAATTCAAGAAACGAATGAGCAACTCAGGGGCTCCATGAAAGAGCACTTGAATTCCATTTTGAAGAAGATTAAAACAGGAACACCCTTCGGCTTAATACGACCCAGCGACGGCGAATACAAGATTCTGAAAAATGAAACTCTGACCAATTGTGATAATTGGACATTTCAGGCGGATGGAATTCTAAGACAGCAACTCCTGGAAGCCGTTAAAACGGTAGATCCAAATCTCTACATCGGTATTCCTTGTAATACATGCAATAAACAATGGAATTGTACAGACCAAATATATAATGATTATATAGAAACCTTTGGAGTTCCATTACAACAACGAACATATGCAAATTTGCTGGGGAATTCTAATTGGCAGGCATTCACGGATTTCTTGAAATCCTATGAGCAGCGATTTTACTTGGTAACATCTGGCACGAAGGCTTCTTCTTTGCCAATTAAGGAGCGCCATATAATTGACGCTAAGCTGGTAGATAAATGGGATACAGATGGTAAAGAGGAAACTGCAAGGCTCCTGAATTTCATCAAGGGTAAAACAGGTGAACTCTTTTGTTTCTCGGCTGGTCCCTTGTCTAAAATCTGGATTCCAATGTGTATGCGTATGAGCCCTAACAATATGTATTTGGATATAGGAGCTTCCTTGGACATATTTACCAAGGGTGAGACAAATAGACTTTACACGAATCCTGGTCACGAGTTTTCCAGGGAATCCTGTTGTTTTAAGGATTCTAGACCAGATATGACCCTGTCCACCACTATCACATCTTTAATGAGCTTCAGAAATCCTAAGAAAAATCTAGTCTACCTGGGAGTATTTTCGAATAGGGATTACATTGAACTCTTGCGTATCTTCCTAATCACCGTAAAACTCTATTCTAGTCTCGACGCAATTGATTTCCTCATCATAACGAGCGAGGATTTCATTCCTGAAATAAACACGCTTTCTTCGCTAATAGGCGTCCCGTTGCTCACAATGACCCTTGATTTAAAACGGCTGGCAGGGGCGGCATTTGCAAGGCTTCATATATTCGAGTATGAGCAAATTATGTCATATGAGAAGGTGCTGTATTTAGACACCGATATTATTATTCAGGGAGATTTAATGAATGTATTTAAGGAGCCTATTGAAGACAAAATCTATGCCATGAGCGAGGGAACTATTGAACACGAGATTCATGGGGGTTGGTGGTTCGATTTCTCAACGATAGAAAAGAACACGGTGGCACTAAATAGCGGTATTCTCCTATTCAAGTCATCTGAATCCATTAAAATTATATTTGAAAATATTATTAGACATGTTACAGAATTAAAGTTATCTGGTGATAAAATGCCAAATTGTGAAGACCAGGCATTCATCAATTACCATTTCATCAAGGATTCTAAATATGACAACAAAATGATAGAAAAATACGGCCTCATTTACTGCATCGAGCCTCCCCCTCCTCCATCTGCCCCAACTGACATTGTCATCTGTCATTTCGTATGGCCCATTGGAAATGCCATGCATAAGATGGGTCGTATGAAGCCACATGTTACTCACATCTTAAGACACTTCAAGAAAATTCAGGCTCTAAAAGAATTCACCATATCAAATCTCATTGGCTCCACATATTCATGGGGTTCCAATGGTAGGATTCTTTTTGATGAAAATGGTATATTAAGAACAACCTGGGCAAACGGAACGTATGAATGGCTTTCTCACAATTCCATCATGGCCTCCTGGGCAGGATTTGATCACTTCCTCAGATTCAACGATACCTTTACAGAATATATGTCAGTCCGTCTGGAAGACCTAGAATTCTCGAAGGGTATCCCAATTAAAGGCGTAAGGTAACTATAATATAAATGCGTATAGCAATACTAATTTCTGGAGAACCAAGAGCTATTGTCTTCAAAGAACAATTACAATTTTTTACAAGCCTATTTAATTCACTTGTAAAAGATGGCCATACCATCGACACTTATTGTATGTTCAAATTAAATCCAGTAAAAGACTTTATACAAAGTAAAGAGGGACTATCGAATTTTAGTAACATCCTTGAATTATTCAATCCAAAATACTTGGAGTTCTTCTATGAATTCAAAGAGGATGCATTATTTAACCAGAAATTCAAGAAACGCTATCCTCCGATGTTTTTTAGTCAAATTAAAATGATAGATCATCTTATTACACAAGCATATAATAATGAAGCTAACTATGAACTATTTCTGAGAATACGACCCGACTGTATCTTAAAAGGTAAACTAGACCTCACGAATATTAATAAAGATACCGTATATACATCTGTAAAATGTGATGCTGTAGGGAATGATCAAATGTTCATATGTAGTCGCAAAATGATAGAGATATGGTGGATATCTGTAATACGACCAAGTCTTTCTTACGTTATCGATCTAAGATTTGATTCGAGCCTCTCACCCGAGTATTTTATATTCTACCATTGTCCAACAAAGCAAGTAATTGAAAGTGGTCTCATTAGGGATTACAATGTAATTATATCATGGATAACATATCCAGAAAACTACTCGGCTTTTCTGAATTATTTTAAATACAATGAGGATTATTTGAAGTTAAAGGATACTATGGATCGCAATGAATTCTTAGAAAAACTTAAACAAACCACATTGAAATTCAATGGTATTATGAATACGAGTATTCCGGTCTAAAATCATCTTACTCCCAGTATCTAGATACGATCATGATACCAAAGATATTCTTCCAGACATCCAAGAAGCCACTAGAACCATATTTGAAAAATATGATATTATCTCAATTATCTGATGCCTGGATTTACCTACACTTCCTGGATGCAGATATTGTACAATTTCTG
>Ga0114958_10003743_pt1 | contig 10767 bp, 8 predicted proteins | sample C_130208_EF_Meta_FD_89577 | JGI IMG/M metagenome (GOLD analysis project Ga0114958, IMG submission 89577) | Freshwater microbial communities from Lake Croche, Canada to study carbon cycling - C_130208_EF_MetaG | ecosystem: Environmental > Aquatic > Freshwater > Lake | place: Lake Croche, Canada... | reverse complement strand
TGCTGCACTGAGTATGAAAAATAGTTGGCTCTAAAAGTAAATTCATCTTTACATTTGTAAGAATTTTAATACAAAGTTTCTTACGCATACATGAGTAACACATACACAGACCTTGTCAAACAGACCTTCGATTTTCCTCAAGAAGGCTTTCAGGTAAAAGACAACTATTTGCATTTTAACGGAGTAGATCTGAAGAAGTTGATTGATAAGTATGGCACGCCGTTTAAGATTACCTATCTCCCAAAGATTGGTATGCAAATCAACAAGGCGAAAAAAATGTTTAATGAAGCCATGAAGAAACAGAAGTATGATGGCGAGTATTTTTATTGCTATTGTACCAAGAGTTCTCATTTCTCCTTTATTGTGGAAGAAACTTGCAAACATGGCGTGCATCTCGAAACATCGTTTGCCTATGATCTTGAGATTATTCGTAAATTGTACGAACGAAAGAAGATTACCAAAGACACCTTTATCATTTGCAATGGGTTTAAGACAAAAGCCTACACACGAAATATTTCTCAGTTGATTAACGCGGGATTCAAAAATTTGATTCCAGTATTGGATAATAAAAACGAGTTTGAAGATTATAAGCGTTCAATTCGCGTGAAGGATCCTGTGAAGATTGGCATCCGCATTGCAGCTGAAGAAGAAGCCTCATTTGACTTTTATACGTCTCGATTAGGTATTCGTACCCGCGATGTTCTTGAATTTTATGTCGACAAGCTGAAAGGCAATGAGAAGTTTCAGTTGAAGATGTTGCATTTCTTTATGAACAAAGGTATCAAGGATGATATTTATTATTGGAGCGAATTGAATAAGGTCTTGAACCTGTATTGTCAACTCAAAAAAATAGCACCAGAATTAGATAGTTTGAATATCGGCGGCGGTTTCCCTATTAAACACTCGCTAGGGTTTGATTATGATTATAATTATATGGTGAATGAAATCATTGCCACGATTAAGAAGGTGTGCAAGGCTGCTAAGGTTGATGTGCCAAATATATATACCGAGTTTGGATCATTCACAGTAGGAGAGTCTGGCGCTATTATTTACAGTGTATTGGATGAAAAGATGCAAAACGATCGTGAGATTTGGTATATGATAGATAGTTCATTCATCACTACCTTGCCTGATACATGGGGTATCGGTGAAAAATTTCTGATGTTGCCTGTCAATAAATGGGATGAGGAATATCAGGAAGTGCATCTCGGTGGATTGACGTGCGATAGCCATGATTTTTATACATCTGAAGAACATATCAACGCGGTATTCCTTCCAAAAAGCAACACCAATCCAATTGCTTTAAAGCCTAGAGAATTAAAAGCAAAGCAAGAGCCTCTATATATCGGATTCTTTCACACAGGAGCCTATCAGGATCAATTGAGCGGTTACGGTGGTATCAAACATTGTATGATTCCGTCACCAAAGCATGTGGTTGTCGAACACGATAAGAATGGAAAACTGATTGATTGGCTGTATGCCAAAGAGCAGACCTATCAAAGCATGTTGAAGATTCTTGGGTATATGTAATAACTCTATCGCCGTTTCAATAGAGCAATGTACAAGTTAAATGTCGAGGTGAATGCGAAGCTCTAATTGCAATCATAGGCCCACTTCAGGTAGGTAGCACCCCACGTAAATCCACCACCGAAAGCAGCTAGGATGATGGTGTCTCCTTTCTTGAGTTTTGTCTCCCACTCCCATAAACACAATGGTAATGTGCCATTGGTGGTATTGCCATAACGTTGGATATTAATCATTACTTTTTCTTCGGGTAGTCCCATACGTTCCCGGGTAGCATCGATAATGCGTTTGTTAGCCTGATGTGGTACAAGCCATGTTACATCGTCTCCGGTGAGTCCGTTTCGTTGCATGATATCATACGCAACCTGTGCCATATTCGTAACGGCAAACTTGAACACGGTCTGTCCTTCCTGATAAACAAAATGTTCTTTGGCCATCACTGTTTCAACAGTTGCTGGTTTTACAGAGCCCCCGGCTTTCTGATGAAGATAGGCACGACCTGCGCCATCCGAACGAAGAATACTATCAACGATACCAAGTCCGTCGGTAGTTGGTTCTAACAATACTGCTCCGCAACCGTCACCGAAAATGATACAGGTTGCACGGTCTTCAAAATTTAAAATAGAACTCATTTTATCGCCACCAACAACAATCACTTTCTTATGTTTGCCTGATTCAATAAACTGCGATGCGGTTGTTAGTGCATAGATAAATCCACTGCAGGCCGCACTGACATCATAGCCCCAAGCATTTTTCATGCCTAGTTTATCGGTGATGACATTGGCCGTTGCCGGAAAGGTAAAATCGGGTGTGGTGGTGGCACAAATCAACAATTCAATTTCCATTGGATCGATGCCTTTCTTGTCTAAAATTTCTTGTACGGCTTTTACCGCCATGTCGGATGTGCCTAAACCTTCACCTTTTAATATCCTGCGCTCTTTGATACCAGTGCGCGATGTAATCCATTCGTCGTTGGTATCCACTATTTTTTCCAAATCGAAATTGGTGAGTTTATCTTCAGGGACATATCCACCTACACAGGTGATAGCGGCTTGTATTTTAGACATACTTTTTTTAATTAAATGGACGGCAAAGTTACTATTATAATCGAGGTAGGAAAGGTAATTTTTTTCTCATATTGAAACGAGAACAAGTTGAAAAGCGGCATGAAGTAGTTGCTATGCAATACGTTGTGATCTATTGAATAATAGATACTGACAAGGATATACAAAAAAAAGCAACCTCGAAAGATTGCTTTTTTTACAAGTAGTTTGTTTACTTCGTATCGTCTCGTAATGGTTGAGAAGAATCAGATTTTTGAGGAGCTGGCATTTCTGCATGTGCACCTTTTGCGCAACAAGCTTTACCACCTGCAGCAACTGATTTTTTACAACAAGCGTGCATTTCTGCGGGCGCTGCGACTTCTAGAGATGCGTTAGTGCCACCAGCAGTTTTTGCTCCTGCTTGATCATGACTACATCCTTTTGCGGCTGTTTCTTTATTGCACTTTGCGGCATCTTTGCAACATTTTTTGTCTGCATACATTGTACCTGTTACTAACAAGGCCAACGCAACGAATAATATCTTTTTCATTTTTCTTTGTTTGTTTGATACAAAAATAGCCATTTTGCTGACTTGACTTAGCTTTTTTTGAAAATTAACAAGAACAAATTTTTGATTGTGTTGACGAAAGCGCCAATATTGCGTTCTCAACGAATCCATTGAACGACAAATCACTTTCTAAAGGTTACTGGGCATTAGCTGCGATATCTTTTTTTTGGGGGACGACTTGGTTTGTTTCAAAATTAACCATACAATTTATTCCCCCCTTACAGATGACTGGCTTGCGTCAGACGTTTGCGGGAAGTCTACTAATCCTCTTTTTTTTATTGAAAGGTCGCAAATTGCCCACAGCTCGTCAATTGCTTTTTCATGTCATGGTCGGATTTTTGCTCATCACTTGCAGTAATGGTCTCACCACTTGGGCCATTCAATTCATTCCTTCGTTTTTAGGTGCCTTGATTGCTTGCCTGATGCCATTTGTCTTAATAATAGCGAGTTCTATATTATTCAACGAAAAAGTAAAGCCGATTATCTATGTGGCACTCATTATCGGTTTCGCCGGGGTTACGATTCTCTTGTCCTCTTTTTCAGCTGAAATGCATGGGACTAATTTCCTATTTGGGGTGATGCTTTCATTGACTTCAGTTGCTACTTGGACTAGTGGTACGCTCATTTCGACAAGGAATAAGCTGGATATGAATCCGTTTGAAGGCATAGGATGGCAGATGTTACTCGGGGGCATTATGCTGTTCATCGCTTCCCAACTTACTGGACAACACGTACCTCTGCACACCATTCCAATAGAAGCATGGCTCGAATTTCTCTATCTGTCACTGATTGGGTCTATCGGTTGTTTTATGTGTTATCTATATGCGTTAAAGACCTTGCCTGTTAGTATGGTGTCGATTTACGTTTATATCAATCCGATTGTGGCACTACTCTTAGGTGTGCTAATACTCAATGAAAAAATAACCCCACAGATTGTGATTGGTATCGTTATTACTTTTTGCGGTATTTATTTAATTAAACGATTTTCAACCTAGATATGTCAATTTTGACATTCGCAGCCACTAAGTGTGCAATTCTGTCAATAATCAAGTAAATAAAAATACCCTACCTTCGCAACCACTGAAAAAATGACCGACTGTAATGCCTTGGCACATTTCATGATAGGTAGGTGGTAAATTCAAAATTTTTTAAATCAAAAAACATAAAAAGCGATATGGCTAAAACAACTAAACTAAGCATCACACCCCTTCACGACCGTGTGATTGTGCGTGCAGCTGCTGCAGAAACCAAAACTGCCGGCGGAATCATCATTCCTGATACAGCAAAAGAAAAACCTCAACGCGGAACTGTAGTAGCCGTGGGAACGGGTAAAAAAGACGAACCAATGACAGTGAAAGCCGGCGATACAGTATTGTATGGTAAGTATGCTGGTACAGAAATTACTGTGGATCATGAAGAACTTCTCATTATGAGAGAAAGCGATATCCTTGCTATCGTCTAAATTTGGTTGGTGTCAACCAATGACTCTTCTGGATTAAGAGTATCAGCTAAATTCAAACATTATACAAATCAACTAATTTTCAATAATTTAATTAACTCATTTCAAATTAATATTAAATATGTCAAAACAAATTCTCTTTAATATCGAAGCACGAAATAAAATGAAAAAAGGCGTGGACACACTAGCCGATGCAGTGAAAGTAACCCTCGGACCAAAAGGTCGTAATGTGGTCATCGAGAAAAAATTCGGCGCACCACAAATAACGAAAGATGGTGTCACAGTAGCAAAAGAAATCGAATTAGAAGATGCCATCGAAAATATGGGTGCCCAAATGGCGAAAGAGGTAGCCTCTAAAACTGCTGATGCAGCTGGTGACGGTACAACAACGGCAACAGTGTTGGCGCAGTCTATCATTACAGAAGGAATTAAAAATGTTGCAGCCGGTGCAAATCCTATGGATCTGAAACGCGGTATTGACAAGGCGGTTGCTGCTGTAGTCGAAAACCTTCGCACGCAATCTGAAAAAGTAGGCAACGATAACAAAAAAATCGAACAGGTAGCAACGATCTCTGCCAATAACGATAATACCATCGGTAAACTGATTGCACAAGCTATGGCGAAAGTCGGGAAAGAAGGTGTCATTACTGTTGAAGAGGCAAAAGGAACTGAAACAACTGTTGACGTTGTAGAAGGTATGCAATTCGATCGCGGATACTTATCGCCATACTTCGTTACAAACAGCGAAAAAATGATTGCCGAATTAAGCAATCCAATGATTTTGATCTATGACAAGAAAATCTCTACGATGAAGGACATCCTTCATATTCTTGAGAAAGTAGCTCAAGCAGGTCGCCCATTGGTGATTATTTCTGAAGATTTAGAAGGTGAAGCATTGGCTACCTTAGTGGTAAACAAATTACGCGGAACGATTAAAGTGGCTGCTGTTAAAGCGCCAGGTTTTGGTGATCGAAGAAAAGAAATGTTGGAAGATATTGCCAAACTAACTGGCGGTATCGTCATCAGCGAAGACCAAGGATTTAAATTAGAAAATGCCGACCTGACTTACTTAGGTTCGTGCGAAAGTATTTCAATTGATAAGGATAATACAACCATCGTAGGCGGTAAAGGCAAGAAAGCTGAAATCGTTTCACGTGTGAATCAAATCAAAGCGCAGTTGGAATCAACAACGAGCGATTACGATAAAGAAAAATTACAGGAGCGTTTAGCTAAATTGGCTGGCGGTGTAGCTGTCTTGTATGTTGGTGCTGCCACAGAAGTAGAAATGAAAGAGAAAAAAGACCGTGTGGATGATGCGTTACACGCAACTCGCGCAGCCGTTGAAGAAGGAATCGTGCCAGGTGGTGGTGTAGCCTTTATCCGCGCTATCGATAGTATCGTGAAACTGAAAGGCGCGAATGATGACGAAAATACTGGTATCGCTATCGTACGTCGTGCGTTGGAAGAACCAATGCGTCAAATCGTAGCGAACTGCGGACTAGAAGGTTCTATCATCATACAAAAAGTACGAGAAGGGAAAGCTGATTATGGTTTCAACGCCCGTACTGAGGTCTATGAAAACTTGTATAAAGCAGGTGTGATTGATCCTACTAAAGTAAGTCGTGTAGCCTTAGAAAATGCAGCGTCTATTGCCGGTATGTTATTGACAACTGAGTGCGTGATTGCTGATAAGCCTGAACCTAAGTCGCCAATGCCTCCTATGCCAGGTGGTGGAATGGGTATGGATTACTAAGAACCGACCATCTAAAATGCAACTACAAAACCGCTTCGAAAGAGGCGGTTTTTTTTTCAGCACATTTTTCGATAGTTGAAAATTTTTAAAAAGAGAAATCATTACCTTTTCTACATTCCCTCTTCTAAACACTAACGAAGTGATAGAATTCCGCGGTCTCACTTCCAAACTGAATCAGTCCATTTTTTGGCTCGGTCGCCATACATAGTTGCTCGGTTATCCCGAGTTGCAGCAGATAATACGTAGTTTTTTAGCTCAGTTGCTCCTGCTTTATAATTCGCCCGACGGAATGCATAACCGAGTTCGTTGACTGTGGAACTGAGTTGATTATGCTCAGATATGAATCGGTTTGGGGTTGAAGTGAGGCATCTCGTTTCACAGATTTACGCGCACTCATCCCAAATAAAAAATGAGACAGGCGCTCAATTGAAAAGGGTATCAATCATAACATTCTGCTCACTCAATTTTTTTCATTTCCACGTTCAAAGCCTTACCTTTGCCGCCTTCAAAAAATTGGTTTGGCCTTTGTGCCTGCCGCTTTAAAATTAATCAGTTATGTTATCAACCAACAATGTATCGCTTTCGTATGGCAAACGGGTCCTTTTTGATGAGGTCAGCATCAATTTCACCAAAGGCAATTGCTATGGCATCATCGGAGCCAACGGGGCCGGAAAATCGACCTTTCTTAAAATCCTAAGTGGAGAAATTGAACCCAATAAAGGCAATGTGAGTATTTCGCCAGGCGAACGCCTCAGTATGCTGAAACAAAACCACTTTGAATTTAATGATTTTACCGTACTCAATACCGTATTGATGGGTAATAAAAAGATGTGGGACATTCAACAAGCAAAAGATGCCCTTTACTTGAAAGAAGATTTTACAGAAGCGGATGGTATTAAAGCAGGTGAACTAGAACACGATTTTGGTGAAATGGGTGGATATACAGCCGAGAGTGATGCAGCACAATTGCTATCCGACCTTGGTGTGACCGACGAACTTCATCAAACATTGATGCAAGATTTAAACGGTACCCAAAAAGTAAGGGTGTTGTTGGCGCAATCCTTGTTTGGGAATCCAGACATTCTGCTCTTGGATGAGCCTACCAATGACCTAGATATTGATACTATCCGTTGGCTCGAAAACTTCCTAGCCGATTATGAAAACACTGCCATCGTGGTGAGTCATGATCGTCACTTCTTGGATACCGTGTGTACCCATGTGGCCGATGTTGACCGAAGTAAAATCAATATTTATACCGGTAACTACACCTTCTGGTACGAGAGTAGCCAATTGGCAGCTCGTCAGTTGAATGATAAGAATAAGAAGAATGAAGAGAAACGTAAGGATCTCTTGGATTTCATTGCACGATTCAGTGCCAATGCAAGTAAAAGTAAGCAAGCGACTTCACGTAAGAAGGCGCTGGAGAAACTGGTTATCGAAGATATCAAGCCAAGTAATAGACGATATCCGGGTATCATCTTCAAGCCAGATCGTCAGGTGGGGAATGATATTATTAAAATTGAAAAATTAGCAGCAAGCATCGACGGAGAGGTATTATTTTCTGATGTGAGCTTTGATGTCCATAAGACCGATAAGATTTTGTTTGTGAGTAAAAATCAAATGGCCGTGCATGCCTTTTTCGATATCATCAATGGAGAAGCAAAAGCTGATAATGGCACTGTTGAATGGGGCACTACCATCACCAAAGCGTATTTGCCGAATAATAACCAGAAGTTTTTTGAATCCGAATTAAACCTAATGGATTGGCTTCGTCAGTTTGTACCTGATACAGTCAAAGATGCCGATGAAGATTTTTTACGCGGGTTCTTTGGAAAAATGTTATTTAACGGTGAGGAATTAAATAAGAAGACTAAGGTCTTGAGCGGAGGTGAAAAAGTGCGTTGTATGCTGAGTAAAATGATGTTGCAGAATCCAAATTGCATCGTCCTTGATGAGCCTACCAATCACCTTGATCTAGAAAGTATCACGGCCTTTAATAATGGGGCATTAGATTTCCCGGGTGTTATTATGATGACCACACACGATTTGGCATTTGCTAATTCGGTATGTAACCGCATCATCGAATTGACACCGAACGGTATCATTGATCGTATCTGTAATTATGAAGAGTATTTGGAGAACGAACGTGTGCATGAATTAAAGCTAGAGATGTACGCATCGTAGCCGATCATCGAATGTTGATTGAATAATACGATTGAAAAAGGCTGTCTCAAACGTGAGACGGCCTTTTTTTACTTATTTTTTTTCTGTGTGTGGAATATGAAAAACAATTGCATCCAAGTGGTCAATTTTCACCATTTAAAAATTATATAGTATGAAACAACACACGTTTATTTTTGCAGCCGCCTTGACAGGCCTTGCATTCATCATTTCACTGTCTTCGTTTTACCCAACAAGTAAGCAAGTCGATTGCCATTACAATGACGACAATCAATCCTACAATGCAACCAAGTTTTCACAACGAAAAGGAAATCTGACCTTATCGACTTCATTTGAAAATAATTATTATATCCGCAATCATCACGAAGGCCATTTTTATGCCGAACTGGTTGCGGATCGTTTTTCAGCTGAATATAATAAACATATCCCGTTGAATTTGTCAATCGTTATCGACCGAAGCGGTTCGATGGCAGGCGAAAAAATTAGCAATGCTAAGAAAGCAGCAAAGTATATCGTTGATCAATTAAGTCCGGAAGATTATTTGTCGATCGTTATTTATGATGGTAGCGTCGAGGTGCTTCAATATGCAACGCCTGTACTTAATAAATATAGCATCAAGAGTAAGATAGACGGGATTACGGATCGAGGTAGTACTAACTTAATGGGTGGTGCCTTGGAAGGGTATACACAAGTGAAACGCTATTATAATGCAAGCTTTGTCAATAGGGTATTATTGCTGAGTGATGGTCTCGCTAATCAGGGTATTACTAATCCAAATCAAATTCAACAACTAGTACGTGCGAAAAATAAAATGGAAGGGATTTCTATTTCTACATTTGGTATTGGACGAGATTATAATGAAGACCTGATGACGTCTATGGCTGAAACGGGTACCGGTAATTATTATTTCATCGACAATGCAAATGAGATTGCAGGGATCTTTAAAAAAGAATTAAATAACCTGTCGGAGGTGATAGCGCAGCGTGCCGAATTAAAAATTACAATACCTGAGTATATCAATATCGACAGGGTATACGGACAACAATACGAACAGGAAGGAAGGATACTGACTATCAGATTGCATGATATCTTTTCAGAAGAAACAAAAGGTGTGCTTATCAAATACACCATACAATCTGGTAGAAATACTACGGTTAGTATTAATACAGCTCTCACGTATTACGACCCACTAGAAGAACGAAATGCTGGTATTATGTTGACCAACAAAAATGAATTTACAACCAACGAAAAATTATATTCAACTAGCTTCAGCGAATGGGTAAGCACGCAGATAGCGATGTATGAATCAAATCAAACACTCGAACGCGCCATGAAGGAAGTTGATAAAGGTCACTATGAGGAAGCCAAAAAATTGGTGAAACAAAATGATGACTATATCCGTTCAAAACCAGCCGCAATTCAACAAGCGCCTGCCATGCTAAGTGCAGCATCTGTCAATGAATCGTATAACAAGAAGCTAGACGAAGTTGAAACGATGTCAACAGAAGATATCAAGTATATGCAAAAGGATAGTAAGAACAGTAATTATAAAGTAAGGAGTAAGAAGTAGGAAGGTGTGTGTTGATAAGACCTATTGATGAACGTCAATAGGTCTTTTTTTTGCCATCAGCATACGGTTGTTTCCATACATATCTTTTCGAAGTACTGTTTCATAGCCTGCTTCATCATAGCATTGTTTTGTGTGAATACTATAGTCGCGATTTAGTTCAAGAAAAATAGTGCCATTATCTGCAAGATGTTTCTCGGAAAAAAGTAGAATGGCTTTATAGAATTGCAGGGGGTCATTGTTCGTGACAAATAACGCTTCTGTTGGCTCAAAAGCTAGTACTCGTTCATTCATTTCGACTTTCTCAGGAGCAGTAACATAGGGAGGATTACTTACGATAATGTCATACTTTTTTCCTGTGATGAAAGAAGGGTCAACTATATCACCTTGCATGAAATCAATCGTGAGCGCATAGGTTAACGCATTTTGCATGGCTACATCCAGCGCAGTTTGACTTATATCCATTGCGGCTACTTCTGCCTTGGGGATTTCTTTTTTAAGCACAATGGGTATACAACCACTACCCGTGCCGATATCGAGGATTGTCGGTGTGCTGCCATGTGTCGTCTTAATTGTATCGAGTATCCATCGAACCAATTCCTCTGTTTCGGGGCGCGGTATCAGCACGTGCTCATTGACAAGTAGTTTGAGGTTGTAAAACCATTCATAACC
>Ga0114958_10003740_pt1 | contig 10769 bp, 7 predicted proteins | sample C_130208_EF_Meta_FD_89577 | JGI IMG/M metagenome (GOLD analysis project Ga0114958, IMG submission 89577) | Freshwater microbial communities from Lake Croche, Canada to study carbon cycling - C_130208_EF_MetaG | ecosystem: Environmental > Aquatic > Freshwater > Lake | place: Lake Croche, Canada... | reverse complement strand
TGGTGCAGTTTGGCTGGGGCAGCAAACAGTTGCGGATTCAAGCTGCTGAAACCAGCAACACCAGCGCCATTGCTGAGGCGATCGCACAAGACAAAGACCTGACCAAAATACTGCTCGAGGCCGCAGGTGTACCCGTACCAAGGGGCTTTGTGGTCGAAGACGAAAACGAGGGTTGGGAAGTCGCCAATCAAATTGGCCTACCAGTTGTGGTCAAGCCGCGCGACGGTAATCAAGGCAAAGGAGTTGCCGTCAATATCGAAACGCGCGAGCAGTTGAGTGCCGCCTTCAAGGTCGCCTCAGAAATCAGCCGCGATGTGATTGTTGAACAGTACATTCCTGGTCACGATTTTCGGATGTTGGTGATCGGCAATCAACTGGTGGCCGCCGCAAGGCGTGATCCGCCTACCGTGATTGGTGATGGTCAACATACCGTGGCGCAACTCGTCGCTCAGGTCAATGCCGATCCATTGCGCGGCGACGGACACGCTACTGCGTTAACCAAAATCCGATTTGATGAAATTGCGTTGGCCACACTTGCGACGCAGGGCCTCAGCGCCCAAGCGATCCCCGAAAAAGGTAAGCGCGTCTTGCTGCGCAACAATGCTAATTTAAGCACTGGCGGTACTGCGACGGACGTCACCGATGACGTGCATCCCGAACTGGCGGCGCGCATGATCACCGCAGCACAAATGGTCGGTTTAGATATCGCAGGGGTCGATCTTGTCGCTGAAACGATTTTGAAACCGATGGAAGAACAACGTGCAGGCATTGTAGAAATCAATGCCGCGCCGGGTTTGCGCATGCACTTAAGCCCCTCGTTTGGCAAACCCCGTCAAGTGGGTGAGGCCATTATTTCAAGCATGTTTGCCCTGGGCGACAACGCTCGCATACCGGTTGTCGCGGTCTCTGGCACCAATGGCAAGACCACCACCGTACGCCTGACTGCACATTTGTTAGGTACCAGCGGCAAACGGGTAGGCATGACCAACTCGGATGGTGTGTATATCGAACAGCGCTGCATCGACACCGGCGACTGCAGCGGGCCGCGCAGCGCGCGCAACGTACTGCTACACCCTGACGTCGACGCTGCGGTGTTTGAAACGGCGCGAGGCGGGATTTTGCGCGAAGGCTTAGCGTTTGACCGCTGCGACGTCGCAATCGTCACGAACATCGGCGTGGGCGACCATCTGGGCATGAACTTCATCACGACTGCTGACTCACTTGCCTTGGTGAAACGAGTCATCGTGCAAAACGTGGCGCCTCACGGTACGGCCGTGCTCAACGCCACAGATCCGATGGTTTCAAAAATGGCAGAGGCCTGCCCCGGTACTGTGATTTTTTTCAGCCTCGACCGCCATCACCCCGTTCTGAATACCCACCGCGCGCAGGGAAAACGTGTGGTGTTCTGTGATAACGGATATCTCGTTTGCAGCGAGGCGGGGCGAGATCATCAAATCGCTTTAAGTGCTATTCCCCTGACACGCAATGGCACCATCAGCTTTCAGATCGAAAATGCCATGGCTGCCACCGCTGCGGCTTGGGCCTTGGGCTTGAACTGGAAAACCATCGAAGCCGGCCTGGCCACCTTTGTGAACGATGCCCAGACCGCCCCCGGACGTTTTAACGTATTTGACTATCGTGGTGGCACCATCATTGCAGACTACGGCCACAACCCGGATGCCATTCAAGCGCTCGTGCAGGCGATTGAAAGTATGCCTGCCACCAAGCGCACGGTTGTCATCAGTGGCGCAGGCGATCGGCGCGACGAAGACATCTCTCGTCAAACCGAGATTTTGGGCGAAATTTTTGATAGGGCTATTTTGTATCAGGATCAATGCCAGCGTGGTCGTGAAGATGGCGAAGTCTTGGCGTTGCTGCAGCTTGGTTTAAAAAATGTGTCGCGTACCAAAGAGATTCAAGAGATTCGCGGTGAGTTTCTTGCGATTGATACCGCCTTAGCCAGCATTCAACCCGGACATCTTTGCCTGATCTTGATTGATCAGGTGCAAGAAGCGCTGGATCATATCGCAAAAAGAATCGCGCAAGACCATTAAAAACCACACAGTCTTCTTGTAAAAGATTGCGTGGTGAGGTGACGTCTGCGGGTGATTGACCCTTAAGTTGGTCACGCAGCGACTGTCATGCGTGATGAGATACCGGCCTACTAGTTGCCCGAGACTGCGCGCTAAAAACCTTATTCTAAGATTTTGTTTTTTCGCCAACACCACCAGCAGCAAACGGAAAGGCTGGAAACATTGCACGAGCCTGTTCTTGCAGTTTATCTTGCATCTGTCCGAACAAGTCTTTACTTTGCTCGACATATGTATTCATCATGTTTTGCATGACGGGTGTTTGACCGCTCATAAACTGCGTCCAGGCCTCGGGCGACAATTGATTGTTACCAAACAAACCTTTCGATTGGTCTGTCAAACGATCTTGCACTTCCATAAATGTCTGGATATTTTTTTCAAGATACGTGCCCATCATGCCTTGCATTGCATGACCATAAAACCGAATCACTTGAGCCAGCATCACCGACGAAAACATTGGCATCCCACCGCTTTCTTCTTCGAGGATGATTTGCAGCAAAATACTACGCGTGAGGTCTTCGGCAGACTTGGCATCAACCACTTTAAAAAGCTCATTTTTAAGAACCAACTGCTTCACATCTGCCAACGTAATGTACGTGCTCGTTCTCGTATCGTAAAGACGACGATTAGGATATTTTTTTATTAGACGTACGGATGCGTCGGTTGCCGCTTCGGTCATGCATGCCTCCAGAATAACGATGTAATAACAAACATAAGCTACCGGGCGCGCCGGCAGCCTATGACATCAACCCATGTGCAAACCACCATTCAAAGAAAAGTCTGCACCGGTCGAAAACCCCGACTCTTCAGAAGCAATCCAAGCCACAATCGACGCAATTTCTTCAGGACGCCCGAGTCGTTTGACCGGAATGGTTGCAACGATTTTTTCAAGCACTTCGGGACGCATCGCCCGCACCATATCGGTTCCGATATAGCCCGGAGACACCGTATTGACTGTTACGCCTTTACTCGCAACTTCTTGCGCGAGGGACATCGAAAATCCATGGATCGCCGCTTTCGCTGTGGCATAGTTAGACTGTCCAAACTGACCTTTTTGTCCGTTGACCGAGCTGATATTGATGATGCGACCAAAACCACGGTCGACCATATTCTCAATGACTTGCTTGGTGACATTAAATAAACTATTCAGGTTGGTGTCCATCACGGCGCGCCAATCATCGGCCAGCATTTTACGAAACACACCGTCTCGAGTGATCCCGGCATTATTCACCAAAATATCGACCGGGCCATGCTCGGCCACCACCGTTTTGAATGCAGCTTCGCAAGAGGTCCAGTCTGAGACATTGCCAACCGAGGCATGAAATTTATAGCCAAGCGCAGCTTGCTCAGACAACCATTGCGCGTAGTCACGGCTTGGGCCACATCCAGCGACCACCGTCATGCCTTCTTTTGCCAAACGCTGACAAATTGCAGTTCCGATACCACCCATTCCACCAGTTACATATGCTAGCTTTGAACTCATCCTCATCTCCTTTTGCCGTCTTGACACGGCATTGACCAACGCTAGACTGCTCGAACTTTTACATACGATCCCGGCGCTGTTTCAAGCGCTGGGTGTGCTTCGCACCCTAAGACCTTGGAAGCCTTGACGCGTTTACCGCTATGGCTAGCCAACCAAGTGCCCCAGTCACGCCACCAGCTGCCAGGGTACTCAGTTGCCTGCGCGAGCCATTTTTCGGCTGTTTGGCCTTTAACGGGCTTATCACCCACCCAATAGTTGCGCTTATTTTTGACAGGCGGATTAATGACCCCAGCGATGTGCCCCGAGGCCCCCAGCACAAAGCGATTTGGGCCAGGAAAAATTGCCGTAGACGCGAAAGCCGAGTGCCACGGCACAATGTGATCTTCGCGCGAACCGTAAAGATAGGTCGGCACTTTGACGAGACGCAGATCGATTGGCACCCCGCAGCTTGTCAGCGCGTTTGGTTGGCTTAATTTATTTTCGAGGTAGGTGTTTCGAAAGTACCAAGTAAAAAATGGCCCAGGTAAATTGGTGCTATCACCGTTCCAGAATAATAAATCGAAGGCAACCGGCGACTCGCCCTTTAAATAATTTGACACGACGTAATTCCAGACCAGCTCGTTGGGTCGCAGAAAAGAAAACGTTGTGCCAAGTTCGCGGGCCGACATCAATCCGCCTTCGCCGATTTGTTGCTCGCGCAGACTGGCGTGCTGTTCATCGACAAACACCCCAAGCGGCCCTGTCTCTTTAAAGTCAACCATTGACGTCAACAACGTCAGAGAGGCCACTGGGCTCTGACCCTTGGCCGCGGCTACCGCCAAGCCTGCTGCAAGCAGGGTGCCGCCCACACAAAATCCCAGAGCATTGATCTTGCTTTGCCCAGAAATCTCTTGTGTGATGCTTAGCGCGGTCAGGATACCTTCTTGAAGATAATCATCCCAGGTTGCCCGCTCGATGCCATCGGTATCCTCAGGAAGCGGATTACGCCAGGACATCAAGTACACCGTAAACCCTTGCGCGACGGCATCGCGCACAAACGAATTTTCGGGTTGCAGATCAAGAATGTAAAACTTATTAATGCATGGGGGTACCAACAAAATCGGCCGTTGATAGACCGTCGGTGTAGAGGGCGAGTATTGTATTAATTGAAAGAATTTGTTTTGAAAAACAACCGACCCGGCAGCCGTAGCAACGTTGTCGCCCACCACAAATTTACTTTCGTCACTTTGTGAAATGCGCCCTTTTTGAATGTCACCCAGCAAGTTCGAGACGCCCGCAACAAGCGTTTCTCCGCCAGACTTTAGCAATGCTGCCTGTGCGTCAGGATTAGTCGCTAAAAAATTAGCGGGCGACATCGCGTCGACCCACTGCATCACTGAAAAATGTAAACGGTCTTTAAGCTCAGGTGAGGCGTCTGACACATCAACCAGTTTTTGCATGGCCTGTGCCGACAACAGATAGAGATGGGCCATGAGCAAATGGGATGGGCTCGAGGCCCACGCGGGCGCTGCAAACCTGCGGTCTTTAATCGTTGGCAAATGCCCTTGCGACGCCTCTTGAGATAAGCGTTGCCATGCCTGCATAAAGTCGTTTTGAACTAAGGCGAGCGCCTCTTTTGCTATCCCGGGCGGCGGCACCAACCCCTCTGGAAACGGTAAATTCACATTAAGACCTATTTATCTTGTTGGCGGTGTCATCGTGCGCTGCCCAATCCCGATTGTCAACCCCCAAACACGCTGCACTGGTTACACAAAATCGGTCAAATCCCGCCTAACCATGCAAGCGTCGCCATGCGCCCTGTCTGACGATCGCGGCGATACGAAAAAAACCGCCGCTGCGGATCATTGACCGTACATAAGCCGCTGTTTTCGACCTGTGTCACACCCATTTGCGCCAGACGCCAGCACGCAAGGCCTGCTAAATCAGCCCGCCATTTTCCTGGCTCAAGTGGGTCAGGTAAAAAGTGCCCCGCCTGCTCGGCCCCTTTTCCCTGAAACGCGATTCTCACATTCTCGCCCACCTGAAAAGCTTGAGCGCCGATACCGGGGCCGATCCAAGCTCGCCAACCTGCTGCCTCAGGGCGCTTGGCTTTCATCAAGAACAAGGTCGCCTCTAAAACGCCAGCGGCCAAGCCTTTCCAACCGGCGTGGGCAACCCCAACCACACTGCCCGCCTGATCAGCGAGCACCACCGACAGGCAATCCGCTGTCAACACGGCCAACACCCGCCCGGGCTGAGTGCTCACAGAAGCATCAGCCTCTGGAGGCGGCTGGTTGAGCCCAATCAGATGTGGATCGTCTGCGTCAACAACTCGAATACCGTGTACTTGCTTGAGCCAGGCAGGCTCGTCAGGCAGCTCTTGGCGCAAACGCTTGCGGTTTTCATGAACATTGGCGGGGTTGTCTTGGGTGCCAAGACCTAAATTAAAAGAGTCGTAAGGCGGCTCGCTCACCCCGCCCTGGCGAGTGGAACAAAAGAGCTGCACATTCGGCCAGGGTTGCTGTGGACGAATCAACGCGAGAGCGGGCTGATTTGGTGGCGACATGGTGGGCGCTGATAAAGTGGCTCGAGACTGCGGCTACACGTTTAGTATGAAAAGAGTCTGTGTAGACGACGCCCGCTTGGTGGGCACTAAGCCTTCCAGTTGATGTGTTCAATGACGTTTAGCATATCACCGGCCGGAGCAGCCGTAAATTCGACCATTCCCGAGCCCCCCGGATCTTCGAACCGCAACTGATGTGCGTGCAACATTTGCCGGGTGGCCCCTTCAATCACTCGCCCACCGTACAAGGTATCGCCTAATAAAGGGTGCCCCAAACTCGCCAAATGGGCGCGAATTTGATGGGTTCTTCCGGTTTCTAGCCGACAAGTCACTTCGGAAATATTCGAGCCGCCATATTCGCCCACCCTGACAAGCTGGTAATGGGTCACTGCTGATTTGGGCGCGCTCAAGCTCTCGACCGACATCCGCACCGGCACTTTGGGGTCTCGTCCGATCGGACGGTCAACCGTGCCTTGCTCAAGCATGCGCCCATGCGCCAAGGCCAAATACTGACGCCCCATGGTGCGCGCCTGCAATTGACGGACTAAGTGGGTTTGCGAGACCTCGTTTCGGGCAATCACAAGCAACCCCGAAGTGTCTTTATCTAGGCGATGCACAATCCCCGCACGCGCGACGTGGGTCAACTCAGGATAACGGTGCAACAACCCATTGAGCAAGGTACCTGACCAATTACCAGCGCCGGGGTGTGTCACAAGCCCGACTGGCTTATTCACCACAATCCAGTCTTGCGTTTCGCCCAACACATCAAAATCAACAGGTTGCGGCACAAAAGCGTGGTCTTCTGGAGCCGGCTGCTCATAGACCGTAATGACATCGTCTTCGCGCAGTGTTTGCCGAAGTTTGGCGATTTTGCCGTTTACTAAGACGTGGCCCCCCTGAATCCAGGTCTGCAACCGGCTACGAGAGTGCTGCGGCACAAGCTGAGCCAGGACCTTATCGAGCCTTTCAAGCGGCATTTCGTCAGTGACGAGAAAAACCTGGGGCTCGTCGTCGGGAGCAATATCTTCAGAAATTGGGGTGTCGGTCATTGGGACTCGTCTTATAATCAGCAGAGAATGCTAACACCAAGGATCATTTCGTGATGGGTCGCAACACTATTTCTTTGTTTCAGTCTCGCACTGTAACCACTTGGGCCACTAGGCTCATGACTGTATTTTTCGCACTCCTGATCGCCGGTTGTGGCACCAAAGGCCCTGAATACGACCCGACCGCCAGCTGGAACGTCGAACGTCTGTTTGAAGATGGTAAATCTGAAATGAACTCGGGTAACTGGCGGCTGGCCAAAGAACGCTTCATCGCGGTCGAAACGCGCTTTCCGTTTGGCACCTACGCGCAGCAGTCAATGCTGAACCTGGCCTATGTTCAATGGAAAGACAAAGAACCCGAACTTGGGTTGGCGACCTTGGGCCGCTTTCAGCAGCAATACCCAAGCCACCCTGCTGCAGATTACGCGCTGTATCTACGCGGGTTGATCAACTTTACGCCGCCAAGCGCAGTCTTTGCCAGCGTCACACGTCAAAATCCAGGCGAGCGCGACCCCAAAGCATTGCGCCAGTCTTACGCAGCCTTTAACGAACTCGTCGAACGCTTTCCTGAAAGCCGTTACGCCACTGACTCGCGCAAGCGCATCGAATGGCTGATCAACACGATGGCCGAAAACGAGATGCTCATCGCGCGTTACTACTACGAAAGGTTTGCCTACGTTGCAGCGATCAATCGTGCTCAAGCTGTCATCACCGAGTTTCAGGGTGTGCCATCAGCTGAACAGGCGCTTTACATAATGATGATGTCGTACGACAAATTGAAATACACCGATTTGCGCAACGATACCGAGCGCGTGCTGCTTGCCAACTTTCCAAATACTACGCTGATCGCCAAGGGCTTTCCCGACAAGTACAGCTCCTGGTACCCATTACGGCTGTTTTGACAAAGCGGCTTCGCCGTCATTATGGCGCGACTCATTGGTCAATGCAGTAGCCTGACTTGACGGGCAGGGCTCTTAAGAACCTTGCTCGGCGTGGCGTGTATAAAACGCCACGGCCTCGTCTAATGAACGCGTGCGTGCAAACGGTGGTAAGCCACGCCAAAGCTGTTTGCCGTAAGGCTTATCAACCAGCCGTGTATCACCCACCATCAATACGCCCCAGTCGGTTTCGCTGCGAATCAAGCGACCCGCGCCCTGCTTCAGGGCAATCGCCGCCTCTGGCAGTTGATATTCCATAAAGGGATTGCCACCGCGACTGCGGCAGGCCCGCAAGCGTGCTTCAAGCACCGGGTCATCGGGCGGCGCGAAGGGCAGCTTATCAATCGCGACCAAAGTCAGGCGATCACCCTGAACATCAATGCCCTCCCAGAAGCTCGCACTGCCAACTAACACGGCATGATCTAGCGTACGAAACCGCTCAAGTAAATCGCGGCGCGTACCGTTACCTTGTCGCATGAGTGGCCACGTAATACCGAGGCGATCATAGGCTTCGCCAATCAAACCGGCGACGCGTTCGACCGCGCGAAGCGTGGTGCACAATACCAGCGCCCCGCCCTGACTCGCTTGAATTAAAGGGATCAGCGTATCAACAAAGGCCGGTAAAAACTCTGGTGATTGCGGTGGTGGTAATTGTTGCGGCACATAGAGTAAGGCTTGCGTTGGATAATCAAACGGCGACTCAAGCCGCAAGGTTTGCGCATCGTCTAAGCCTAAGCGCGACGTGAAATGTGAAAAATCACGATGCACGGATAAGGTTGCCGAGGTAAAGATCCAAGCCTGCCCACCCTGCCGATAACGCGAAAACGCTTCAGCAACCGATAAAGGCGCCGCGTGCAAACGTACATGATGTAAACCGCACTCAACCCAACGCACGACCTGTTGCAGATCTTCGATGGGTGCGCGCGACGCGCGACCCGGCTGGCACCACTTGGCTAAACGTTCAGCCAACTCTTGGCAGGTGCGCGCGGCGGCGGCAAGATCGGGATGTTTTTCTTCGACGCTTGCGAGCATTTTGCCGATTTCGTCTAGCGCCAACTGCAGAGCTGCGCACGCAGCATCAAAGACCGCTGGCTCGGGAAACGCCTCAAAGGTCACGCGCTTAGAGGGCATATGCTCAAGCCCCGCGCAGGCCAAACGCAGCTCGCGGGCAGTATGCTCAACTCGGCGCGCTTGTTCAGACCAGTTTGTCAGCTCGCGAGCATGCGCTAAGCCAGCCACCTCAATGAGCTTCGCCAGATCCAACAACTGGTGCGTTGACAGGCTATTACCCAAGAAACGCGTGGCCGTATCGGGCAATTGATGCGCTTCGTCAAACACGACGGTATCCGCCGCAGGCAGCAAATCAGTAATGCCTTCATCGCGCAGCATTAAATCGGCCATAAACAAGGCGTGATTGATCACGACCACATCGGCCTCTTGTGCTTGCCGGCGTGCCTTCAAGACAAAGCAATCACGTACGTTGGGGCAATCCTGGCCCAAGCAATTTTCACGCGTTGAGGTGACGCGTTGCCAGATTTCGGCTTCTTCGGGCACTGTCGGTAAATCGGCGCGATCGCCTGTATTCGACTGTTGCATAAAGGTTTGAATGTGTCGTAATTGCTGCACTTCAGCCCGCGACTTTAAACCACGATCTTCAGTTTGAAATTTTTCAAGGTGATAGTGGCACACATAATTGCCACGCCCTTTCAGCAAGGCAATCGACGCAGGCACACTCAGGGCATCGCGCACACGCGGCAAATCGCGCGCAAACAACTGATCTTGCAGCGTACGCGTGCCGGTCGAGACCAACACTTTGCCGCCGCCCAACAGGGCCGGCACTAAATAGGCCCAAGTTTTACCGGTACCCGTGCCGGCCTCGGCGACCAGGGTTGAACGTTCAGCGATGGTGCGCTCAACCATCTGCGCCAACTCGATTTGCGAGGGTCGAACGCGAAAGCCGGGCGCAATCGCCGCAAGCGGGCCGTCGAGCGAAAAAAGCTGAGAAATCGAATGATCTGACATAAGTGACACCAAGAATCTAGCCGGATCATACCGCCTGAACTGAACAAGAATCCTGAGTGTGGCAAAATCGTCCGTTTGCCTTAGCTAAAAAGCCCTCACCCCAATGACTGAATCGACTTCTGCCAAAACTGCCACCCCGGCCACTGATACAACTGCGGTGACCACGAACGCTGTTGCCTCCGGTGCGACTGTAGCTGTCGCTGCTACAGCCTCTTCTGCAAAGCCGTCGGCTGCTGCAGGAGCCTCAGCAACCGCTGCGCATCCTGGCACAACGGCACCCACCTTTAGCGCGCCCGTCACTTCGCAAGAAGCTGAGGTGCGGATTGTGGCCCAGCTCGCGCAAGAGCTTGGCGTCCGTGCTGCACAAGTGCTTGCAGTGATTGAGTTACTCAATGATGGTTCAACCGTGCCTTTCATCGCACGCTATCGCAAAGAAGCCACCGGCGGTTTAGATGACACCGTGTTGCGCAATTTAGATACTCGGCTGTTGTACTTGCGCGACCTCGAAGAGCGTCGTGCAACGATCTTGGCCTCGATTACAGAACAAAATAAGCTCACGCCTGAACTTGAAAAGTCGATTCAACAGGCTGACACCAAACAGCGTCTTGAAGACCTCTATGCCCCGTTCAAGGTCAAACGTCGCACCCG
>Ga0114958_10003739_pt1 | contig 10769 bp, 7 predicted proteins | sample C_130208_EF_Meta_FD_89577 | JGI IMG/M metagenome (GOLD analysis project Ga0114958, IMG submission 89577) | Freshwater microbial communities from Lake Croche, Canada to study carbon cycling - C_130208_EF_MetaG | ecosystem: Environmental > Aquatic > Freshwater > Lake | place: Lake Croche, Canada... | reverse complement strand
ATAACGTATCAATGACGATTAAGTTGTTGGCACCGATCGCCATGGAAGAAGGCTTGCGTTTTGCAATCCGCGAAGGTGGCCGCACTGTTGGCGCCGGCGTTGTTGCAAAAATCTTGAAGTAAAACAGTTTGACTGGTGTCGAAAGACACCCGTCTTTTTAGTAGTGCAGGTCTAGGGGCATAGCTCAATTGGCAGAGCGTCGGTCTCCAAAACCGAAGGTTGGGAGTTCGAGGCTCTCTGCCCCTGCCACCGCCAAAACAAAATTGCGGACAGCACACTTTTTGTGCTCAAGCGCTGAATATGTCGAACACATCGATCGAGAACGTAACAAGCGTCACAGATAAACTGAAATTGGGTTTGGCTGTTTTCGTGATTATTGCTGGCATTGTTGGCTTCTCAGTTTTTGAGTCGAAACTGCCTACGGTCGCTCGTGTTGCAATATTTGTAGCAAGTCTTGGGCTCGCTGCAGTGATTGCTTGGATGAGTGAACCAGGTCGCCGTACCGTTGCATTTGCACACGAGTCATACAACGAAGTCAAACGCGTTGTTTGGCCGACTCGCAAAGAAACGTTACAGATGACCGGGATTGTTTTTGCGTTTGTTGCAATCATGGGATTGTTTCTCTGGGTGTTAGACAAGTTAGTTGAGTGGCTGCTATTTGGCGTACTACTCGGCTGGAAATAACAAGGACGATCCATGAGTAAACGTTGGTATGTCGTTCATGTCTATTCCGGCATGGAAAAAAGCGTCCATAAAGCGATGCTTGAAAGAATCGAACGGGCTGATTTACAGCATCTTTTTGGTCAGGTACTTGTGCCTTCCGAAGAAGTGGTCGAATCGAAAGGTGGTCAGAAATCAATTTCTGAGCGTCGTATTTTCCCAGGCTATGTCTTGGTTGAGATGGACCTCACAGATGAAAGCTGGCACGTTATAAAAAATACACCACGCGTGACAGGATTTTTAGGTGGCTCGGGTAACCGACCAACACCAATTTCTGACAAAGAAGTTGCAAAAATTCTTTCACAAATGGAAGAAGGCATTGAGAAGCCACGTCCCAAAGTGTTATTTGAGGTCGGTGAAATGGTTCGAGTTAAAGATGGCCCGTTTGCCGACTTTAACGGTAATGTCGAAGAAGTGAACTACGAAAAAAGCAAAGTACGCGTCTCGGTTGCTATTTTTGGTCGTTCGACGCCCGTCGAACTCGACTTTAGTCAAGTCGAGAAAACATAATTGCTTGAGTAAGATTTAAGTTAAAAGTACTGTAAAAGTACTTTTAATAGCGAGAAGTTCTCTGAGTACCAAGAAGTCCATTTAGTACCAAGAAGACCGCTTAGTACCTAAAAGTATATGTAATGCCGAAATACCTAAGTAATACCGAAGTGCCTATTTAGTACCGAATTCAAGTTATACAAAGCGTTTCAATTTATCAACCCCCGGGGAGCCCAACACCATACGGTGTAGGCGTTTGAACCCGCAAGGAGCACAGCATGGCGAAAAAAATCGTCGGCTTCATCAAGCTGCAAGTACCAGCTGGTAAGGCTAATCCATCACCACCGATTGGTCCAGCATTGGGTCAGCGCGGTTTGAACATCATGGAGTTCTGCAAAGCGTTTAACGCCAGGACACAAGGCCTTGAGCCCGGTCTGCCAATTCCAGTTGTGATTACAGCGTTTGCTGACAAGAGCTTCACCTTCATCATGAAGACGCCTCCAGCGTCCATTCTGATCAAGAAGGCCGCCGGTATCCAAAAGGGATCGCCACGGCCACATACTGATAAGGTCGGCAAGCTCACGCGCGCTCAGGCCGAAGAAATTGCAAAAGCAAAAGCACCTGACTTAACGGCGGCCGACTTAGATGCTGCTGTACGAACCATCGCTGGCAGTGCCCGCAGCATGGGCATCACGGTAGAGGGAGTCTAATCATGGCTAAAACTTCAAAGCGTATGGCGTTGGTCGTTCAAAAGATTGACCGCGAAAAAATGTATCCCGTTACTGAAGCAATCACGCTTGTTAAAGAGTGTGCAACCGCAAAGTTTGACGAATCAATCGACATTGCAGTTCAACTCGGCATCGATCCAAAAAAATCAGACCAACTGGTTCGTGGTTCAGTCGTGTTGCCAGAAGGTACTGGCAAATCTGTACGCGTAGCGGTCTTTGCGCAAGGCGACAAGGCTGAGCAGGCTAAAGCCGCTGGTGCCGACATCGTTGGTATGGAAGATCTTGCTGAACAAATTAAAGGCGGAATCTTTAATTTTGACGTGGTCATTGCCTCGCCTGACACAATGCGTATTGTCGGTACCTTGGGTCAAATCCTTGGACCACGCGGCTTAATGCCAAACCCAAAAGTTGGCACTGTGACGCCTGATGTAGCTCAAGCAGTTAAAAATGCCAAAGCAGGACAAGTTCAATACCGCACTGACAAATCCGGAATTATCCACGCCACCATCGGTCGTGCTTCTTTTGGCGTTGAGCAGTTGCGCACAAACCTTGCTGCGTTAGTTGACGCGTTAAACAAAGCGCGTCCAACAACCTCAAAAGGTATTTATCTACGCAAAATTGCAGTTTCGTCCACCATGGGTGGCGGCGCACGCGTAGAAGTAGGATCTTTGACGGCCACGGCGCAGTAAGCCGACGTCAAATAGTACAGACTTTGGGCCGTACTCAGACTTGTTTGAGTGCTGCTGTCAAAGACCGTTGGAGCTAAAGCTGTCGAGATGAAGTCGCCTTCAATCGATAGCTAAAGCTTAATACTAGAATTTTTCTAGATCCAGCGCAGACGGCGTCCACGGAAGATTTCTTTTAAGAACTCGACCAGGTTCGCCGCATTCGGTTGATGCAAAGGGAATTTTTCCCCCGCATCTTTTGATGGAGTGTTCAAACCGTGAGTCTCAATCGTAAAGAGAAGGCAGTTGTAATCGATAACGTCACGACGCAAGTCGCGACGGCCCAATCGATTGTGGTTGCAGAGTACCGTGGTCTGGACGTCGCCTCTGTCACCGTACTGCGCAAAAATGCGCGTGCGTCGGGCGTGTACTTGCGAGTCTTAAAAAACTCGCTGGCACGCAAAGCAATTGTTGGTACACCTTTCGAGGCGTTATCAACAAAATTGGTTGGTCCCCTGATCTATGCGATCAGTACTGATCCAGTTGCTGCTGCAAAAGTTCTTTCCGAGTTTGCGAAAACCAACGAGAAGCTAGCCATCAAAGGTGGGGCATTGCCCAACAGTATTCTTGATGTCGATGGTGTTAAGGCCTTGGCCACGATGCCGTCACGCGACGAGTTGTTATCAAAATTGCTTGGAACCATGCAGGCGCCGATCGCGCAATTTGTACGTACTCTCAACGAAGTTCCTACCAAGTTCGTGCGTGGCCTAGCGGCTGTTCGCGATCAAAAGCAGGCTGCTTAATTGCGGTCAGCTGAAACTTCATTGAACGACAAGCGATACCAACCCCTGGCAAACTTTATTTAATCTGGAGTTCTACAAATGGCTACTAAAGCTGAAATCCTCGACGCAATCTCTAGCATGACAGTGCTTGAATTGTCAGAGTTGATCAAAGAAATGGAAGAGAAGTTTGGCGTGTCTGCTGCTGCTGCTGCTGTTGCTGTTGCAGCACCGGCTGCCGGCGCTGCTGCTGCTGTTGAAGAGCAAACCGAGTTCACTGTTCACTTGACAGAAATCGGCGCAAACAAAGTTAGCGTCATTAAAGCTGTCCGTGAAATCACAGGTCTTGGCTTGAAAGAAGCAAAAGACTTGGTTGATGGCGCACCAAAGCCAGTGAAAGAAGGCATTGCTAAAGCTGACGCAGAAGCTGCCAAGAAGAAGCTTGAAGAAGCAGGCGCTAAGGCTGAATTGAAGTAAGTCTTTTCGTTGATCTCCCAGGACTGTTTGATAACCTTCCTGGGAGTTCGCGTCTTCAGAAAACCCCCCTTATGTTCGGGGTTGCTCAATAATTAGGGTGATTCGACAAATAGTCGGGTTTTCTGAAGTCGTTTGTAGTACCGGACCTTTCTTTGTTTTACCCCGGGCCGTGGTTGACGGCCCTTTGTAACCTCGAGTCGGAGTGCTCATGCCTTACTCGTTTACCGAAAAAAAGCGCATCCGTAAAAGCTTCGCCAAGCGTGAGGACGTTCAAAACGTACCCTTTTTGCTAGCGACACAGCTTCAATCATACCTAACCTTTTTGCAATCAGAGGTCACACCCTCCGTACGCAAAGAGCAAGGGTTGCAAGCGGCCTTTAGTTCAATTTTTCCGATCGTCAGCCATAACCATATGGCACGACTCGAGTTCGTCAGCTATGGCTTAGGCGAACCCGTGTTTGACGTAAAAGAGTGTCAGCTTCGCGGTTTGACCTACGCATCCCCGTTGCGCGCTAAAGTGCGCCTCGTGTTGTTAGATCGTGAAATCTCTAAACCAACCGTCAAAGAAGTCAAAGAGCAAGAAGTCTACATGGGCGAAATTCCACTCATGACTAGCACCGGCTCTTTTGTCATCAATGGCACCGAGCGCGTCATCGTGTCTCAGTTGCATCGTTCGCCTGGCGTGTTTTTTGAACATGACCGCGGCAAAACGCATAGCTCAGGCAAGTTGTTGTTTTCGGCCCGTGTGATTCCTTACCGCGGCTCGTGGCTTGACTTTGAGTTTGATCCGAAAGACGTTTTGTTTTTCAGGGTCGACCGTCGACGCAAAATGCCAGTCACCATCTTGCTCAAAGCAATTGGTCTGTCGATAGAGGCAATTCTGTCGCAATTCTTCGTGTTCGATCAGTTCGAGCTGCAAAACGAAGGCGCGATGATGGAGTTCGTCGGCGATCGTTGGAAAGGCGAGATGGCCCGCTTTGATATCAAAGATCGTAGTGGCAAAGTGCTTGTCGAAAAAGACAAGCGCGTGAATGCTAAACATTTGCGTGATATCGCAGCAGCAAAGATCGAGCGTATTTCGGTACCCGAAGACTTTCTCATTGGGCGCGTACTGGCAACCAACATTGTTGATGCCGATACCGGTGAGCTTATTGCGTCGGCCAACGACGAGATCAGCGAAGGCGTTTTGAGCGCGCTGCGTATTGCGGGCGTGACGAACATTCAAACGCTTTACACCAATGATTTAGATTGCGGTCCTTACATTTCGCAAACCCTGCGCACTGACGAAACCGCCGACCAGATGGCTGCGCGTGTAGCAATCTATCGCATGATGCGTCCTGGCGAGCCGCCAACAGAAGATGCGGTCGAAGCGCTCTTTCAGCGTTTGTTCTACAGCGAGGATACCTACGACCTCTCGCGTGTTGGACGTATGAAAGTCAATAGTCGACTTGGCCGAGGTGATGACATCACTGGCGCCATGACACTCACTAATGACGATATTCTTAAGGCGATTCAAATCTTGGTCGAGCTGCGCAATGGACGCGGTCAGATCGATGATATTGATCATCTTGGAAATCGCCGAGTGCGCTGTGTCGGGGAATTGGCTGAAAATCAATTTCGTGCAGGATTAGTTCGCGTTGAGCGGGCAGTCAAAGAGCGTTTGGGTCAGGCTGAAACTGAAAACCTGATGCCTCACGATTTGATCAACTCAAAGCCGATTTCAGCTGCGATCAAAGAGTTCTTTGGTTCAAGCCAGTTATCCCAGTTTATGGATCAAACCAATCCACTGTCTGAAATCACGCACAAACGTCGTGTTTCAGCTCTAGGACCCGGCGGTTTGACCCGTGAACGAGCAGGCTTTGAGGTTCGTGACGTACACCCAACCCATTACGGCAGAGTGTGTCCGATTGAAACTCCTGAGGGTCCGAACATCGGTCTGATCAATTCGATGGCTCTGTACGCGCGCTTGAACGAGTATGGGTTTCTTGAAACACCTTATCGCAAAGTTGTAGATAGCAGTGTCACCGACCAGATCGAATACCTTTCAGCAATCGCCGAAGGTGACTACATCATCGCTCAAGCTAATGCAGAGCTGAGCGAAACGGGCCGTTTCACTGACGATCTGGTTGCATGTCGTCAAGCAGGTGAAACCTTGTTGACTGCGCCTGTAAATGTTCATTACATGGACGTCGCACCATCGCAAATTGTTTCGGTTGCTGCTTCGCTGATCCCGTTCTTAGAGCACGATGACGCCAACCGCGCTTTGATGGGTGCCAACATGCAGCGGCAGGCGGTTCCATGTTTACGGCCAGAGAAATCAGTAGTTGGTACAGGGATCGAACGCACAGTCGCAGTTGACTCGGGCACGACGGTTCAGGCTTTACGTGGCGGCATAGTCGATCACGTTGATGCTGACCGGATTGTGATTCGGGTAAACGACAATGAAAACGTTGCTGGCGAGGTCGGTGTAGATATTTACAACCTGATCAAGTACACACGTTCAAACCAAAATACCAACATTAACCAGCGCCCAATCGTGCGCCGCGGTGATTTGGTAGCGGCGGGCGACGTATTGGCCGACGGTGCGTCAACTGACTTGGGCGAATTAGCCCTTGGTCAAAACATGCTAATCGCTTTTATGCCCTGGAACGGCTATAACTTCGAAGATTCGATTCTGATCTCTGAGAAAGTTGTTGCCGATGATCGTTACACCTCGATTCACATCGAAGAACTAACCGTCGTCGCACGCGATACGAAGCTGGGCCCTGAAGAAATTACTCGCGACATTAGCAACTTGGCTGAGACACAACTCAACCGACTTGATGAGTCAGGCATCGTACATATTGGCGCAGAAGTTCGTGCTGATGACGTGCTGGTGGGTAAAGTGACTCCAAAAGGTGAAACCCAGCTGACACCAGAAGAAAAATTGCTTCGCGCAATTTTTGGTGAAAAGGCCTCAGACGTAAAAGACACTTCATTGCGCGTGCCTTCGGGCATGGTCGGTACCGTCATCGACGTTCAGGTGTTTACACGTGAAGGGATCGTGCGCGACAAACGCGCACAGGCGATCATTGACGATGAATTGCGTCGTTACCGTCAGGATCTGAACGATCAGTTGCGTATTGTCGAAAACGATACCTTTGACCGTATCGAGAAGATGTTGGTTAAAAAGGTTGTCAATGGCGGCCCGCGCAAGCTGGCTAAAGGCGCCGTCCTCACCAAAGAATATTTGGTTGATCTCGATCGCTGGCAGTGGTTTGACATTCGTCTTGCTGACGAAAGTCATGCCGTAGTGCTTGAGCAAGCTAAAGAATCGCTCGAACAAAAGCGTCACCAGTTTGATTTGGCGTTTGAAGAAAAGCGTAAAAAACTGACCCAAGGCGATGAGCTGCCGCCAGGCGTGCTCAAAATGATCAAGGTCTATCTTGCGGTCAAACGTCGTCTGCAACCTGGCGATAAGATGGCCGGCCGTCACGGTAACAAGGGTGTTGTCTCGCGCATCACCCCTGTCGAAGATATGCCACACATGGCTGACGGGACTCCAGCCGACATCGTATTGAATCCCTTGGGCGTGCCTTCGCGCATGAACGTGGGTCAAGTGCTTGAAGTCCATCTTGGGTGGGCGGCAAAGGGCTTAGGCAATCGCATTGGCGACATGTTGCGTGATCAACAAAAGATAGAAGTAAATAAACTTCGTACTTACCTTGATCAGGTCTACAACGGCACAGGCACAGGCGCTCGTATCGAAGAGTTGAACGATGACGAAGTGATCGAGCTTGCCCAAAACTTGAAAAATGGCGTGCCCTTTGCAACGCCTGTGTTTGACGGTGCGACCGAGCAAGAGATTACAGACATGCTCGAACTCGCTTATCCCGAAGATGTAGCCAAGCGAATGGGTCTGACTGAATCACGCACACAAGCATGGCTCTACGACGGTCGTACAGGCGAACAGTTTGAACGTCCGGTCACAGTTGGTTTTATGCATTATCTGAAGTTGCACCATTTGGTCGACGACAAGATGCATGCTCGCTCGACTGGACCATACTCGTTGGTCACACAACAACCATTGGGCGGAAAAGCTCAATTTGGTGGTCAACGTTTTGGTGAAATGGAAGTGTGGGCACTTGAAGCATACGGCGCGTCTTACACGTTGCAAGAGATGTTGACGGTTAAATCCGATGACATCGTGGGCCGTACCAAGGTATACGAAAACATTGTCAAGGGTGATCACACGATCGATGCAGGCATGCCTGAGTCGTTTAATGTGCTCGTCAAGGAAATTCGTTCCTTGGCACTTGACATGGATCTGGAGCGTAAATAATGAAAGCGCTACTCGACCTCTTTAAACAGGTTTCGCAAGACGAACAGTTCGATGCTATCAAAATTGGCATCGCTTCTCCTGAAAAGATCCGCTCGTGGTCTTACGGTGAAGTACGAAAACCCGAAACCATCAACTACCGCACGTTTAAACCCGAGCGCGATGGCTTGTTTTGTTCAAAAATCTTTGGCCCGATCAAAGATTACGAGTGTTTGTGCGGCAAATACAAACGCCTGAAGCATCGTGGCGTAATTTGCGAGAAGTGCGGTGTTGAAGTCACTGTTGCCAAAGTGCGTCGCGAACGCATGGGTCACATTGAACTTGCAAGCCCCGTCGCGCACATATGGTTCTTGAAGAGCTTGCCATCCCGTTTGGGTATGGTGCTCGATATGACCTTGCGTGATATCGAACGCGTCTTGTATTTCGAAGCTTGGTGCGTGATTGAAGCAGGCATGACGCCGCTCAAGCGCGGACAAATTATGTCTGACGATGATTTCATTGCCAAGACCGAAGAGTACGGTGACGACTTCCGCGCGCTGATGGGCGCCGAGGCAGTGCGCGAGCTGTTGCGCACGATCGATATTGATCGCGAAGTTGAAACGCTGCGCGCCGAGCTCATTGCCACATCTTCTGAAGCCAAGATCAAGAAGATTTCAAAGCGCCTCAAAGTGCTTGAAGGTTTTCAAAAGTCTGGTATCAAAGCAGAATGGATGGTCATGGAAGTTCTGCCCGTGTTGCCACCAGACTTACGTCCGTTGGTACCGCTAGATGGCGGCCGTTTCGCAACGTCAGATCTAAACGATCTCTATCGCCGCGTGATTAACCGTAATAACCGCCTGAAGCGCCTGCTTGAACTCAAAGCGCCAGAGATTATTCTGCGTAACGAAAAGCGCATGCTGCAAGAGTCTGTTGATTCGTTGCTGGATAACGGTCGTCGCGGTAAAGCCATGACTGGCGCCAACAAGCGTCAACTGAAGTCGCTTGCCGATATGATTAAAGGCAAAAGCGGTCGTTTCCGTCAAAACTTGCTTGGTAAGCGCGTCGATTATTCGGGTCGTTCAGTGATTGTGGTCGGTCCAACGCTCAAACTACATCAATGCGGCTTGCCCAAGCTGATGGCACTCGAGTTGTTTAAACCCTTCATTTTTAATCGTTTAGAAATGATGGGTCTGGCCACCACAATCAAGGCAGCTAAAAAGCTTGTTGAAAGCCAAGAGCCCGTTGTATGGGATATTCTCGAAGACGTAATTCGCGAACATCCTGTGATGCTCAACCGCGCACCCACACTCCATCGGTTGGGTATTCAAGCGTTTGAACCCATCTTGATCGAAGGTAAAGCGATCCAGCTACATCCGTTGGTTTGCGCTGCGTTTAACGCCGACTTTGACGGCGACCAAATGGCTGTTCACGTGCCATTGTCGCTTGAAGCGCAGGTTGAAGCGCGCACCTTGATGCTAGCTTCGAACAACGTCCTGTTTCCAGCAAACGGCGAACCTTCAATTGTTCCGTCACAAGATATCGTGTTAGGTTTGTATTACGCGACACGTGAGCGTACAAACGGCAAAGGCGAAGGCATGTTCTTGGCTGATGTAGCCGAAGTGCATCGTGCGTATGACAATCGTGAAGTCACTCTGCAGACACGCATCACGGTGCGCCTGCCTGAGTGGACGCGTGAAGGAAAGGACGAGTGGATTGAAGGTGTTCAACGTGTCGAGACGACCGTAGGTCGCGCCATGCTGTCCGAAATTCTTCCACGTGGTCTGCCCTTCTCGGTGTTGAACCGTGCGCTCAAAAAGAAAGAAATTTCGCGCCTGATTAACCAATCGTTTCGCCGTTGCGGTTTGCGTGACACGGTGATTTTTGCCGACAAACTGATGCAGGCGGGTTTCCGCCTCGCAACACGCGGTGGTATTTCGATTGCGATGGGCGACATGTTGATCCCTGCCGCTAAGGTCGAGATCCTTGCTGATGCCACACGCGAAGTGAAAGAAATTGACAAGCAATACTCGTCAGGTTTGGTGACGTCACAAGAGCGCTACAACAACGTGGTGGATATCTGGGGCAAGGCGGGTGACAAAGTGGGTAAAGCCATGATGGAACAGCTTGCGACTGAGCCTGTTGTTGACCGTCACGGTGATAACGTACGTCAAGAATCGTTTAACTCGATTTACATGATGGCTGACTCGGGTGCGCGTGGTTCAGCAGCCCAGATTCGTCAGTTGGCGGGTATGCGCGGTTTGATGGCCAAGCCTGATGGCTCGATTATCGAAACCCCGATCACAGCAAACTTCCGTGAAGGTCTGAACGTGCTTCAGTACTTCATTTCAACCCATGGCGCTCGTAAAGGCTTGGCTGATACGGCGCTGAAAACGGCAAACTCGGGTTACCTGACACGTCGTCTGGTGGATGTGACGCAAGACTTGGTTATCACCATCAGTGATTGCGGAACCACCGCGGGCTACACAATGAAGGCGCTGGTTGAGGGCGGTGAAGTCATCGAACCCTTGCGCGAGCGTATCTTGGGTCGTGTTGCCGCCGTTGATATTGTGAACCCTGACACACAAGAGACAGCCATTCATCAAGGCACCTTGCT
>Ga0114958_10003737_pt1 | contig 10771 bp, 12 predicted proteins | sample C_130208_EF_Meta_FD_89577 | JGI IMG/M metagenome (GOLD analysis project Ga0114958, IMG submission 89577) | Freshwater microbial communities from Lake Croche, Canada to study carbon cycling - C_130208_EF_MetaG | ecosystem: Environmental > Aquatic > Freshwater > Lake | place: Lake Croche, Canada... | reverse complement strand
GCGGGGTGCAAATATAAAAAAATAATACCACTATATCCAAATAAATTAATCGCCTTTTTTAAAATATTGATATATATAATGTTACAAAATAGAAATCAAAATTGTTAACAAATTAATAGAATAGAAATTATTAATCAAATAAAAAGCAAATTAAATTTATGATATGTGAAACAGTAAAATGCAAACCACGATTGTTAAAATAATTTATTTTTAAAAAAACTTCTTATATTTAGACTATATAAATATTGTATGTGTTTTGCTAATCTCCTATATTTGCAGTCCATAAAATTTAAGGAATGATAAAGATTACTCTACCTGACGGTTCAGTTAAGGAGATCGCAAACGGTTCGACTCCGATGGATGTTGCAAAAAGCATTAGTGAAGGGTTAGCAAGAAATGTAATTTCGGCTACTTTCAATGGAATAACAATTGAAACTTCGACGGAATTAACGACCGACGGTTCACTAATTTTATATACATGGAATGACAAAGATGGTAAAAAAGCTTTTTGGCATTCTACTTCTCACGTTATGGCGCAGGTTTTGGAAGAAAAATTTAAAGGAATAAAATTAACACTTGGACCAGCAATTGAAAATGGATTTTATTATGATGTAGATTTTGGAGACAATAAAATAACTGATGCTGACTTTAAAAGTATTGAGGATCGCATTTTAGAAATATCTAGAGAGAAACACGAGTTTAAAATGCGAGCTGTTTCTAAAGCTGAAGCATTGGAAGTTTATAGAAATAATGAATATAAAACTGAATTAATTTCAAACCTTGAGGATGGAACGATAACTTTTTGTGATCATTCTAATTTCTTTGATTTATGTCGTGGCGGTCATATTCCTAATACTGGAATTATTAAAGCGATGAAAATCATGAGTGTTGCTGGAGCCTATTGGAGAGGTGACGAAAAAAATAAACAATTAACTCGTGTATATGGAATTTCGTTTCCGAAGCAAAAAGACCTAACTGATTACCTGGAGCTCTTAGAAGAAGCTAAACGTCGCGACCATAGAAAATTAGGAAAAGAATTAGAATTATTTGCATTTTCTCAAAAAGTGGGTCAAGGTTTGCCTTTATGGTTACCGAAAGGAGCTGCTTTGAGAGATCGTCTAGAACAGTTTTTGAAAAAAGCACAGAAAAAAGCAGGCTATGAACAAGTTGTAACTCCGCATATTGGTCAAAAAGAACTTTATGTAACCTCTGGACATTATGCCAAATACGGTGCCGATAGTTTCCAACCAATCACAACTCCAGCCGAAGGTGAGGAATTCTTATTAAAACCAATGAATTGCCCGCACCACTGCGAAATTTATAATATAAAACCTTGGTCCTATAAAGATTTACCAAAACGATATGCTGAGTTTGGAACTGTATATAGATATGAACAAAGTGGTGAATTACATGGATTAACACGCGTTAGGGGATTTACTCAAGATGATGCACACATATTTTGTACTCCAGACCAATTGGATAGTGAATTTAAAAAAGTTATTGACTTAGTTCTATATGTTTTTGGTTCACTAGGTTTTGAAAATTTTACTGCCCAAGTATCCGTTCGCGATCTAGACAACCCTGATAAGTATATAGGAAGTGTGGAAAACTGGGAAAAAGCTGAAAAAGCCATTATCAGCGCGGCGCACGACAAAGGATTGAATTATGTTATAGAAAGTGGAGAAGCTGCTTTTTACGGTCCTAAATTAGATTTTATGGTAAAAGACGCCTTAGGAAGAAGTTGGCAATTAGGAACAATACAGGTAGATTACAATTTACCAGAACGTTTTGAATTGACCTATAAAGGCGCTGATGACAAATTACATAGACCAGTAATGATTCATCGGGCACCATTTGGTTCAATGGAAAGATTCATTGCAATTTTATTAGAACACACTGCAGGAAACTTCCCTTTATGGTTAATGCCTGAGCAGGCTATAATATTGTCTTTGAGTGAGAAATATGAAAATTATGCGAAAAAAGTTTTGGAATTGCTAGAAAATCACGAAATTCGCGCCCTAATTGACAACCGCAACGAGACAATAGGAAAGAAAATCCGAGAGGCAGAAGTTCAAAAGATGCCGTTTATGCTGATAGTTGGAGAGGAAGAAGAGAAAAACGGAACTGTTTCTGTTCGTCGTCATGGGCAAGAAGGAAAAGGTAATATCACGGTTACAATTGAAGAATTTTCTAAAGTTGTGAATGAAGAAATTGCCAAAACATTAAAAACATTTGAAGTTTAATTAAAATTATAGAGCCATAGCAATTAGAAACAACAGAGGTTACCAACCTAGAGTAGAAAAAACAGCAGCACACAGAATTAATGAGTTAATTCGTGGAGTTTCTGAGGTGCGTTTAGTTGGCGAAAATATTGAGCCAGGTGTATTTAAATTTATTGATGCACTTAAACTAGCTGAACAGTTTGAAGTAGATTTGGTTGAGATTTCCCCTAATGCAGATCCACCGGTTTGTAAATTGATGGATTATGGTAAATTTATTTATCAACAAAAAAAGCGTGACAAAGAATTAAAAGCAAAGTCAACGCAAATCACTGTAAAAGAAATTCGTTTCGGACCTCAAACAGATGAGCATGATTATGAATTTAAAAGAAAAAATGCTGAAAAGTTCTTAAAAGAAGGTTCAAAATTGAAAGCTTTTGTTTTCTTCAAAGGACGTTCAATTATTTATAAAGAACAAGGACAAATCTTATTGCTTCGTTTAGCTCAAGATTTAGAAGAGTACGGAAAAGTGGAAGCTATGCCAGTATTAGAAGGAAAAAGAATGATTATGTTCATTGCTCCAAAGAAAAAAAGTAAGTAAGTAAGTTAAATTAAATAAACTAGGAAAAAATGCCTAAAATGAAAACAAAATCCAGTGCAAAGAAGCGATTCAAAGTAACTGGCTCTGGAAAAATCAAGAGAAAACACGCTTTCAAAAGTCACATCTTGACTAAAAAATCTAAAAAGCGTAAATTAGCTTTAACGCACTCTGCTTTGGTTCACAAAACAGATGAGAAAAGCATCAAACAACAATTAAGAATTATATAACAATTGACAATGTACAATTGATAATGGATAATTATCAATTAATCAATTAAAAAATTCTTTGGGTTTAAAAAATTATTTAATAACCTTGGAGTATGGCTATTAAGTTCCCTTGATTAAATTCGGGACGCCTGCTACAAAAAAACAAGAAAATTATGCCAAGATCAGTAAATTCAGTTGCTAAAAGAGCAAGAAGAAAAAAGATAATGAAGCAAGCCAAAGGTTTCTTTGGTCGTCGTAAAAACGTTTGGACAGTTGCCAAAAACGCTGTAGAAAAAGCAATGGTTTATGCCTACCGCGATAGAAAGCAAAACAAAAGAAACTTCCGCGCATTGTGGATCACGCGTATTAACGCTGGCGCAAGATTGGAAGGAATGAGTTACTCACAATTTATGGGATTAGTTAAGAAAAACGGTATCGAATTGAACCGTAAAGTATTAGCTGATTTAGCAATGAATCACCCAGACGCTTTTAAAGCAGTTGTGAAAAAAGTAAAATAAACGTTTGTACAACCTTAATTTAACTTACTTATTTATAGAAAATCCCAATCTTAAGATTGGGATTTTTTTGTAAAATAACTCAATTAAAAACTTCTTCTTTCTCGCCATCATAACTTGCAAATACCATACTAGGATGTGAATCTTGATGAAACATATTCCCTTTGCTGTCTATAGCAATCGCGCCAGCAAAACCATCAATTGGCTTTAGCTCAGTAAATGTTTTTTTAAAAGCTCTTTCTATAGTAAAACCATCAGTAACACGAGTTACAATTTTTGCAGCAACAGCACCACTAACAATATCTTCGCCAACTCCTGTTAAACTTACACCACAAAATTCATTAGCATAATTTCCCGCAACTGTTGCCGAATCAGAAATTCTTCCAGGTATTTCGAAACCTTTTCCTCCAGTAGAAGTAGCTACAGCTATTTTTCCTTGACTATCAAAAGCAACACAACCTACAGTTCCCGTTCTATTTGCTTTTAATTTGGCATTATATTCAGTTCTTCTTTGTGCAATTTCAGTAGAAAATTTTTTAAAACCATGTTGTCTTGCAAAATTTGTTGCTCCACTTCCTCCTAGAACTTTATCGTCATAATTTAATAAGACATGCGCTACTTGAATAGGGTTTTTAACTTCCTCAATATTGATAACACCACTCATTTTCATAGTTGATCCATCCATTAAAGAAGCACTCATCCTGATTTTTCCATCACTTTGAATTTGAGAACCAATACCTGCATTAAACAATTCGTTATTTTCTAAAAGTGAAACAGTATAAACCACAGTTTCTAGGGCACTATGCGATTTCAAATACACATAGGCATCCTTTACAATTGTTAGGAGAGCTTGTTGTTTTGCAATTTTAGTCTCTAAATTAGTTGACGATTCTGAGAAAAATCCACCGTGGATGATTATTTTCATATGTACTAAACGTATTGAGAAGAATAAATAGTCATCTTAAAAGTATCTAAATCAAACTTGTCATGTTTGCTCATCACATGTGTTATTAAATGATTGATAGAAATTGGCTGTCCCAATTCTACTTGAGTTAAATTAGTATCTTTAATTTCTCTTCCATCTACCAAAATCACAAGACCTGAACCTAAAGCTTCCATTTGTCTTCCATTGGTAATTAACAAACCTGTATCTTCTCCTAGTCCAATACCAAGTACTTTTGGATTACCTACAACGGCTTGAAATAATCTTCCAATTCTTCCTCTTTGCACAAAATGAGTATCAATGACAACATCATCAATAAGACCAAGACCTGAGGTGATTTTCACTTCACCTTTTAGCAAAGCTTCATGACTACTACCTTGATAAATCATATTATTAGAAGCAGCAGCAGCACCAGCAGAAGTTCCAGCGTAAGTAAAATCCTCGTTACGATATTTACTAATTAGAATATCATGAAATGGAGTACCGCCGAGTATAGAAGTTAATCGTAATTGATCTCCGCCTGTAAACATAACAACATCTGCCGCTTTTAATCTATTTAAAACGGCTTCATCAGAAGCTTGTTCTCTGCGTTCAATATGAATTACATCAACATTATATGCCCCCAAAAAATTGAATGCTTTTACATATTCGGGGCCAATTTCTCTAGGAATTTTTGAGGCTGTAGTAATGACTTCAATCCTAGATAATTCTTTATTTTTTGACTCTTTTATTATTCTTTTTAAAATTCCTTCTTCAAAGAAGTTTAAATTTTTAGTAGCATTTTGATCTAAATCATTTTCAGTAAAACTGCCTTTATCTACAGCGCCGCCAATTATAATTAGTTTTCCTTGTATATTCATGTTGGTAAAAATAACAAAATCTTAAAACCTACAACGTTTTTTTTATTTTTTTGAAACCAATTTATCAACGTACTTATCAAGAATTACTATTATCATTTTATTATATATTTGTTGAATGGAAAGTAACCTAACACGTATTAATAAATTCCTCTCTGAAACTGGATATTGTTCTCGTCGTGAAGCTGATAAATTATTAGAAGAAGGAAGAATTACTATCAATGGAATAGTGCCAGAAATGGGAACAAAAGTGTCTCCAGATGATGAAGTGCGTGTGGATGGTAAATTGGTTCGTGAAAAAACAGATAAGTCTGTTTACTTAGCATTTAATAAACCAGTTGGGATAGAATGTACCACTAATCAAAATGTACGAGATAATATTGTAGATTATATTAATTATCCTAAACGTATTTTTCCAATTGGAAGATTGGACAAAGCTAGCGAAGGTTTAATTTTTATGACAAATGACGGTGATATTGTCAACAAAATTCTCCGGGCACGAAACAACCACGAAAAAGAATATGTTGTTACTGTTGATAGACCAATAACAGAAAGATTTATTGAAAAGATGAGTAATGGCATTCCTATTTTGGATACTATTACTCGAAAATGTAAAGTAGAACAAATTAGTAAATATGTATTCAAAATTATATTGACACAGGGTTTAAATCGACAAATTCGCAGAATGTGTGAATATCTTGATTATGAAGTTACCGCATTAAAAAGAACACGAATTATCAATATATCGCTAGATGTTCACATCGGAAGATTTCGTAATTTAACCGATGACGAAATCAAACAATTGAACAAACTTATTGAACCTTCAAGCAAAACAGAAGAAGCAAGTTTACCAAAAATAAAAGTGTCATTTGCAACAAAATTAAATAAGAAATAAATGCTTAAAACGATATTATATATTGCTATTGGTGGAGCTATTGGTAGTGTTTTTCGATTTTTGACTACCGTTTTAGTTTCAAAATTTTGGTCAAATCAATTTCCTTTAGCCACATTTATTGCTAATGTTATCGGTTGCTTTTTAATGGGTTTAATTATTGGATTTTTAGTCAAAAATCATTTGGAAGATAGCAATATAAAATGGTTTTTAGTAACTGGTTTTTGTGGTGGATTTACCACTTTTTCTACTTTTGGAATGGAAAATGTAACATTGTTTCAAAACAACAACTCACTAATCGCATTTGGCTACATCGGATTAAGCATACTTCTTGGTCTTTTTGCGGTTTGGCTTGGTCTTTTTGTTACCAAATAATATGCAATTCCTGAAAAAAATGTAACTTCGCAAACTATGAAAAAGGAAGACATTTTTGCAATTCAACAATTATTGGCAACACCAAAAAAAATTGCCATAATTCCACACAGAAGTCCTGATGGAGATGCTATGGGTTCTACATTAGCATTATTTCATTTTCTTTTGAAATTGAATCAACAACCCATAGTTATTTCTCCTAATGATTTTCCAAACTTTTTGGCATGGTTACCCGGTTCAGAAACCGTTCTGATTTATGAAAATGACAAAGAAAATTGCACTAAAATACTTCAAGAATCAGAAATAGTTTTCACGCTAGATTTCAATGCACTTCATAGAACTGGTGAAATGGAACATGTATTAAAAAACCTTACTGTCCCGATGGTTATGATTGATCACCACCAAAAACCAGATACTTTTGCTACTTATACCTATTCTGATACCGTTTTTGGTTCTACTTGTGAAATGATTTATAACTTCATTTCATTTTTAGATAAAAAAGAACTAATTGACAAAACCATTGCCACTTGTATTTACACAGGAATAACAACAGATTCGGGTTCGTTTCGTTTTCCATCAACAACTAGTACAACCCATAAAATTGTTGCCGATTTAATTGATATTGGTATTGAAAATAGTGAAATTCATAACTTTCTTTTTGATAATAACTCCTATAATCGCTTGCAACTTTTAGGTCGTGCTTTGCAGAATATGAGAGTTGTTCCAGAGTTCAAAACGTCTTATATTACGCTATTGCAGAAAGAATTAGACGAATTTCATTATGAAAAAGGCGATACAGAAGGTATTGTCAATTATGGATTGACAATAAAAGGAATACATTTAGCTGCTATTTTTATTGAACATAAAGAGGAAAACATTATAAAGATTTCATTCCGTTCACAAGGAAGTTTTGATGTCAATCAATTTGCTAGAGATAATTTTAATGGTGGTGGACACATCAATGCCGCAGGTGGAAAATCATATGAAAGTATGCATGAAACCATCAAGAAATTTGAAAAATTAATTTCAAAAATTACAATTTAAAAAATGAAAAATAATTCAAAAATTATATTCCTTTTATTGATTTTTGCAACCATTCTGAGTTGCAAACAACAACAAGCCCGAATGCCTATTTCTCGTTCTTCAGGAACATTCATGAAAGAATCAATAATTAGAAATAAAAAACTAATTGCAGGCGAAGAAGGTAAAATAGACTCTATTATAAAAAGCAATCCTCAAATACAATACATAGCTTCAAAAAAAGGATATTGGTATCATTATGAAACCAAAAATGAAAGTGACACATTGCGACCAAAAAAAGGTGATATTGCTTCGTTTGATTATGAAATCAAAGATTTCAAAGGGAATGTCGTATATTCTGAAGTGGAATTACGTCCTCAAACTTATATTGTAGATAAACAAAATATCCTAATGGGTTTGCGAGATGGTATTAAATTGATGCGAAAAAATGAAAAAGTTACTTTCTTATTTCCTTCACATATGGCGTTTGGATATCATGGAGATAATAAACGTATTGGTTCTAATCAACCATTGATTTGCACTGTAACTTTAAATGACTTTAAAAAAGAAAATAAATTAGAAACAGAAAATTAACAAATAGAAATGAAGAAAAAAATTGCACTTTTATTTGTCTTTGTATCACTGCTTTTAAGTGCCTGTAAAGACGATTATAAAAATTTAAAAGACGGCTTATATGCCAAAATTGATACTCCAAAAGGCACTATACTAATCCAACTTGAATATAAAAGAGCGCCTATAACTGTGGCTAATTTTGTAACATTAGCCGAGGGAAGTAATCCATTTGTAAATTCAGATTTAAAAGGAAAACCTTTCTATGATGGTATTGTTTTTCACAGAGTTGAAAAAGGTTTTGTTATTCAAGGTGGCGATCCATTAGGAAATGGTTCCGGTGATCCAGGTTATGTTTTTAGAGATGAATTTACCGAATTAAAACACAACAAAGCAGGAACGGTTTCCATGGCAAATTCTGGACCTAATACAAATGGTTCTCAATTCTTTATCACTTATAGTCCTACACCAAATTTAGATGGAAAACATGCTGTTTTTGGATATGTAATAGAAGGAATGGATGTTGTAAATACGATTGCAGTTAATGATGAAATGACTAAAGTTACTATTATAAAAAAAGGCGAATCAGTAAAAAAGTTTGATGCCGTAAAAGTCTTCAACGATTATTTCAAAGCAGAAATAGAGAATAAAAAGAAGCAAGAACTTATTGATGCTGAAAACAAAATAATATATGACAAAAAATATAAAGCGGTAAAAGATAAAAAAATTATATATTTTCAAAATTTAAAAAAATCAGCTACCAAAACTCCAAGTGGATTACTATATTTAATCACTCAAAAATCAAACGGAACAAAACCAAAAAATGGCACCATGATTTATATAGATTATTCAGGTTTTCTTGAAGATGGAACACTTTTTGATACCAGCAATCCAGAAATTGCAAAAATGTTTGGTAAATTTGACCCACGAAGAGCCATGCAAAACGGATATTCTAATCTGCCTTATGAAATGGGATCAAATAAAGTTATACCAGGTTTTGTAGAAGGATTAAATAAAATTAAAATGGGAGAAAAAGCAGTGTTTTTTATTCCAGCAAATTTAGGTTATGGAGAGCAAGGCGCTGGGAATGTAATTCCACCTAATGCCAATTTAGTATTTGAAATAGAAGTAAAAGAAAAACAATAAAACAAATTAAATTAATTAAACATGAGAATAAAATTTAACATGCTACTTTTTATTTGCTTAAGCATAATGAGTACAACAGCACAAACTAAAAAACCAGTTGTTAAATCAACTAAAACAGCAGTTCAAACAAAAAAAATAACTCCTTCCACTTCAATTGAGGAAGGTATTTTTGCAGAAATGGATACTGATAAAGGTAAAATTCTACTTCAATTAGACTATAAAAATACACCTGTTACAGTTGCCAATTTCATATCTTTATCAGAAGGAACAAATGTTTCAATTACAGATGAAAAGCTAAAAGGAAAACCATTTTATGATGGTTTAAAATTCCACAGAGTAATTGCTGATTTTATGATACAAGGGGGTGATCCTCAAGGAAACGGTTCTGGCGGTCCAGGTTATGCCTTTAAAGATGAAATCACAGAGGCTAAATTTGACAAAGCTGGTATTTTAGCTATGGCAAATTCTGGACCAAAAACCAATGGGTCTCAATTTTTTATTACCCACAAAGACACGCCTTGGTTGACAGGAAAACATACTATATTTGGTTATGTTATAACGGGTCAGGATGTGGTAAATAAAATTGCTCAAGATGATAAAATAAATAAAATTACTATTACTAAAAAAGGTACTGAAGCAAATAAATTTGATGCAACAAAAGTTTTTGCAGATTATATGGCAAACAAAGCTGGAGATGAAGCAAAAGAAACTCAAGCCAGAGCTATAGCAGCAGAAAAAGCACTTATAGAATTCGCAAATGGTAAAACAACTGCAAGTGGTTTAAAATATATTGTATTAAAAGAAGGTACTGGCGCAACCCCTACTGCTACTAGTAATATTAAAGTTCATTACACGGGTTCACTTGTTGACGGAACAATTTTTGATAGTAGTGTTCAACGCGGCGAACCAATTGATTTTCCATTGAATCAAGTAATTCCAGGTTGGACTGAAGGATTACAGTTAATGAAAGAAGGCGCAAAATATAAATTTTATATTCCTTTTAATTTAGCTTATGGAGAAAGAGCAATGGGGCCTATTCCTGCAAAAAGTGATTTGATTTTTGAAGTGGAACTTTTAAAAATAAATCAATAATAAATTACTGTTTTCATTAAAAAAAGAGCGCCAATTGGAGCTCTTTTTTTGTTTTTAACAAACCTATTTTTTTTTCATAAAAAAATAATAAACAGGAATTCCAAGGGCAACAATTGCCAATCCTAAACCAGTATTTATAGTATCATAAATTAATAACGTAAAATAAATAGCTGTTGTAACAAATATATATAATGCCGGTATTATTGGATAACCAAATGCTTTATATGGTCGTTCTGTATCGGGTTCTTTTTTTCTAAGGATAAAAATTCCGTAGATTGTTAGAATATAAAAAAGTAGCGAGGCAAAGGTAGCATAGGTCAATAAATCTCCATATTTTC
>Ga0114958_10003735_pt1 | contig 10772 bp, 8 predicted proteins | sample C_130208_EF_Meta_FD_89577 | JGI IMG/M metagenome (GOLD analysis project Ga0114958, IMG submission 89577) | Freshwater microbial communities from Lake Croche, Canada to study carbon cycling - C_130208_EF_MetaG | ecosystem: Environmental > Aquatic > Freshwater > Lake | place: Lake Croche, Canada... | reverse complement strand
CGGCATCACCTGCGCGTCAGGATCAGCAGCGGCCGGCGAAAATGAAGACCTCCACGGAACGCACGTAGCCGGCACCATCGCTGCTCAACGCAATGGCCTAGGTGTCGTCGGGGTTGCAGCTGGCGTCAAAATTTTGCCTTTGAAGGCCTTGGGTTGTGATGGCGGATCAACCACCGATGTGATCAGCGCTTTGGAGTATGCGAAGTCCATGGGCGTGAAAATCGTGAACATGAGTCTGGGTGGGGCTGGTTATGACCAAGTCTTCAAAGACGCGATCGACGCATCAGGTGTGCTGGTCGTGGCGGCCGCGGGTAATGGCGGTAGCAATGGAGTGGGCGACAACAATGACCTAGTCGGTTCCGAAACTCCTGAATACCCGGCTTCGTACACATCGCCGAACATCATCTCGGTTGCATCGATCAACAACGTGGGAGCCCTGTCGTCATTTTCAAACTATGGCGCGACCAGTGTGGACGTAGGTGCTCCTGGCGAATCCATCATCAGCACGATCCCACCAGTTTCCTGCAGTTCCGGATCGGGAACCTGCTACTACGCCTGGCTTGATGGCACCTCCATGGCCACCCCGCATGTCACCGGAACTGCCGCACTGGTGCTGTCCACAGAAATCTCGCAGTCTGCGTCGGCAATCAAGGCCCGCATTATGAACAACACTCGTTCGTTGAGTTCGCTCAGCGGTAAAACGGTCACTGGCGGGCTGGTGGATGCGCAAGCCGCGGTCGCCAATGTTCCAGCGGTAAAGCAGCCAACAACACTGTCTATTACTCGGACTGCATCAACGATCACTACGGGTCAAGTTGTCAAGATTTCCACCCAGCTGCTAGCTAATGGCTCTCCGGCCGCGGGCCGAACGTTGGTTCTGCAGCGTTATACCAATGGTTGGCGAAATATTTGTTGGCCGACAACCAACAGTTTGGGGCAGGCGTCGTGTTACCTGTATCCCTCGACCTCATCGGACTACATGTGGGTCTTTTCCGGTGACCCAGGTTTGCAGCCGGCTTGGTCAAGTCACCCCATCGTGTATGTGCGCCCATCGATTGCATCGAAGCTTTCAGCGAGCACTGTTCGGCGTGGGTCAAGCGTGACCTTCTCAGGCAGTATTTCTCCGTCAAAGAAGGGCGCCCTGCTGCGCCTGCAGCGCAAGTCCGGATCATCGTGGGTGACCATGACCAAGACTGCGATTACCTCAAGAAATACCTATTCCTTCACCTTCAAGGCGAGTGCGTCAGGGACCTATTCCTACCGCGCATACTTCTATGGGGACTCCTACAACGCGGCCCAGGCCAGCTCAACCCGTTCGCTTAAAGTCAATCCTTAGGTGTATGGTTTTCATATGCGGCGATTGAACCTCCTACTTATTAGCCGCGACGAGGCTCGCTCCTAGGCCGGTCTCCTCGTCGCGGTAATCCACCGCACCGGTCGTTCCCAGACCTTGCTAGGAGATCAACGAAATGAATCGCAGTAAAGACCCAGTCCAAACCCCAAGTGGCATGCCTATTGGCAAGTACGTGCCCTTCTCGCCGATCGTGTTGCCTGATCGCACGTGGCCCGGCAAAGTCATCACGAAGGCCCCTATCTGGTCCTCGGTTGACCTGCGGGATGGCAACCAAGCCCTGATTGACCCGATGACCCCGGCGCGCAAAATGCGCATGTTCGAACTCTTGGTTCGAATGGGTTACAAGGAAATTGAAGTGGGATTTCCTTCAGCTTCACAAACCGACTTCGATTTTGTCCGCGAACTCATTGAGGGCGATCACATCCCCGATGACGTCACGATCCAAGTGCTCACGCAGGCTCGCGATCATTTGATTGCCCGTAGTTTTGAAGCCATTGATGGTTCGCACAGCGCCATCATGCACGTGTACAACTCAACATCGACCTTGCAACGACGCGTCGTTTTTAACGCTGATCGTGAAGCGGTGAAAGATATTGCTCTGCAGGGAGCTCGGTTAGTTCAAAAATATGCTGATGAAGTCTCAAGCGGGACCAATGTGTTCTTTGAGTATTCGCCTGAGTCATTCACCGGCACTGAACTGGAATACGCGGTAGAGGTTTGCAACGCAGTCAATGACATTTGGGAGCCCACCCACGATCGGAAGGTCATCGTTAACCTGCCGGCCACCGTTGAAATGGCTACGCCCAATGTCTATGCAGACCAAATCGAGTGGATGCACCGTAACTTGGCCTACCGCGAGAACGTAGTGCTCTCGTTGCACCCACATAACGACCGTGGAACTGGTGTTGCCGCTGCTGAACTTGGCTACATGGCTGGGGCTGACCGCATTGAAGGTTGTTTGTTTGGAAATGGTGAGCGCACCGGCAATGTGTGTTTGGTGACCTTGGGTTTGAACCTGTTCTCCCAAGGTATTGATCCGATGATTGACTTCACCGGCATTGATGAGATTCGTCGTACCGTGGAGTACTGCAATCAGTTGCCCGTCAACGAGCGCCACCCCTATGCCGGCGATTTGGTGTACACCGCATTTTCTGGATCGCACCAAGATGCGATCAAGAAGGGTTTCGAGCGGATGGCTGCCGATGCACAAGCGGCCGGCAAAACTGTCGATGAGATCCCGTGGGCTGTTCCATACCTGCCCATTGACCCTAAAGACTTGGGTCGCTCCTATGAAGCGGTCATTCGCGTCAACAGCCAGTCAGGTAAGGGTGGGGTTGCCTACCTGCTGAAGTCCGAGCACAGTTTGGATCTGCCGCGTCGTTTGCAAATCGAATTCTCCGGCGTTGTGCAGCATCGGGCAGATGCCGATGGTGGCGAAATCAGCGCAGATGCGATTTGGGAAATCTTCACTGACGAGTATTTGCCCAACCCGGATGCTCATTGGGGCCGCTTGGAACTCAAGGGTCACCAAAACGTTGCAGCTGTCGATGAACTGGACTCGCTGCACGCAAAGATCGTGCTTGACGGCGAAGAAATGGAGATCGACGGAACCGGCAACGGACCGATCGCTGCCTTTGTTCAGTCACTTTCAACCAAGGGCTTTGATGTGCGCGTGCTGGATTACCACGAACATGCTCTTTCAGCCGGTGGGGACGCTCGCGCAGCCGCTTACCTGGAGTGTTCCGTAGCTGGTGAGGTTTTCTGGGGCGTGGGAATCGATGCAAACATCGTGACCGCATCGCTGAAGGCAGTCATCAGTGCAGTTAACCGGGCGCAGCGTTAATTTCGTGAGCCAGCGCCGCTTTGAATAGTTACGATGATGATGCGATCGTGCTTCGTACTCAAAAATTGGGTGAAGCCGATCGCATCGTCACGTTCTTGACCCATCATCATGGGCAAGTTCGCGCAGTAGCGAAAGGGGTTCGCCGCACCAAGTCTCGCTTTGGTGCCCGGGTGGAACCTTTTGCCCATGTGGCTATTCAGTTTCACCGCGGTCGTAGCAACTTGGACATCGTCACACAGGTCATCACGCACGATGCTTTCGGTGGATCGCTGTCCGCAGATTATGGCCGCTATACATCTGGTAGTGCGATGTTGGAAATGGCTGAGCGCTTGACCCAACTGGAGCGCGAACCCAATGTGGACCAGTACATGTTGCTCCTGGGCGGTTTGCGTTCGCTCAGCCGCCAAGAGCACGCCACCGGTTTGATTTTGGATGCGTATTTGCTTCGCGCTCTAGCTGTTGCTGGGTGGGCGGTGGCTTTGGATGTCTGTGCGCGTTGCGGTGCTGCCGGGCCACATCGCGCCTTTGCCATTGCAGCCGGTGGAGTGGTGTGCGCCCAATGTCGGCCACCAGGCTCGGCAGCGCCAGCGGCCCAGACCGTGGAGCTGATGGGTGCCTTGCTCACCAGTGACTGGGCCACTGCTGATGCCTCAGATGAGCGAACCCGACGCGAAGCCGCCGGCTTGATTGCTGCATTTGCGCAGTATCACTTGGAATCTGGACTGCGTTCACTACGGTTAGTTGATCGCAGTGAAGTGGCACAAACAGGCCCAGATGAGCAGCTCGAAAGTCAGGAACAATCGTGAAACCACAGGTGCAACCGCCACCTCCCCATCCTAGTGGTGCGATCGCTCCGGTGCTTGATCGCGACCGCGTTCCCGCTCACGTGGCCATCGTGATGGATGGCAATGGACGTTGGGCCAAAGCCCGTGGACTGGCACGCACCGCAGGACATGAGGCTGGCGAAGCGGCTCTGCTCGATGTGGTGCAAGGCGCCATTGAAATCGGCGTCACACATATTTCTGCTTACGCATTTTCAACCGAGAACTGGAAGCGTTCACCCGATGAGGTGCGCTTCCTCATGGGATTTAATCGCGATGTCATCCGTCGACGCCGAGATGAAATGCACGCGATGGGCGTGCGGGTGCGTTGGGCTGGGCGTCGACCAAAGTTGTGGAAGTCAGTCATTGATGAACTTGAGAGCGCCGAAGCCATGACGGCTAAAAATGATGTGCTCACCTTGACCATGTGCGTGAACTACGGCGGTCGAGCCGAAATCGCTGATGCAGCCGCGGCTTTGGCCGCCGATGTCAAGGCAGGAAAGCTCGACCCAAAGCGGGTGGATCAGCGCACCTTCGCCAAGTACTTAGATGAGCCCGATATGCCCGATGTTGACTTATTTTTGCGAACTTCCGGTGAACAGCGAATCAGTAACTTCTTGCTTTGGCAAAGTGCGTATGCCGAATTTGTTTTCCTTGAGGAACTATGGCCAGATGTCGATCGAAGGCACTTATGGAAAGCTGTTGAGCAGTACGTTGCACGGGATCGTCGCTACGGTGGCGCGCAACCGAACGCTTAACTTCTGCACGAAGTGCACACACCAAATATTTCTACCACGTGGCTTACCTGACTGAAGCCATTCTTGGCGGCCACATCTTGAGCCCAACGCTCAACACCGGCCCCTTCAACTTCAATAGTTCGGCCACAGCTACGACAAATCAAGTGGTGATGGTGTTGTCCTGGTGTGCATCGGCGATACATCATTTCGCCGTCGTCGCGACGCAGTGCATCGACCTCATCGGAGTCAACCAAGGTTTGTAGTACTCGATATACCGTGGTTAGGCCGACTGATTCCTTGCGCTGTTGCAGGCTGGCAAAGATTTCCTGGGCACTTTGGAATTGCGAAGTGCTGTCGAGGATCTCGCAGATTGCGGTGCGTTGCCGCGTCGATTTCATATCGCGACAGCCACGACAACCCACATCACGCCAACACCGGCCACGGTGGAAAGCAGGGTCAATCGGGCAGGGTGGCGGCTGTGGGCCTCAGGCAAGATGTCGGCGGCGGCCAGATACGTCAAGAAGCCTGCGAATACTCCTAGGTAAATTGCCAAGATGGTGTCCGGAACGGTGAAGAACAAGGTGCTGGCCACACCAAGGGCTGGCGCAATCGCGTCAGCTGCCAACATGCGGATAGCTTGTTTGCGTTCATGTCCGTGCCGCAACATGATCCCGACAGTGTTGAGGCCGTCAGCGAAGTCATGGGTCAGAACTGCGAAGGCGACGGCAAAGCCGATGCCTTGCGAAATTTGAAACCCTAGACCGATAGCTACCCCATCGAAAAAGGAATGCAGTGCCAGCCCGCCGGCACCAAACCAACCGATTCGGGCATGGGTGTGAGAGTGAGTGCCGTAATCAGAATCAGGTGGTTCGTGCACGCCAGCACTTCGTTCAAGAATGTGAAGTCCAAGAAAGCCTGCGACAAAGGCCAGCATGACTACGGGGATGCCACCGAAAGAATTTGTTGAGAGTTTAAAAACCTCTGGAATCAAATCGAAGGCGACAAGGCCAAGCAGCACTCCGCCGGAGAGTCCCAAAATCAGGTGCAGGCGATCTTTGGCCTTCAGGGCCACAAGTCCACCCAATCCGGTGGCTACCACCGTCAGGACCGCAAAGAGCAAAGGCATTTAACCAGACTAGCACCTAAATGAAAATGATTTTCATTTAACCTGTGATCAGGTAGTACAGCGATAGCCCCGCCAAAACAAGGACCACCAGAGCCCGCACGGTGCGCGCACTGCGGTTTAAAACCGGCCAGGACAGCAGTAGGAGCCAGCCCACAAAGGCAGTGACAATCAGCAGCAGGAGTCCGCCAATGCGGTTCTCCAGAATCAGTCCACCGACCATCAGGGCGCCCAGACCAACGACCACAAACCACCGTGGGAGGGCATTGAGTCTGATCAAGGCCGGCATCGAGCGTGCCGCGATCGCTCGTGCGATACCTGAGTTGTACTGCGGGGTGTTTGAGCCTGAGCTCACGACAAACTCCTAGGTGGGTGCCATCATTGCGGTTGGCTAACACTAGCCTTGCATTCCTCACGTGCACGGCATCTGGCCGTTGCGCACCGCCGACAGCCAGCCGGATGGAGCACTCATGGCGACCGATCGCGTTGATGCAATTGTTTCCCTTTCCAAGCGCCGCGGATTTGTCTATCCCTGTAGTGAGATCTACGGTGGGACCCGCTCAGCCTGGGACTACGGGCCCTTGGGTGTTGAGCTAAAGGAAAACATCAAGCGCCAGTGGTGGCAGACCATGGTGCGCGGGCGTGATGACATCGTTGGTCTGGACTCGTCGGTGATTTTGTCGCCGGCTGTGTGGGTGGCCTCCGGTCACGTCAATGCTTTCGTTGACCCTTTGACCGAATGTCTTTCGTGTCACAAGCGTTTTCGCGCTGACCAACTCGAAGAGGAATTTGAAGCACGTAAAAACCGCAAGCCGGAAAATGGTTTAGCTGACATTCCTTGCCCCAATTGTGGCACTAAGGGACAGTGGACTGAGCCACGCGAATTCAACGGGTTGCTGCGCACGCACCTGGGTCCGGTCGAAGATGAATCGGGCATGCACTACCTGCGTCCGGAAACCGCTCAGGGAATCTTCGTTAACTTCGCTAACGTTCAAGGCAGCGCGCGCAAGAAGCCACCTTTTGGCATTGGCCAAATTGGAAAGTCGTTCCGCAACGAAATCACCCCGGGTAACTTCATCTTCCGCACCCGCGAATTCGAACAAATGGAAATGGAATTCTTCGTTGAGCCCGGAACGGACGAACAATGGCACGAGTACTGGCTGAAGGCCCGCTGGGATTGGTATGTGGACCTGGGTATCAACCCGGAAAACCTGCGTTACTTCGAACACCCCCAAGAAAAGCTCTCGCACTACTCCAAGCGCACGGTCGATATTGAGTACCGCTTCCAATTCGGTGGCTCCGAATGGGCCGAGCTTGAAGGAATTGCCAACCGCACCGACTTTGACCTCAAGACCCACAGTGAGCACAGTGGAACGGATCTGTCCTACTTTGATCAGGACAAGAACGAGCGCTACTTCCCTTACGTCATTGAGCCGGCAGCCGGGCTTACCCGCGCGATGTTCGCCTTCATGCTTGATGCCTATGACGAGGACGAAGCGCCCAACTCCAAGGGTGGGGTAGATAAGCGTGTGGTGATGCGATTCGACAAGCGCATTGCACCGATCAAGGCTGCGGTCTTGCCGCTTTCACGCAACGCAGACCTTTCACCCAAAGCTCGCGATCTGGCCGCTGAATTGCGCAAGAACTTCTCGATTGACTTTGACGACTCCGGAGCCATTGGGCGCCGGTACCGTCGTCAAGACGAAATCGGCACACCGTTTTGCATCACGGTAGACTTCGAGACCTTGGAAGATAACGCCGTCACCGTTCGCGAGCGCGACTCAATGAGTCAAGAGCGCGTGGGGATCGATAATTTGAATCGCTGGTTAGGCGAGCAGTTCCGCGGTTAGCTAGACCTTGATCAAATCATCGTCTGGGTCGCTGACTTCCAACGACGGCTCAGGAGTGGGCTCAACGCTTGGCTCTTGATCCACGGACTCCTCGATCTTGGCCGCTTCTTCGGGCTTGCGACCATTGAGCGAGACATTGGGCAACAAGAAGGACGCGCCCAGCCCGATGGTGATGAACCCGGCGGCCACAAACGCTGCACCGCGAACGGCTGTGGAGTAGCCCTGAGCAGCACCAGCCACAAGCACTTCGCCATTGGGCTTTGAGCTCAAAGTGGTGAACGAGATACCCGCTGAAGCCCGCAGACCTGCGGTTACCTGTTGTGCAACGGCCGGGGTGACACCACGATCAGTAAGCGCCGCGGTGGTGCTGCCAAAACCTGCCAGCAAGGTGGCACCCAGGACTGCAGTACCAATGGCCGCACCAAGCGCGCGCGATGTGGATTGCGCACCCGAAGCTTGACCACTCTTAGCAGGGGGAACTTCTGACAGAGAAATTCCTGCGAGTTGAGACGTAGCAAAACCAACACCAGCACCGTAAACAACAAGCGGTGCAACCAGGGACCATCCGCTTCCGTTAGGAGTGAGCTCCCAGCCCAGCCACAAGATGCCAACGACTTCTAAGACCATTCCAATGCGAAGCGCAACGGCCGGTCCAAGGGCTCGGCTGGCTCGAACTGCTGCAGCAGTACCAGCGAAGGCGCCAAAGGCCAACGTGGCCAACACTGCACCAGCTTGTAGTGCGGTGTAGCCGTAAACCGATTGCAAGAACAAGCTGAGCGCGAAGAGCACGCCAAATTCACCAAGGCTGACCAGCAGGCCGACCAAGGTTCCGTAACGGAACGAGCGCACCGAATACAGCGAGAGGTCAAACAGCACGGGCTTGTCTACCGCAGCGCGGTACTTCTCCCAGAGCAAGAACGAGATGATCAACGTGATGCCGAGGAACAGAGCCGCGGCCGTGGGCGAGATGGCTGAGTAGGTCCAGGTCAGGCCCCCAACAGAGAGCTGATTCAAGGTCTTGACCCAGCCGTAGGCCTGGCCTTCGATGATGCCAAAGGTAATCAAGGCCAGTGCGCTGGTGGCCAAGATGGCGCCCAAAACATCGAGCCCATCGCGGGCGTCGGCGTCCTTACTGTCCGGGATGAACTTCAACGCCAAAATCAAGGTCAGGATGCCAATGGGTGCATTTATTAAGAACGCCCACTGCCACGAACTCACACCGATGATCCATCCACCCAGCAGTGGTCCAATGGCGGAGACGATGCCAATGGTTGATCCCCACACGGCGAAAGCAATCGCACGATCGCGTCCCTTGAAGACTGCATTAACCAGAGATAGCGATGCGGGCAAGATCATGGCGGCACCGAGGCCTTGCGCAATGCGTGCTGCGACAAGTTGTCCCACTGTTTGGGTGAGGGCTACAACAATGCTTGAGGCCGAAAAGATCAACAGTCCGGTAATGAAAATTTTGCGTCGACCCACGAGGTCGGCCAAGCGACCCATCAAGAGCAACAATGAAGCGAACGTCAGCGCGTAAGCGGCGTTGACCCAGGTCGCATTCTCGGTGGTCAGTCCGATCTCTTTGCTAATCGCAGGGATGGCGACGTTAGAAATCGTCTGGTTCAAGATCGTTGCGGCGACTCCTAGCGAGACCGCACCTAAGGCGATCCAGCGAAGGGATGAGGCAACGGGCTTACCGGGGGTACCTTCAAGGGTGGGTGCAGTCACAAATCGCTCCAAAAGTTGTTCAACACACCATACCCTAGCGGGTGGGATTGGTTGGCGCGACCTGACCGTACGCTGTCCACAAGTCGCTTAGTCAAGGAGGTTCGGTGGCTTTACACCTAGGCTCCAGAGCCCTTGCCGTGCCTGTGGTGCTAGCCCCCATGGCTGGGATTACCAATCTGGCCTACCGGAGCCTGTGCCGAACCTTTGCCGTGGCTGCCCTGGCCGATGTGCCAGTAGCCGGTGCCCCAGTAGCCGGTGCCCCAGTAGCCGAACCAGCAGCCGGCCAAGCCGATTTGGGTCAGTCCCAGGACCAAGGAGCCACCCCGCCGGGCCTGTTCGTCTCCGAGATGGTCACCGCTCGAGCCTTGGTTGAACGCGATGAGCGCACCATGCGCATGGTCGCCTTTTCTCCCGACGAAACCTTGCGCTCTCTTCAGCTCTATGGGGTTGACCCGAACACCATGGCGCGCGCGACACAAATGGTGGTGGAGGAAAATCTCGCGGATCACATTGATCTAAATTTTGGTTGCCCGGTTCCCAAGGTCACGCGTAAGGGTGGCGGCTCGGCGTTGCCATATAAACGAAAGTTATTTGCTCGCGTTGTGCAAGCTGTCGTAGACAATGCTGGCAATCTTCCGGTGACGGTGAAGATGCGCACAGGTCTTGATGATGATCACTTGACGTATTTAGAAGCCGGTCAGATAGCGCAAGATGCTGGCGTGGCTTGGGTTGCACTTCATGCGCGAACAACGTTGCAGTACTACAGCGGCCATGCTGATCTACAAGCCATTGAAAAACTCAAGAATGCCTTGACCATTCCAGTGCTTGGAAATGGCGATATTTGGGAAGCCAGCGATGCTGTGGCGATGATGGAACGCACCGGCTGCGATGGAGTGGTCGTTGGTCGCGGGTGTTTAGGTCGGCCGTGGCTCTTTGCTGACTTGGCTGCGGCCTTCTCGGGTGGAAAGCCTGCTCCGGCCCCACAGTTGGGCTTTGTCACCCAAGTCATGGTCGATCACTTAGACCGGCTGATCGAGATTTTCGGGGTGTACGGCGGCACGCGTGAGATGCGCAAGCACATGGCCTGGTACCTCAAGGGCTTCAGCGTGCCCGGGACGACCCGCTTCGAAATGGCTCAAATTCAAAGTCGCGAGCAAATGCTTGCGTTGATCACCACGATGGAATTGGAGCAACCGTTTAATTCATCCATCTTGGGGTCGCCACGGGGGCGCACTCGTTCAGCCAAGCGGATCGCGTTGCCAGAGAATTGGCTCGATGATCGCGATGATGACCGCGTGCCGGTCGGCGCTGACGTG
>Ga0114958_10003734_pt1 | contig 10776 bp, 18 predicted proteins | sample C_130208_EF_Meta_FD_89577 | JGI IMG/M metagenome (GOLD analysis project Ga0114958, IMG submission 89577) | Freshwater microbial communities from Lake Croche, Canada to study carbon cycling - C_130208_EF_MetaG | ecosystem: Environmental > Aquatic > Freshwater > Lake | place: Lake Croche, Canada... | reverse complement strand
TATCTTACATTATCATTATGGAGTGATTTCATGTTTAATTCTTTAGTCGTTTGGTTTAGTAATAAAAAGTCTTTGATGGTATTTGGTACCTTTGTATTTTTGGTAACTATTATCTTAATGCCTTATGTGCAGGATAGAATGTTAGCTGGATCGAGTGAAAGTGATATTAAGAACCGTTTGGTTTGGGCAGTAAAAGGTGAATGTTTTTTTGTTAAACCTATTAATACTACCGATAACATTTTAGTTCGTGTGACAGATTGCGATAAAGTAAATAAATGAAAACTAATAAAGATTTTAAGTTAAGTAAAACTTCTAAGCGGATCCTTGCTACACTACCTAATGGAGTTCGAGGTCATTGGAAAACGATGATGATTGAAGCAGAGTTTGCAGAAAAACGGGCTAAATTGGCCAAATTGAATGTTAAAAGTGAAAAAGGAGAAGCATAATGGCATTATTTGTCGAAGTGAATTCAACCGATAAAGGTTGTAAAGTTATTTTAAATATGGATGAAGTCATGGAAGTTGCGCCAATGGCCACAGGTGGTTGCCATCTATTTCTATCCGATGGTCGTATCTATAAAGTAAAAGATGCTTACCCATTGTTCCAACAATTTGCTATGCAAACTGTATCTTCTGAAGATGTGGCTGCTAAAGTTAAATCGTTGAAGAAACAAGCTGGCTTGGAAATTCCAACACTATAAATGAATGACATCTTTTATAATACATTTGATTGGATAAAAGATGATTGGAAATCAAGCAAGGTTAGGTTTGTTATTGAACTATTGGCATGGGCAATCTCAATTGGTTGTTCTATCACAATGGCTCTCACAGTACCTAACCCACCACTTCTAATCTTGTATCCAATTTGGATTGGTGGATGTGCCTTGTACGCTTGGGCTTCTTATACTCGTAAGAGTTTTGGAATGCTAGCTAACTATATTTTACTTACTACTATTGATACTATTGGTCTTATAAGAATGTTATGAATATATTTTATATTTCTGAAGATGTAAAAGAATGTGCTCAAATGCACCTTGATAAGCACGTTTGCAAAATGGTAATTGAGTACGCTCAGTTGCTTTCTACTGCTCACCGTGTACTTGACGGCGAAGAATATCGTAGGCTCTCGGCAAACAACAGGTCAATCAAAGCATGGAAATTACCTGATGAGCGTGAAGAGCGCCTTATGAAACCTACGATGATGAACCATCCTTCTGCTTTGTGGGTTCGTCAGTCAGATAAAAACTATCTGTGGCTTTATACTCTGTGGGTTGAGTTACTAAAAGAATTCACATATCGTTATGGTAAAACTCATGCGTGTGCTAGGTTGATACCCAACCTTATGTTATTGCCTACCAATATTCCAAACAAACCATTTACACCACCAACTCCTGCTATGCCTGATGACTGTAAAGTAAAAGGTGATGCATTATCATCTTATCGAAATTACTACAATCTAAATAAAACTCACCTGGCCAGTTGGAAAGGTAAGATTAATTCACGGTCAGTTCCACCATGGTTTACACCTGATGTTGCATATAAATATTAATACTGACTATATTATTTGAGGAGAAATTATGTCTAATCCAAACTGGATGCCGCCTGGTCGTTATGGTGTCAATGACGCTATTGAAAGCCTAAGACCTGGGGCCATGTATCAATTGAGTAATACAACCTTCACCAAATGGTGGCATCATCAAGATGCACCTACTTGGCAAGAAATCCTTGATGAATGTGAACGGTTGAAATCTTTGGCATACAAACAATGTCGTGCTGAAGAATACCCACCACTTGGAGAATTTGTGGATGCCTATTATTGGAAACAAGCAGGCGATCCAGAGCCAATGTTAGATTATTTGGCTAAAGTAAAAGAAGTCAAACAGAAATACACAAAAGGAGAATAAAATGGATTTAATCATCGGTCTAATTATTGGTGTGATTGTTGGTTGGTGTGTACCAAAACCAGCTGCTGTTCAAGCAATTCAAGATAAAATCAAAGGATTAATTGGTAAATAATATGCCATCATACGATTTTCTAAACAAAAGTACCAATAAAGTTGAAGAACATCGTATGTCTTATACGGTGTTGGAACAGTTTAAACTGGACAACCCACATCTAGAACTCCATATCTTTTCAGACAACCTCCCCATCATGTCGGATGGCGTCAGGTTGTCTGTTCCGGGTATGGGTAGAGCAGACTCAACCTTTGAGAAGTATGTCATTGGTCGTATGAAGGAACAAGTTGGACAGAATACCATCAAAGATGGTCACAAAACAAAGGCACCAAGAGAATGGTAATCTCTACTCAGTTGCCTGCCTTACTGATAAACCGAGGAGGTGTTAATGCCAAAGTTGCCCCCGTAGTTAAAACTCAGAAGCTATCCGAAGATAATAAAAACAACAGGAGAACTGATGAGCAAAAAAAGAGGAATGTCCAAACAACAGCGGTTATACTACGAATATCGGAACAAGGAAAAGGTTAGGCAAGAACTGATTGAATTAACCAAACAAACCAAGGTTATGGAAGATAAACGATTCACCATATCCTCATCAAACCCACACGATAACTCATATTTTAACTAGGATAAATATGCTATTATTACTCTTACATACTAGAAAATCATGACTCCTGGATTACCTACTTCTGGCGCCCTCTCTCTTGCCGATGTAACCACACTAGTTGGTGCCGGCACACCTGGATACTCTCCTGCGATGTCCTGGATTAAAGATAACAGTATTCCAGTAATTACAGACTTTAATACTTTACATGGTAAAAATTACTACCAGTCAAATAATGCTGGTGCCTGTGCCAATGGTAACTGTACCAACGCCTGTGGATCAGGAAATATCCAATGTAATAACTGTACCATTTCTGGTACCATCAACTGCTTAAACTGTGACACCAAGGCATATATTCAAGCTGGTACAAATTGCACAGCCGCCTATAATTGCACACAAGCAACGAATGTTACATATAATTGTAACTGTGCTTGTGTGGACTGTGATTGCGCCTGTGCTTGTGTAGACTGCGCTTGTGCTTGTGCTTGTGTAGACTGTGCGTGCGCTTGTGACTGTGCTTGTGCTTGTGACTGTGCTTGTGCGTGTGATTGTGGTGGTTAATAATTTAATTTAATGAAAATATAATATGATTTTTGAAATTCACGCAGAACGTAATGCAAACGATAAAAAGATTTTCTTTTATGATAATGAAAAAAATATCTTAAAAGATGGTCAAGGTAATATCTGGCAATCAGATAATATAAAGAAGTTTTCAAACAAATTGCCGGTTATTCCTTTCGACAAAGAAAACCCACTCAAAAAATCCAAATTAGTTCGTCATTTGAAAATTCAAATGGGACTATCATGTAACTATTCTTGCGACTATTGTTCACAGAAGTTTGTTGAACGTGCCACAGAAACTAATCCAAAAGATGTGCCCAATTTCTTGGCCATGATGGAAACATTAGAGTTCAGCGAAGAAAAAGGTTTAAAGATTGAGTTTTGGGGTGGTGAACCTTTTGTATATTGGAAGACCATGAAACCTTTGGCAGAAGCACTGCGTGCCAAGTTTGCTCATTGGAAAAATCAACCACGGTTTTCTGTTATTACAAACGGATCACTCTTAACTGAAGATATCTGTGCATGGTTGTATGCTATGGGATTTTCTGTTGCCATCTCACATGACGGACCAGGTCAATACGTGCGTGGTCCTGATCCATTTGTAGATCCAAAGAAGAAAGAAATTGCCTTAGATTTGTATAATGTATTGAAACCACTAGGTCGTATGAGTTTCAATTCTATGCTGAATGCTAAGAACATGAGTAGAAAAGAAATCTTTGAATGGTTTGTAGATTTTACAGGTGATGAGCGTGTAGTTGTTGGTGAGGGTGGATTCGTTGATGCGTATGATGAAGATGGCCTAGAAAATTCATTGAACACTAAGAAGGCACACTTTGATTTTAGACAATTGGCCTTTAACGACATGAATCACTTTTCTAGTTCTGATGATGGTTATTTTGGTTTTGGTACAATCAGACAGAAAAAAGATTCTTTTAAATCGTCTGTAATGAATCAACGTGAAGCAAAGTATCTTGGCCAAAAGTGCGGCATGGATGATGAGAATACATTGGCAGTTGATTTGCGTGGTAATGTAACAACTTGCCAGAACGTAAGTGCTGTCGAAACATCAAAGAATGGTGAGAGTCATCTTGGTGGTAAAATGGATGACATTGAGAATGTAGAATTGAAATCGTCTACTCATTGGATGAATAGACCCGATTGTCCTAGTTGTCCTGTTCTGCACATCTGTCAAGGTGCTTGTATGTTCTTAGATGAAAAGTATTGGGACACATCATGTAATAATGCCTACTCAGATTCAATCGCTACATTTGCAATGGCCTTTAAAGAAATGACGAACGGATACATACCCTTCCTAATTAATAATGAACATCTACCATTGGATCGTCAGGACATTTGGGGTGTTATGTATGAACACAAAGAAAAACCAAAGAAAAAAATTATACCTATCAAAATCATCAGCGATAAAATGACTGTCGTTAATGGTATTGAAGTTTACGAACAAAGTAAAGTAATCGAAGGAGAACCTACATGATTGATAGAGAAGATTTGCTGGACAATGCGGACGTAAGAAAATTAGCTAGACAATTAAAAAAGATACCTGGAGTTATAATGGTTCGTTGGAATCCTTTATGGCGTCCAAGTCTTTTAGAAACCGAACCAAATGCGGTGATGTTTACATTAATTACAGCAAACCCACATCCAAATAAAGAATATATGAGAGCTGATGATGGTGCTCCTTTTATGGGATCCGACACAGAAGGTTATTGTTTTTGGACCAAAGGTGTTGGCCAAAAGATGTATGAGATTGAAGAAAATTGCCAACTCATCTATGATTCTTTTGCAAAAGCGATTGAGAACTATTTAAAATAATTGAAAGAAATATATTATGTTATCAAAATTTGATGTAGAAGCTTGTGTTTATAAATCATTAAAACATTTTGTTGATAAAACACCTCAACAAATAAACACCAAACAAAATCAAAATTTATTTCTTTTGGTTGATTTAACCAATCGATTGGTTGCTACCAGTAAAGATTATTCTGCCGTTAAACCTTTTGCTACCCTTGATAAAAAGGTAGTTAATGGATTTTGGAATAATAACATGGGTATGAATAATTATCCAGAAGTAACCTTCATGCGAAGCCAGAGCTGGAAATTACAATTAAATGCTTCTGGTACAAATTGGGTTGAAAATTCAAATTTTAATTCAACAGAAGAACTGATTAATTTCATCTTAATCAATCAAAAAGTATTTACACTAGAGTTGGTCAATTCTCGTATTGACTATGAACGAACCCAACAAACCAGTCATTTACCACTTCAAAATATTATTTACTTTTCAAAGTACCTAGAAGCAAAAGAAATTCTGAGCTTGGGTATTGACAATGACGATACATTAAAGTATCCTTATACAACAGGTTATGCCAACCTGAAGGGTTTAACACTACAAGAGGCAGCCAAAAGAATCTGTTTGAAACATGATTTTCAATCTGGTTATCTTGCTGAGGTTGAAACACTTAGAATGAAATATAAGGATTTAATTCGTAATGAAGCTGATATTAAAAATCTAAAGCCACTCATTGAAAACTTTAATAAAGAGGTTATTACCTACGGACAAATTGGATGAGTTCATTAATATATTATAGTAGTGTTGATGTTTTTTTAGATGAGAACAACCAAAAGTTATTAGATAAGATTCCGGGTGGTTCAGAATTTTCTTATGTAAACAGAAGTTTTGCACCCAATCTATTCATCTGTGATAGAACTGGAGTTATCACAACGCCAATTAAAACAAAAGTATTACCAATGGCGGTGGTGCCTGCGTTTCAGAAAATTGACAAATCGTTTTCAGAAGTATGTGATGCTAGAGCTAAAGAGTTAATGTCTAAGGCTGAACAAACCAATAGAAAATTGGTGGTGATGTATAGTGGTGGTGTTGATTCAACCTTGATATTATGTTCACTACTAAAGAATGCTACTGATGAACAATTAAAGAATGTTGTGGTACTATTGAATCAAGATAGTATTGATGAGAATCCCAATTTCTTCCGTGATTTCATCATTAAAAAATTCAATTGCGTTTCTTCTTATAAATTCTCCTATTATATGGGTAATGATAATTTCATCTTTACTTCAGGTGAGAATGGTGACCAACTGATGGGTTCAACTTTAATCAGAGAGTACCGAAAAAAGAAAATACCAGATGATGTATTTAAGACGGTTAAAGGTAATGAACACCTAATCATTGATTTCTTTAAGGGACAAGGTGGTTCTGTATATTCAGAAAATTTGTTTCATTTATACAAAAAACTGGCAGATGCCGCACCAATTGAGATTGACACACTATACAAATATTTCTGGTGGATGAATTTCTGCTTGAAATGGCAGAATGTTTATGTTAGAATGTTAGTATTCAGTCAGCATAGGTCTACACTCAAACTCGATGAGAACTATACCAGTTTCTATGGCACACAAAACTTTCAATTGTGGGCTATGAATAATTGTGATAATATAATTGTAAAGGAGCCATACAATACCAAGATGACCATGAAAGATTATATTTTAGATGTGAATGGTGATGCTGGTTATATTAGTAAACCCAAGATTCCTAGTTTAGGTGCTTTGTTCAGAAGAAAAGGTAACGTCATGTCTATTGATGAGAACCTAAAATATAGTGATGAATATCCAGGCGAAGAATATTATAATTTTGAAAATGATTTTGTGGATCTAGGTAAAAAATAATAAATGATTGCTTTTGATTATTCTTATGTGAATATTCCAAATACTGAAATAGACGAAAGATTTAAAGTTGAGTTTAAACCAGTAACACGACCTTTAATGTCATGGAAAGAAGAATTATTCTCGGCCATGTTCCAGTTGGTACAATCTACTAATAAACCAATTTATGTTTTGTTGAGTGGTGGAATAGATAGTGAACTGGTGGCTCGTATATTGTTAAAGATGGGAGTTAAATTTAAAGCACTCACATTGAAACATGAAGAAGGAACAAACGAACACGAAACTCGTTACGCTGATTGGTTCTGTAATCATTACAAGATTGAGCAGGTTTCGGTGCCTATTAATATGACCAATTTTATTACTAATGGTTACAAGAAGTATGTCGACCAAGGTTATAAAGCAACAAAGATATATTATTATCAGCAGTTATTTCTATTGGAAAAATTAGAAGAATTGGGTGGGTTTGGTATTGGTGGTGCATACGAACAAATATATCATACAATCAACAATCAGATACACTTAAAATTTAATCCAAGTTATGTTATGCCTATGGAGTGGTGTAAAGACCACAACACTAGGCATCAACTTTGGTTCTTTCTTGAAACGCCGGAACTGGTGTCATCATGGATGAAACACGAACTGATTGATTTTCTATTACAAAGGCCTGATTATTTTATAAACCAAGATTGGATTAATAACGAGAAAACTTTAGTATATCATCAACAATGGCCAGGAATGGGCAGAAGAAGAAAATCGAGTGGTTTTGAACCAATTGAACATTTCCGTGATATAAAAGAAAAAGAATTACAGAAGCAGTTTCCTGACCTAATAGATATGTATGTACCCATAACAACCATAAAAGAACAATTGAGAATATAATGTTTAATTTCTGCCCACCAAAAGTCCTTGCTGACTTAAAATCTGAAACTTTTCCTGATGGTAAGAGATATTATACATTAGAAGATGGTACAAAGTTGCCCTCGGTAACTACGGTACTTGGCGCCCAAAAGAAACAGGCCATTATGGAATGGCGTAAGAGAGTTGGTGAAGAAGAAGCTAATCGTGTATCACGCAAAGCAACCAGTCGTGGTACTAATGTTCACACCCTTTGCGAAAGATACCTCAACAATGATGTATTAGATGATATCATGCCTGATGCTTTGGAGATGTTCCAATCACTCAAGCCATTACTAAATCGCATCGATAACATCCATTACCAAGAGTGTGCTTTATGGTCAAAACAGTTAGGTATGGCAGGTCGTGTGGATTGTATTGCTGAATTCGATGGTAAATTATCGGTGATTGACTTTAAAACTTCCAAGAAAATTAAATCAGAAGCCCACATTGAAGATTACTTTTGGCAAACAACGGCATACTCATTGATGTATGAAGAAATGATTGGCAGACCCATTGATGATATTGTTATTATCATGGCGGTTGAGGATGAACAACCATTGTTATTTAAACAAAAAACTGCTGATCATATCAAGGGCTTAGTTAAAGCCATCCAATTCTATAAAAACCAGTTATGAATAGAAATTTAGAAGATTATGTTAAAGTATATAGAGGATTTACCGATTCTTATGCTTGTGATGCAACTGTTGCACAAATGGATAGTATACAATGGCACGAACATACATTTTTAAATTATAAAACGGGTGACGAAAAACCAATTAGTGGTGAAAATGAATTTGATATGTCGATGGATGTTATTAGTACCACACCAGCATTAATGCAAACTTGTTGGAAAGTTCTTAATGAATATATTGTTAAAGATTTTAATTTTCCTTGGTTCGATGGTTGGTCAGGTTACACCAACATAAAATTTAATAAGTATGTTGAGAACAAACAAATGGCCAAACATTGTGATCACATACACAGTATGACACCAGGACATACGATTGGTATTCCAACTTTATCTATCGTTGGCCTTTTAAATGATAATTTTGAAGGCGGCGAATTCGTTATGTTTGAAGATATGAAATTTGATTTAAAAAAAGGAGATGTTTTAGTTTTTCCTTCAAATTTTTTATATCCCCATAGAGTAGATAAAGTGACCAAAGGAGTTAGATATGCATACGTTTCTTGGGCTTGGTAAATTGCGACTCATAGGTATCATTTCACTATTGGTTTTGATACCTATAGGTTGCAATGCATCTAACTGTCCTGAGTTGTATCCGAATTCACAGCCGATAACTGTGGCCAATACTGTTGAACTTTGTAATACTTTTTATGTTTCATTGTATGATAAGCAAAAGCAAAAAGTAATTTTAGTTTCGGAACATTTAAAACATGATGGTATGGGTGACGCCATTAGGGATAATGAATTTCATTCTGATCCTAGAATAGGTCGCAAACCAAATCCATCACAATATTCAAATACGGGATATGATAAGGGCCATATGGCGCCCGCAGGTGATGCAGCTAACGCTAAAGAGATGCATGAAACATTTTTAATGACCAATATGACACCACAGGTGCCATCATTAAATAGAGAATCTTGGAGAGCATTGGAAGAACGTGTAAGAAAAATATTCTCCGAAACAAAATCTGATATGTATGTTATTACCATTGCTGTATATGCTGATAATAAAGTAATGAATGGTATTCCTGTACCAACTGCATATTGGAAAGTGGTAATGGCCAATTCGTTGGCTAAATATTATTATGCGATCAATACCAGTAACAGTAAAGTGATGGAAAATGCTCCAGTACCACTTTCATCATTGTTACCTAAATAAATGGTTGCCTTTTAATCGAATATGGTGTATAATGGTTTCCTATTTCGAATAAAATAGGTGGTGGGTCGGAATCCAAAGCATGACAGAAACTATATTAAACAGAGAGCCATACATATCTTTTTATCACAATCTGTTCACATCTAAAGAATGTGATTTTGTGATTGAGAACTCAGAACGATTGAATAAATTCAAACGGTCAAAAATGTATAATACTGGTTTGAAAGAAAGTGAAATTCTTGACACTCGAACTTCAAGTTCATTTGTTGATGATGATTTTACTTTTGATAACATTAGAAAAAAATCTTATGAAATATTAAAAGATAAATTTTCTTACATTGAGAATTTTAGTATTGACCATTTTGAAAAAACACAAATACAAAGATATTATCCTGGTCAATATGTAGCAAGTCATATGGACTATTTTAATTGTGGCCAGTATGTTACCAATAATGATAAGATGGCTACATTAATTATCTATTTGAATGATGATTTTTCAGGAGGTGAAACCACTTTCGATTTTTTAAACATCAAAGTGAAACCAGAAAAAGGTTCGGCTTTATTTTTTAATTATGATTATAATACCAATATCAAAACTAAATCTAAACATGGTGGACTACCAGTTCTGGAAGGCACCAAATACATAATTACTTGTTGGATAAGAGAAAAACCAATAATGTTATATGGTAATAATCAGTAATAAGCTTGACATTACCTAAATATAATGATATAATAGTACATTAATAGGAGATTTGCTTATAAAACTACAAACTGAATCTGACGCAATTAGGATTCATTCAATATCGCAGGTGACGCTCACCTATTTTTAACACTCCACACATTTAAATCACATTCGTAATTGGAGACCAAGACCAGATTATCGGCCGTAATCAAAAAGGAGAAATGATGTTAAACATCAAATTACTCAGCAATAAACTCGCAACAATTATTGTTACCACAATTTGCATGACATTGGCTTTTTCTGCACCATCCATTTCAAAGGATGTGTATGTTTATGTAACTAAACAAGAGGTATCAGCCAACTATAAAAAACAAGTAGACTGTTTGGCTAAAAATATTTACTATGAATCCGCTCATGAATCTTATGAAGGTAAATTGGCAGTAGCACAAGTAACAATGAATCGTGCCGCTAGTGGAAAATTTCCATCGGACATATGTGCTGTTGTATATCAAAAAACAACCACATCATCCAATTCAG
>Ga0114958_10003732_pt1 | contig 10776 bp, 11 predicted proteins | sample C_130208_EF_Meta_FD_89577 | JGI IMG/M metagenome (GOLD analysis project Ga0114958, IMG submission 89577) | Freshwater microbial communities from Lake Croche, Canada to study carbon cycling - C_130208_EF_MetaG | ecosystem: Environmental > Aquatic > Freshwater > Lake | place: Lake Croche, Canada... | reverse complement strand
TATCTGAGGACGCGTGCGGCGGCGTCGGCCCAAAAGTTTACAGTAGAGCCGGCGACGCTTTCCAACACGGTCGTTATGCTCCCGGTGGCTGAAGAGAAGGGGGCAGGGAAGGTAGAAGAAGAAAAGGAGTGCTTGATGTGCTCGGCGTAATTCTATGGAAAGAGTAGAATGGCCGCACGCCCCCCGTCGTCAAGAGCTGCTGCTCCTGATACTTCTTTTGAAACCTTTCTGATGAAACTGACATACCCACTTCGTGTCGCATTGGACGAAAAACGTCCCTTGGCTAAAAACGCGAACAATCAGTTAATCGAAGAGATACGAACGCTTTTTAGAAGGGTATTTCCCACCATCATTGCACCTCGCGGTGCGTCATATCGTTCAGCAAAGACAGAAGCTGAACGCAACGTCATCTTTGATGCAGTTATGGATGAACTTGCAAGGGAAGGCCTCCCCCCAGCCACTTACAGCATCGCATCTGGCCTAGTTGTACCAATGTTATATTTTGGAAGTGAGTGTTCGGATAAAGAAACACTCATTCGAGTCTTTAAGAGAATTCTCGACAGTTATAGAGAGAACAACCAGGCATTTTTTGAAATGACAGATTCGGCTCCCTCCTGCTCCTGCTCCTTTTGTGGAAATCCGAACGCCCAAAACCTATGCGGTAAATGTCTTAAGGCGTGTTACTGCGACACAACATGCCAAAGGAATGATTGGCCCAGGCACAAGCCAGTTTGCGTGCAACATGCGGCTGAGGCCATTAATCGACGAAACACTCGTCGACGCAACACTCGTCGCCGTAAAAGCCGTCGAGGCCGTGGAACCCGAAAGCGAAGTGCGTAATAGGGTCAGTGGTTGTGGGGTCAGTGGTTGAGGGGTCATAGGGGGAAGCCTCCTCCCCAAAAATTGAGCCATCTAAAGTTATCACAGTCTATGTAGGAAGACAATGAAGATTCTCAGATTTTGTCCAAAGTGCCAGTATTACCTTGCACTCAATGTGTCCGTAACGGTCAATCTCAAGTGTATTAATTGCGGATTCGCCGAGCCCTTTGTCCCCCAGAACTCCGAGGAGGCCCTCATCCTGGAAACGCAGTTTCGCTCCGGCTCCTCGGCCACGGGCGTTGCGTCGGGCATCACGGTCAATTCCTACACGATGATGGACCCAACGCTTCCCCACGTGACCACGATTCCTTGTCCCAACTCGACATGTGCCTCTCAGGCCGATGCGACACGGAGGGACGTCATTTACATCAAGACGGACCCCAACAATATGAAGTTTCAATACATTTGTGCCGTCGCGGAATGCGGGGCGACGTGGATGTCGGCCTAGGTTTACCAGGGTTACCGGTCTAGACTTTTTTCAAGGCATTCAATGCGCTGAAACAAGCTACACGGCGTTGAATCATAAACTCTTTATTCTAGTTTGAACCGCTGTCCTTGCGAGATGCACGACGCTCACGGTGTTCGCGTCCTCGTCCGTAGTTGTGATTGCCGGGATTTCGTACAAGCATCTTAATTATCCCAACGCAAAACGCCACCCCCAACAATCCAAGCATAATAGCAATCACACTAAAATTGCCGCCCGTTGGAGCGGAACAGATTGGGTTTATAGAAACGGGGCACGAGTCCATTTATACCTTTTACGAATATTTAAACCACCGAGTATCCGGAAACTATTTTCCAGAGAGGCCCGAATGAAACACCGGGCCCTCGTCAAACTACCTATGCGGAGGCAGAGAGCAGAGAGCAGAGAGCAGGGCTCCGTTTTGCCAAGGATATGTGGTAGAACCAAAGGCACGGTTTTCTGTCACATTCAAAGCCAGCCAATCTAGTAGGAAGCCAATGGCATCACAACGAAGACCCGTCGGCGAGCTCAAGACGCTACTGTCCCTCGTGGACCGCACCGATTTCGATGAGTTCGTCTATCCCGCCGACTGTAGCGGAACCGTCTTTCAGCCCGTCAAGGCCCCCTACGTCCAGTATGTCCAAGACGTGGCGACGTGGCCCTTCTCCGGTCGGCCCGATTGGGGACAACGCATCACCTTCAACGTCCCGTGGCCGTGGGAGGCCGACTTCCTCCATTGGATTGCCCTGCGACTCCAGCCCCTCTCGTGGCTCCCCGCCCTGACGCAGCAAAATCTGATGAACAATGTCTATGCACCGCTGAGTCACGACACAATGTGGTGCTGGGCTCAGTCCCTCGGCTCTGCGGCCATCGCCCTCGCCGAGATGGAGGTGGACGGCGTGGTCGTCGAGCGCTTTAGCGGTGACTGGCTCACCGTGTGGAACAGGACGCATCACACTGTCTCAGAAGGCGTGGCCTTTGACGACGCCGTCTACGGCTCCCGAGGCCCGGCCACCTATATGGACTTTATTCCGAATGAAGACGGCTACGTCTATTGTATGCTGCCCTTCTGGTTCACCAAGTTCGTCAACACGGCCTTTCCTCTCGTGAGTTGCAGCGGACCCAACCGTGTCCGCTTCCACATTACGCTGCGATCGTTTACGGATGTGGTGCGTCAAGTCGGCACACCAAAGAGCTGCGTCGCGACGCCTAGCGGTGCATCCCTTGAATATCACGCTGCAACGCCGCTAGGAACCTCCTTTGAATGCCGCGACTACTCCTACCCCTTCCGCAAATTCACGACCGTGAAGATTCAAACAGCGGTGCCCGGCTTTTCCATCGCCGACATGGTGTGCGGCATCTCCCAACTCGACACCGAGGCCCGTGCCCCCTACTTTGTCAAGCCGCACGAACTGATGATGAATCCCGTGACAGAATCCGTCTATTCAGAACCGCTCAAATATATAATGAATCGAGGCGTAGATGGAACAGTGACGGTAAAACTTCCCCTCACAGATGCCAATGGGCCGCTCAAACAGATTCTCTTTTTCCTACGACGCACGGATGCAGTATCCAAGTATGCGGAATGGACCACCTTTGGGGCCACGTTGGAAACAGAGGCCGATCCGATATTCACCCCCCCTGCTCCTCTTCTTCGACGAGCCCAATTGATGGTGGGGACCGCCGTCTTTGCCGACGAGGACGAGGCGTGGTGGCGGGCCGCAGGCAACGTGACGATGCCCGGCGGCATTCGCGGCTATGGAAACTACATCTATGAATACAACTTTGCCGAATCGCCCACGGCCTTTTCCCCCTCTGGTACAGTGAATGCTGGTCGTGCTGACATGTGGCTCACTCTCACAGTCGCACCCCCGTTGGTCGATGGTATCAGCGTCGAATGGACCGTATCAGTCTTTTTCATCAGCACAAATTTCATGCGGTTCGAGAATGGACTTGCGAACCAAGTGTTCAGTGATTAGCGCGGCAGCGCTTCACGGCATCAGTGATTAGCGCGGCAGCGCTTCACGGCATCAGTGATTAGCGCGGCAGCAGCGATTGATGACTCAGCGATTGCGAAAGACATCAGCGTTACAGTGCGGCGATGGTTGGGCGGCAGCAGCGATTGATGACTCAGCGATTGTCGAAAAACATCAGTCTTACAGTGCGGCAATGGTTGGGCGGCAGCACTTGAAAAGACTGTGGCCTTTGAAACGGCGACAGCACTTGAAAAGACAGCAACGCGTGTAAAGACATCAGCGATCGAGCCGACATCAGCATCATCAAAACAAGTCCGACGGAGCCCCTTGTCCCGAGAAGGGGCATTTAGTTGGATGGGGGAGAACAAGAAGAACAGGAACTATAAAGGGTGCTGCTATAGGACCGATGAGGGCCCCCACAAGGCCGTCTCTCAGCACACCGACTGCATTCAGAGAAAGAGGAACGGGTCCTCCTGGCCGGACCGACGCAGGGGGTCCTCCTGGCCTTGCGGAGCAAGACGCAGAGGATCCCATGCGTTTCTCGCGTTCCTTATACCCGTGAAACGCCGTTGCAATAGACCCCGAAAGAGCCGTTACTCTCAGGTAGGTTGTAAAGGCCGCAGACATCCCTACATAGTTCTATTGTCTTCTTTCTCTAGGCCGAATCCCATTGTGCGATCGGCCCGATAGAGACGGGGCCACCGCGGTCTCGCTTCAGCTCAATGACCTCCTTCACGATTTGATAGTGAAGGGCTCTTACAGCTTCGTAGTTTCCGGCCTCGTACTTGGTCGCAAAGATGGACGCCACGTCCACGTCCTCGTCGGGAAAATGAAGAAACTCTTGGAGGGCGGGAATGTGTCGCAAATCGCGCGTGTTTCCCTTGAAGACCGTCTTGAGGAGGCCGCCGTGGGGTGCCATCATTTCTCGCACAATATTGCTGGGAAAAAGGGCGAGGAGAAGCGTGGTCTCCTTGAAGGGAAAGATATGCGTGTCGATTTGTTGTGCCCGTCGGCCGTAGAGGTCTTCGAAGCGTTGGAGCAGGGGGGCCTCCAGGCCGGCCCCAGCCAGGGGGGCCGGGTCCACCACACCGTCCCTATGATTGAATAGGAGTTCAAAAGGAGAGCAATAGTACTCGCGATTCGTCGTGGCCAGTTCCGCCGCCACTGCATCATCAAGGGGGCCGCGGCGAAAGTAGAAGCCCTCCGCAATCTGAAAGACAGTCACTTGCTTCCCTACATCGTAATGAATCGTGACGGTTTCGTCGTAAAAGGGATGGGTCTCGGGTACTTTCGTGCCATTCCATGCCGACAACTGTGCTTCCGTGGCCTCCCTACACAAAATTCGCATTCTAGTGTCGTAAAGCGGAGAATGTTTAGACCGGTCTAGACCAGACAAGACCAGTCTAAGACAAACACGTTCTCACCAAATAAAATCAATAAAGCCCACCAAGTAGAATGTCGGACTCGTGTACGACAACGGAGCTCAAGCGGGCCTACGCGCTCGTGTGTCCTACGCTTCAATTGATTCCGGGGCCGCAGGGGGCCCAGGGCCAGCAGGGCGACACGGGACCGGTGGGTTCCACGGGCCCTACGGGTCTCGACGGCCAGGCCACTAACACGGGTGCCACGGGTCCTACAGGCGACATGGGACCCACGGGCGACACGGGCCCCACGGGGGCTCAAGGAAGCAACGCCGTCCTAACGGGTGCGACGGGCTTCACCGGCTACACGGGAAACACAGGTCCCGTGGGACCTACGGGTCTTCAGGGACTCTCCTACACGGTGGGTGCAGCTGGGCCCTTCTTGGGTCGCTCTGCCTACGACTCGTCTCCTTACTTGTTTGGATACCTAGACACGGACGCGGGGAGATTGTACGTACACGGTCCGACGGGAGGACCCCTGTGGTATGCTGGCGTTTCGTTTGGCATCGGCCCCACAGGCCCCACTGGTCGCACGGGTCCCACGGGGACCACGGGCCCCACCGGCGACACGGGACCGACGGGCGATACGGGCGACACGGGGCCCATGGGTGACGTAGGTCCTACGGGTGACATGGGTCCCACCGGCCCCGACGGCGTCGCAGGCACCGCGACCAATACAGGCGCAACGGGAGACACGGGTAATACCGGTGACACGGGTCCCACCGGTCCCACGGGTTCCACAGGTCCTACGGGTGTCACAGGAAACACAGGGTCCACAGGCCCCACAGGCAAAACGGGCCCCACGGGACAACAGGGCTTCTCCTACACAGTGGGGGCCGCCGGGCTGTTTTCCGGTCGTTCCGCCTACGACTCGTCTGCGTACTTGTTTGGGTATCTTGCGACGGACACGGGGACCTTGTACGTACACGGCCCAACGGGAGGACCTACGTGGTTCGCTGGCGTTCCCTTTGGGATTGGACCTACGGGTTCCACGGGTTCCACGGGGTACACGGGTTCCACGGGCCCCAAGGGATACACTGGAAACACGGGTCCCACGGGTTCTACGGGTCCCACGGGTTCTACGGGTCCTCAAGGAAGCAATGCAGTTCTGACGGGAGCGACGGGTGATACAGGTCCAGTCGGCGACATAGGGCCCGTGGGAGACGTGGGTCCCATCGGTCCTACGGGGGAAACGGGGCCAACAGGTCGTACAGGGTCCACAGGGCCCACGGGCGTCACGGGGCCCACGGGTCCCACGGGCCGCGACGGAAGCGCGACCGACACGGGTGCGACAGGAAACACGGGGCCCACGGGCGATACGGGTCCCACGGGTCAAACCAGCGTCACGACGGGACCGACGGGCTTCACGGGCTTCACAGGGAACACGGGTCCCACTGGCCCCACGGGACGAGACGGAGCCTATGCGGGTATTGGTGCGACGGGACCCACCGGCGTCACGGGGCCGCCGTACGGACCCACGGGGGCCACGGGTCCCACGGGCCCGACGGGACTCGCTGGACGCACGGGGGCCCCCGCCGTCGCCGCCTCCTATTACTCCATCACCCAACAGACGGTCCCTCTTGGCTCCTCTGCGAAAGTATCCTTTGACAACCCCGGCCCCTTTGTCCAAGGAGGCATTCAGTTGCTCTCCAATACACGCGTCAGCATTCCCAAAAAATCATTCTTTGAGGTCAGTGGCACCTTTCAAGTGACAAACGTGGGCCCCGGTGCCAACGATGGACTCTACACGTGGATAGCACAAAATGGTACGAATGTCGGCAACACGTTGGGGTTCTCGGCGATTCCCACTTCCAACACGGTCGTGAATCGCACCTTTATGATTGCGACCAACACTACGAGCGACTATGTAGAACTCGTAGTACAACGGGCGACGGGAACAGTGGGGACTGTCGCGCTCACTGCGGTAAGTGCGGCCCCGGTGACAAGTGCGTCGGCCACCGTAATGATTCGCGAAGTGTAGGGGAGGCCCTAGATTTCAGACGGCATATAGGTGAGTGTGAGACCGCATTGAAACAGTCCAATCATCGGAGTCCCCGTCCGTTCTACACGAATTGCGGTCCGTTCCTGTATAACGGCCATAAAGGTGTCTGTCACATAGACGATGATAGTGCGTCCCATGTTCAATCCATTTCGCGTCGATTCAACGGAATCATCGCGAAAGGGGAAGCCGTGACTAAAGAGAACCACGGACGTTGGGCCCACGTCGGTCGGAAGGCAATAATACTTTCCTGGAAGAGTCAATTGAACGGTGGTCCAAAGCATAGGATTTCGTGGTTTCCCTACATTCCATCCATCACTTCTCACTTGCTCCAAGGCGGCCGGTTCAAAGCCTTCCGAAGGGGCGAAGGCCACGACTGCCTGGGCTTCGATGCGACTGTTGCTGCGACTTGCGAGCAGTTCCTGGATGTGGGGATCCGAATAGGGAACGAGGCCGACCGCAACACGCAAGGCATTGTGGGCCGCTGCAGCCTTTATCCACGGTTCCTCGTGGGGTACTGTTCGGGTTGACCACATTGACGATACAGTCGCGTATTTAATGTCATAGACGGCCTGCGTTCCCTTGTTTCGCAGGACAGCCACGGCGACTAAGAGGGGCCACGTCGCGGGTTCCTCCGTTCCGTGGGTCTCTTGCATCATTTGAAGAAAGAGACGTTCCAGGGGGTCTACGGGATCCAGGACAGCGGCGAGCCATCCGACTGCTGCTGCTTCTGCTGCGACTGCTGCTTCTGCGACTGCTTCTACCGAGGCCCTTGCCACTTCCACGAGGACGCCCATTGTCTCAATGTCCAACGGCGATATATCGCAGAGGGAGTTGAAGTGTGCTACGAGGTCGTTGAGTTCCATTGTAGGGACCGGTCAATGATACGGCACCGCTTCAATTTTTCAAACGGGGCTCCTCAATAGGGCCCATGGCGGATTCCTACAATGAACTCAAGGAGTTGTCGGAACTGGGAGGAACGTTGAACCTAGCGGTGAGCGAGATGCACAGGGGCAAACGGCCTCCCTCCATGTCCGAGAGCTGGGCCTTCTCGGCCACCAATGTGGAGAGGGCCCAGAGTCTCGTTCCTCGATTAATGACGGTCGAGACCTTTACATCGCCAATGTCTTTTTCGTCATCTTCTTCTTCGCCTTCGTCGCCTTCTTCTTCGACAAACAACGACCCCAGCACCATTCCCTACGCATCCCTACATATTCTCGTCCTCTCCTTTCTCTTTCATATCACGCTCGTCAGCATCTTTGAAACGCTCTTCTTTTTCGCCTACGTGAGCACCCTCGAAGACGCGGGGATTCTCAAGGTCGTCGCGGGCTTCACGGGCACCTTGCTCGGTGATTGCGAGCGTCTGTCTCCCGAGGGACGGGAGATTGCGTCGTTAGTCCTCAAGGCCTTGGTGAACGAGACGGCGGTCGAGGCGCGGGGGGCGGCGGCACTCACGGACCGTGATGCCGTCAATCACGGCCTTCTTGTGCGGGCGTGGACTTACGTGGCCGGCATCAGCGTCGTGTTTGTCGCCGTTGCGTCGTTTGGCCTCTATCGCCGCCTTCGCATTCCGTGGCGAACGCTGGTCCTCGAGAATTGCGGACTCGTCGTGTCGCTGGGCGTCTTTGAGGCCGTCTTTTTCACGACCATCGTCTATCCCTATTTACCGGTGACGGGACCTGAGATTGCGGGGTCTCTTGTAGCCGACTTGAATGCGACGTGCGGCGTCTAGGATGTGCGGCTGCGAAGACCTAAAGTGAACGCGGATATAAATGAATAAATTATAGTTTCCCACAGTATCCACTGGCGTCTTCTTATTTTGTCGTCAACAGGGTCGCCCTTCAGCGTCAGCTCCAGCTTTGGTCCACTCATCTGCCGTTCGTCCGGCCCTTTTACGCGGTCAAGTGCAACAACGACCCCGTCCTGCTCCGCTGGATGACGGAGCTTCATCCGGACCTCGGGTTCGACTGTGCGTCGCCGCGGGAAATCCGCGATGCTCTCCGGTGTGCGCCGCCAAACCGAGTCCTGTACGCACAGCCGTGTAAGAAGGCCGACGATATCTGTGAGGCCGATTCGCTGGGCGTGCGAACCACGGTGGTCGACAGCGTCGAGGAAGTGGAAAAGTTGGGGGAATGGCGTGGGGATGTCTATGTGCGACTGCTGGTGGAAGACAAGGGGAGCAAGCAGCCCTTTGGGAAAAAGTTTGGGGCGCCCCTGGCCTGGGTGCCTCGCATCGCCGAGGCCGCCAAGATCCACGGCGTTCGCCTGACGGGTCTCAGCTTCCACGTAGGCAGCGAATCCCAGGACCCCGGCCAACACGCGGCGGCCATCGACGAGTGTGGGAAGGCGGCGCTCCTGTTGAAAGACCGTGGCTTTCCGGTGCAGACCGTCGATGTGGGCGGCGGTTTCCTGTCCGACGAACGCTCCTTTGCAGCGGTGGCGGCAGGGATTAGCAAAGCGGCCAAGGCGTGGAGCGGAGAGACGCAGTGGATCGCCGAGCCGGGGCGTTTTTTGGCCGCCCCGACGCACACGCTCTACACAAAAGTTATTGGAAAGAAGCCGATGTGGTACCCGGGTGCCTTTGACGAAGAGGTGGATCCCAAGTGGCGCATTACGATTGACGAATCCGTCTACGGTGCCTTTTCCAACATTCCCTTTGACGGACAGAAGCCGGTGTTGGAACGATTGGTGCCCAAGTACTGCCGCGCCGTGGTGAGGAAACGACCGACGGTCGTGTTTGGTCGCACGTGCGACAGCGGCGACCTCATTAGCGAGAGGGCCAACCTTCCCGAAGTGGGTGTGGGGGATTGGCTGCTCGCAAGAAACATGGGGGCCTACACGACAGTGACGGCCTCTGAATTCAATGGCTTCCCGAAGCCTCGGACTGTTTATGAATTACAATAGCCCCTACAAAAAATCGACCACTCAAATAGAATGCGTTCCCGTGCAACCCTTTTCTTTGCCGGATTTGTCCTCTTTGTTTGCTGTTTAATCGCGACAATGATGGCGAGCCGTCATATGACCGAGCAATTCGCAGATGCCCCTGTGACTCTCAAGAGTCCCGTGGGGGCATTGTGCTCCGCGCTCTTGAAGGATGATTATGAACTCAAGCCTATTGTGGCGAAGAAGCCTGCGACTGCTGCGACTGCTGCGACTGCTGCGACTGCTGCTCGTCTTAGACCTGCTGCTGCTGCTCCTGTTGCTCCTGTTGCTCCTGTTGCTCCTGTTGCTCCTGTTGCTCCTGCTGCTCCTGCTCCTCGTCTTGGAACTGGTCCTGTTGTTCCCGCACCAATCCCAACACCCATCGCAAGACCCGTCGCCGGTCAGGGACCGTTGGCCAATCGAGGTTAAACTACAGAATCACTTTCGTTTTTTTCTATCTGCTGTTCAGAATGACAAAAACACACAACAAGAAACACTTATCTAAAGGTTCCAAACCAACACTCAGTAAAATGGAGTCAAAGGATCTATCGGGTGCTTCTTTGCCGATTCCTTGTGCGGATGTATCAAGCCATGGAGCCCCTTGCCCTTCTCCTCCTTGCCCTTGTCCTGCTCCTCCTTGCCCTTGCCCTGCTCCTCCTTGCCCTTGCCCTTGCCCTGCTCCTGCTGCACCTGCTCTTTGCTTTGATGTGTCAGGGTCTTCTGAACTTGGGACAGATGTAGCAAAGTCGCATCCGATAGCCACATCGAGTATATTTTGCTGTTCGAGCTACTTGGCTACGTCCGATGAGCATGAACCCGTTGCTACTGTTGCTACTGTTGCTACTGTTGCTACTGCTGTTCCTGTAGAGGCTACTATTGCTACTGTTGCTACTGTTGCTACTATTGCTACTGTTGCTACTGTTGCTACTGTTGCTACTGTTGCTACTGCTGCTACTGTTGCTACTGTTGCTACTGTTGCTACTGATGTTCCTGCTCCTGTTGCTCCTGCTGCTCCTGCTGTTCCCGTAGAGGTTCCTGCTGCTCCTGCTGCTCCTGCTGCTCCTGCTGTTCCTGCTGTTCCCGTAGAGGTTCCTGCTGCTCCTGCTGCTCCTGCTG
>Ga0114958_10003731_pt1 | contig 10777 bp, 15 predicted proteins | sample C_130208_EF_Meta_FD_89577 | JGI IMG/M metagenome (GOLD analysis project Ga0114958, IMG submission 89577) | Freshwater microbial communities from Lake Croche, Canada to study carbon cycling - C_130208_EF_MetaG | ecosystem: Environmental > Aquatic > Freshwater > Lake | place: Lake Croche, Canada... | reverse complement strand
GAGGAGTTACGGACGTAAGTCTCAGGTCCGCCTTCGACGCCGGAGCGCGTGACGTAGCTGACACCCTGATCGCGTGAAGAATCGGTCTCTGCGAGGTTGGCCGTCTCACGAGTTACGGAGATGCCACCGCCGACGAAAGGAATCTTGGACGGAGCGTAAGCTGCTGTTACACCCTTGGCCGTCTGCTTTGCCATGGCCCACCATGCTACGTTGCCTCTAAGTCCGGCCATGTGTTACTTCTTCTCCTTGGTTGGAGCTTCGGCCGGGGCGGCGTCAGCTTTCGGTGCTGGCGTGTCTTCTACTGGCTCAACCTCAACCAATGATGGAATGAGGCGAAGCTCGGCAGCAAGTGCCTCTTCTACTTCAAGGTGTCCATCGGCGGGGATAACAAAGTCGCCATCTGGAGTGCTTACAAAAACTGCGCCGCTAACGGCGTCGGAAGACTTGGTGAAGTTAGGCATGAGGAGAAGAATAAGGTTTGCTGTGACAGCTAATAGGCCGGGTTCGCCCCACGCGCCGTAACTGTTGCGGTAAACCTAGTTATGTTGCCTGTTGGATCAGTCACATACTCGATTCCGTCAAGTTGAAACCACCAAACTGTTGCGTCACCCACGCCCTGATAGTCAGCTATCTTCTGACGAAAACGTGCTGCCCACTGTTCGGCTGTGGTCGGATCAACTACCTCATTTGGATCAGATTGCGGCGTCCACGCCCCAAACAACTGCACCTGCAAAGTAGTCATAAGCTCCATGCGATCAGACGGGTTCGGCTGCTCTCGCACCGGGTACACACCAATCACAGCACCGTCATGTCCGAGAGATCCGTCAAGCCTGTCTGGGCGAATTGCAAAGTTATCAGAGGCAAACTCTTCTTCAAGCAGGCTCATCAACACAAGACGAGCGTTTGTTGCGGGGCTGCTCATCGCATTGCTCGCAGAGCCGGAAGAATCTTGTGCTTGATCTGATCAAACGCGGGGCGCAAGTAAGGTTTAGGCGCGTTACCGGGATGATTGACGGTACGAGTGATGATGTGCCCGGCGTTCTTACCTGACACTGCCGTCTTAGTTATTGCAGTCCGCCGAGGAAAAGACAAGAATGGGTTACCTGAAATGGGGTGCGGCTTTGCCCCCTTCTCAATCGCAAGTGCGTAATCCAGCTTTGACCCCCACTGACCGCCGCCGGGAGTGATGAACACCTCGATGGATCGTTTGAGTTCTCCGGGGGCGCGACGATTTCCGCCGTGGAATGTTACTTCTGGTTTGCCCACTGGTGCAAGGTCGCGGGAAATCTGAGCACCTTCTTCGCAGAGCTGTTGCATCACGCGCTTTGCTTTAGCGTCAGTACGCTGCGCCCACATTTGTACGTTTTTGTCTCTGAACTGGATTGTAGTCCCGAAGCCCACTCTTGACATTAGAGTCGGATTCGCTGGTAAGGATCGAGCAGTGATTTAGCCCGAGCAGGTATGGCCTCATTGAAAGGAGTTGGCATCTGGACGCTGTAACTCTCAAAGTTTTGAGACATGTAAGGCTTGGGCGACTCGGCCATCGCGGCCGCAGTGTAGATCGCTGCCTGCTGAATGTCATCGGGAATCTGAGGCCAGCCCCAGTCCGCCGTGACCTTCACGCGAAGCGTGTAAGTAATCGGGTTGGCATACAGGTAGTAGGTGTCAAGGTTCCATGTGAAACCCATCGCCGGGCTGATGCCGTAAGAGGGTGCAAGGACCATCCAGTAGTGGACGGCGCTGCGGCGCATCGGCTGGGCCAAGAACTCGCGAGTGCTGAGTTGCCGTTCGGCAACCGTGACCTTCGTGATCGAGTTCAGAGCACAGTCGTCCATCTCAAGGATGCCCGAGCCGTCATAAACAAACTCGCGCTCCTCCGTTACAACACTGGTGCCGAAATCTCGGTCGAGGTAAGTACGAATAGCTGAGGTAGCACTGCTGATGGCCTGCTCCAGTTTGAGATCCTTGGTGGTATCCGAGTAAGGAATACCAAGTGAATCCTTAAGCTGGTTAAGGGTAATGATTTCAGACTGAGCCATTAGACGAGTCTACGGGCGGCCACGACAACAGCCCCCCGGCTCAACTAGGAACCGAGGGGCTGGTCAATGGTGCTGAACTGATTCGACTACTTCTTGGCAGGAGCTGCGGCTGGTGCCGAAGCGTCTTCCTTGTAATGGTCGAACGTGCTTGGTCCGCTGTCGACTGCCCCGTTTACTGCAAGGGGATGGTCGGCGCCGACTGGCTGATCGAGGATGACGGAAACTACGTTGCCGTCAGCGTCGAACTGTACTTGTGTGCTTTCAGACATTTACATGTCCTCCTTATCAACCGGCTGCAAGGCCAGCGCCGCTGATCACGGAGAATGCCTTGGGGTAGCGGGCTGCGGTGAATCCAACGCGCTCTTCTGCACGGAACACAGTCTGGTTCGTGCTGAAGTAAACGTGTGGTGATTGGTCAACGGTGATTCCTTGACGATCAAGGATGAGTCCTTCACCAAAGTTACCAACGATTACACGGGACTCATTTGTTCCTGAGCCGAGGTTCGTAGGTATGTTCTTGGTGAGCACCACTGGGAGTCCGAACAGCTCTCCACCCGGAAGTGCATCGGAGCCGCGACGGCCGAAGCTCGTTGCGCCTGCGCCGATCAGGTATGTCGATGGCGAGCTTGCTTCCTTCGCCTTAACAATCCGCGCCCAAGTACGTGGGTGCATCAGGATGTGAGTCGGGTTACCCTGATAGTTCGTCTGTACATCCGTGATTCCCGAGACAATAGCGTCAAGGAGATCTGGGATCGTGGTTGATGTCAGCGTGGTCGAGTTGACTCCGCTGGTGCCGAGGATTCCGAGTGGCTGTGCCGTGCCGGAACCGTTGATGAAAGCGATCTCTTCAAGTGTCGCAAGACGCTTGGCGAGGTCGGAAACGATCAGTGCGTCAATCGAGGTGCGGGCATCTGCAAGAAGCTGGTTGGAAATGATTCCCAGTCCGGCTGCTGTGAAGATGTTCGCGGTGATCTGACCAAACGCCATGTCGGTGTTTGGCTTGGTTGCAAGCTCTGCAACCCATGATGCGCTGGTTCCCGAAGTTACCGATGCGATCTGGAGTGAGGAGCTGTCAACGGCAATCGCCGAGCACATGCTACGGAGAACTGCTGCCTGCTCACGCAGAACAACAAGCTCAGAGCTGATCTCTGGTGGAACGAGGTATCCGCCGGTTGAGGAGTAGGTGGCTGCGGCCGAGATGTTGCCCTCGGTCATTGCCTTTCCGCCCCATGCCTTTGCCATACGCTCGTGTGCTCCACGATCACCCTTGTTGGCTGCAAGAACGTCAGCAAAGAAGCTGTGGTTCTCTCCACCCATTTCAAGTGACTTGCGGCTGTACACGCCCGTGTCTGTAACTTCAACTGGCAGTCCGCCACCGAAGTCATAGTCAACTGGCTTACGGAGACCCTCGATGGCGCTGGTCAGAGTGCTGACCTGCTCCTTGAGACCCTTTACATCTTCATGCTCTGCTGCCATTGCGGCAACGGCTGGCTTGAGAACGTCAAGCTCTGCCTGCAGAGACTTCGCGTCGGCGGGAGCGTCGGCTGATGCAGCGTGGTCAAGAAGTCCTGCGGCCTGAGCCTGCAGTGCTTCCAAACGTGCGCTTACGTCAGCGAGACCCTGCTCGTCACGCGACTGGTTTGATTCTGACATTGTTTTTGTTTCCCCTAAATGGGTAGTGATTGGTTAGTAACTGCTTTGCCATCCCACTTGCCGCGTGACGCAGGTCGTAAAATAGGTAACGAAAAAGTTACTGTGAGTTATGACATCTGCTTGAAGGCTGCTTCAAGCGTGTCAAGTGCGGTCGTATCCAGAACGGGTTCGTTAGGGTTCTGGATGGACCTGCGAAGCTGCCACGCCCACTTCATGTGAGCGTCAATGCGGTCGGCCGCCATGTTGGCGATCCCCTGCTGGTTCACAGCGGTAGCCGATGAGAAGAGTGTGTTGAGCACGACAAGAAGTTCAGCGTTGCCCGTCAGCAGGTTGCTGACCAGAGTCTCTGGCGCATCGTTGACGAGGGCTGGCTGTGAGAGCGCGGACTCCTCAACAAAGTCAACGAGGGAGCAGGGAGCGTCGACTCCGAGCTTGAGCATCTGCTCGGCGATTGGATCGATCGACTCGTAGGTGTCCTCATAGATTTCTTGGAAGAGTTCGTGGTAGGCACCGAAGGCTGGCCCCTTTACGTTCCAGTGTGAGCCGTGAGCCATGAAGTAAAAAGTCACGACTGAGCCAAGCGCGGTTTCAAGAGCTTCGACCAGTGGGGTCTCCTGCTCTTCGCCCGTGTCATCGTCGAGCGCCTTGCCAACAACGGTGCCAAGCGTCCGGGGGTTGACCGGCGTGGGGGTCAGGGAAATCTCAACAAGGTCGATCTCGTGGATCATGGTCTTGCCCTTGGCAACGGCCTTGCGAAAGAAACCGCCGATTGAGAACCCACGAAGAGTTCCCTTGGCTACTTGACGAAAACGGTTGGCCGCTTCGGTGCCCGGCTCTGGCTGGTCAACACGAGCCTTGATCCACAAGCCCTTGCCGTCAACCTTGGCCTCAACAACTTGGCCCATGGCCTCGGACATTTTGTGGTGGTAGCAGAGCACGGGGTTCTCCATGTAGGAGTCCAGTGCCTTCTGCAGTGCGCCCGGCTCAATGTACTCGCCATCGCGGTCGATGTCAAAGTCGGAAGCGTACCCAGCTATGTAGAGGTCGCCATCTTCTTCGACGGCTTTGCCCTCAAGGCTGAACTCCCAGTTGAACTTACCCATCAGTCTATTGTGCTGAGAGGAGTGACACTAGACAAACCGCATGAACAATCCGGGGATTTCTAGATTTGAGATGCTTGCAGCGGGAGTAAAGGTTGCGCCAAGTGCGCCCGTTGTAGTTCCTGTATCAGTAACAAGCGCCGCTGTTCTGTATCCATACGCTCCGCCCGTTGGCGTTGTTGCTGAAAACGATGGAACTTGAAGTGCGGCTGGGTAGGTTGATTGGCGTATGGTTCCTCTTGTAACCGCAGGAGTTCCTTGCGGTGTCATTGAGATCCAATACAAGACATAAGCGGATAGCGGAACTGCCGTGAACACCGTGGTAAACTGTGAGCCTGACGCTGTTGTTGAGGCCACGGTTCCCGCGTCATAGAGAACGGTGCCGGGTCGCCCTGAGCCATTGTCGTTTCTGACTCCAAGCCGTACAACTCCGCCCGCCGCTGATGCAGTTGTTCCAATGACAATGCCAAGCCTGTCAATGCTCACATCAACTGGAAAACGAATTGGCATACAAACCTCATTAGCCTCCCCAAAGGTAATTCCCGCTGCTGTTGTGGCCGGGGCCGTGTAGAACAAAGTTGCGGCGACGGGCTGGCCTATTAGGGGCATACACGCTATAGCCGTGGATTTGTCCAGCACCTTATTCGTCGTGCTAATCGCTGTTCCAGACTGGCTGGTAGCAGCGCTAACAATCTTGGCTGACGAGGATGGAGTGACACCCGAGGTCGTTGCGGTCGCGTCAAAGCCAAGAGTCGCCGAAGATGATGTGCCCGAGTTTGTGATCGGGGCTGTGACCGCGATGACACCCGAAGTCCCGTTGGTGCCGTTGGTGCCGTTGGTGCCGTTGGTGCCGTTGGTGCCGTTGGTACCTGCTGCCCCAGTGGCTCCTGTGGCTCCTGTCAATCCTGTTGAACCTGTAGCTCCAGTGGTGCCCGCAGGCCCGGTCGAACCAGTCGGCCCGGTTGAACCCGTTGATCCAGTGCTGCCCGTCGGACCTGCTGGCCCCACGGTTCCCTTGATCGCCAGCGTGTCCCAGTAAACGTGGGCCGTGTCAGTTGTTGGGTCGTGGTTGGTGCTTGCCTGCGTGGCAATGTAGGAGGAGCCGTCAGAACCTTCAACGGCATCCTGAGCAGCATACGCTGTAGCGGAAGACCAGTTGGACTTCCAAGTGAAACTGTTACCAGCTACACCCTGTGGTCCTTGTGAACCCGTAGCTCCTGTAGAGCCAGTCGGGCCTGTTGGACCCTGCGCTCCCGTGTCGCCCTTGATGCCCTGCGGGCCGGTCGGACCTGTGAGGCCAGTTGACCCTGTTGTTCCTGTGCTGCCAGTTGGACCAGTCGGCCCTTGCGTACCTGTCGCACCCGTGTCTCCTTTCGGGAGAGTTAGATTCAATGTTTGGGCCGGTGCGGTTCCCGTGATTGTCACAGCCGCCGTCCCTTGAGCCACGGTACCGACACTCAGCGTGTTTGCGGGACCAGTTGCACCAGCCACGCCGGGGATGCCCTGAGCGCCCGGAAGGCTCTCGACAACCTTTACATTTGTGTTGACCTTTGTAAGGCTGACTTGATTGTTCGTTGTGACTACCTTGACTTGAGTAGGCATCTAGAACCTCTCGACGGTAACGCTTCCGTACAGGTACACATCGGTGTCGCCGCCGCTGCCCGCTGTGAGCGTCAGCCGGTAGTCGCCGCTGGCCCAAGTGTAAGCCGAGGTCTGTGTGGCAGTCTGTACTACCGTGAGCGTACCGGCAGTCCCACCAAGAGTAATACCTCCACTGGGGGAGGTCAGAGAAAGAAGAGGAGTAGCAGCCGGAGTTGTGTAGGCACCGCTGTCGGTGTCCTTCACAGTCAATGCTGCCGAGTAGTTCGTCAGGTCCATCACAGGCCCAGACGTATCAGTCTGGTACAGGGTGAAGGTACTACGCCAAGTCGTACCTTGCCGGACTACAAAGTTGTAGTGGTCCGGCTGCAGCACATTACCTGTTCCGTGACGTATCCACCGTTGACGGCGGACGCATCGAACCGGGGAAGGTTCCGGCTGGGCCGGTAGTCGCTCCACCAGTCGAGGTATCGACCACTGACGGTACTGGACCGTCGTGCTCAAGCTGTGCTGGAATGCCACGGATTGGCGAAGGTCCGCCAACGGCCGTGTCAACTACGGAAGGCACTGGGCCTTGCGTTACTGGGTTGGGAGCGAGTGCAACCTGCACTCCATTCTCGCCAACGGTTGCCGAGCTTGTGATCTCAGCAGCAAAAGGATTCTGGGTGATCTTGGTGGAGCTTCCTACTTCTCCGCCGCGCATAAACTCTGGAATAGCCATGTGAAGAAGAATAGGCTTTGCTGTGACAGCTACCCAGCGTCCATGTCCTGAGCGAGCATCACGGCCGCTAGGATCTCCACAACCACGATCAAACCACCAACTGAAAAAGCAAGGGCGGGCACACCCGTCGACAGTCCAGCAATCATGATCAGGGCAAGGGCTTGGCTAATTGGTGTCAGGATTCTCATCCGTTTCTCCTTTATCGTTGATGTCAAACTCAGGCTCAAAAGTAATCTCAAAGACGCAATCGCACGAGCCGTCCTCCTCGACGATCTCCTCGCCGCACTCTTCACAGATCCCACAGTTGCCACAATCATGGGTTGAGCACTTGCCACAGTGCTGGCACTCCCGGCACATGTCATCGTCAAGGTCTTCCATCCGAGGCCAGAGGTGCATGCCATCACAGTTAACACAACCGCGATACTCCTCACTGGATCCATCAGTTGGGCTGAACACAATCAGCGGGTGCTTCTCACACGATGGGCACATCGCATCCAACACGGCCAACCCTTGGCTTGCAAGCACATCACACACAAAGAAGAAATCGTCAGCGTCCGGGGACTTATAACTCATCCGGGTCACCCTCCTCCGCAAAGAAATCCTCTGGGGCTTCTTCACTCAACTCATCACGAGGAAGGTCAAACCGCTCACAAGCCTTAAGCATCAAACCAATCGCAAACTTGGCTCGCTCTGCTGGCTTCTCGTTGTAGGCGTACTGCAATCCAGTCTTTGGCATCCGCGAACTAACGACATGGACACCCACTGGACCGGGGATCATCAAGACAACAGCGCGGTGATCCGTGTCGATGATGTCGCAGATCGCATCGTAGGCGTCATCGAAATAGTTTGAGCCGGCGTCGTCATACACTTGGTGGCAAAGGATGCTGGAAGGCCCAGTCAGAAATAACTTTAAGCACCCCATCAAACTTCTCCACCGCAAAGCCAGACAAGATCTGCTCGGCTGAATAGCAACGCCGGGCACCCTCGTTCACAGCAGACTCAATCCCAAGGGCGAGGTCGCTGGCATGCTGCTCAATGTGACGCCAGCCCGGAACGCTTGGCAGCATCCCCAACAGTTGGTCGCGCTCATTCTTGCCCAAACCCTTTCCGTCCACGAGAACCAGCGTCTCCAAGTCACGAGCAAGCTGGTCAGTATCCACACGGTGCGTCACAGGCACTTCTCCGGCCGCTGAAAGGGCTTCCTCAAGCAGGTTGATAGTTTCCTCAAGTGCGGCCTTTCCACTCTTAGGAGCCGCCCTGTGAGGTGGCGCCGCATTACCAGAATTGTTCGGCTTGGCACCCGAGCCACGCTGAGGGAACGCAAGGGTGTTCTCCATCTTCGGAGGCCGCCCAACTTCATTCGGGAGAGGCTGGTCAGCTACGCCGCCGGGCTGCTCCGTTGAAGGCATCGGAAGGTTAATGATCATGTCACCGATTGGCTTGCCATCATCACCCAGTTCATTCTTAGGCAGTGGCTCAAGGCCCGCCTCCTCACGAATCTCGTTGATCCTGATACCCGGCAAAGTGGCGATCCCGGCAACCAGCTTGAGCTGATCCTCACGCGGCATCACATACTTGTAATCCATGAAGAACTCATAACCCCAGCCCGGCTCGGTAAGCGCGTCAGAAATAATGTTGTTCAGCCTTTTGAGCAGCGGTGCCATCGTGTCAGATGTGAACTGACGCTTGGCTTCCTGCATGATCCCCGGACGCGGAGCGCCTTGGAGAAGCTCTGGTGGGATACGGAACAGGCGGCAGATCCGCTCGAACGAAAGATTGCTCAGGGCAACAAACTCTGACTCGGCCGCAGTGGGCTGAATGCTCTTGAACTGCAAACCCTGTTCGAGAATAGCTACCTTGTAAGCGTTCTTGCTGCCCGAGTACAGGTTGCGGAACTGCATCGTGATCTTCTTGAACACTGGATCTGGAACACGCCGGTCAGACTGCAACACGCCCGAGAGCTTTGCACCCTGCTCAAAGAACTGGGCCTGAGTTTCAGTCAACGCCAGCTCCACATCAAGCATCCGAGCACCCGCCGCCACTATACCTAATCCGAAATAAGGGTTGTGCGGATTCGGCCGCATGCCATGGATGACCATGTCGGCTGGAAAGCGGACAGGCTGACCACGGCCGGGAATCCTGTACTCGTAGCCGGCGATCAGATCCCGCTTGCCGGGGATCACATTGACATCGGCCGGGTTCAAGCGGTACAGGGCCAACGGTTTGTCCGACCCTTGAGTGGTCTGGAACTTAAGCCAATAGAAGTTACCGATCATCAAGTAGTCCGTCACCGCGAGGGATATGAAGTTGTCCCAGTTCTGCCAAGGGTTTGGATTCTCGATCAGCCGCACCAGATCCTCTGGAGCCTTAAACGTCTCCGGCGGTGCCTCCTTTGGAAGGTGAGGCAAGTAAGGCATGCCATCCTTGCGGAACTCCCACTCAGCCAATGTGAGTGCGTCCAGATAAGTGTTGACACAGTTGTTGACCGTGTCAATGGCTTGCTCGCCACCATACGAGGACATGTGGCGACGAGCCTCACGCTGGGAGAGACGCGAGGTATGCGGGATTGTCTCTCCGCCAACAGGGAGACCTGCGGCCGCGTATGTGTCTGCTGGGGGAGGCGCCGGAAGTGCCTTGCCCTCCGCCAGAGCGCGGGCCACGTTAGTCAATCGGTTCGCCATTCCACTGAATGATGACGCGAGGTGTGTCAGAGCCTCCGCTATTGGCAGGTTTCAGCGTCCGCTCTTTCTCCTTGTCGGCCGCTTCTAAAAGTTTGTGTCGTTTGTTGCGAACTAAGGGGGATAGCGCCAGCCCCTCCCCCTCCTATAGAGGGGGCTGGGGGCAGGTGGAGCAATCCCTTGCCAGCTATGAAGCTCTAGGGGGTACCTTCCTACCACTTGCCCTAGCAGAAGTACGCAATTTGCGGGCTTTTTTAGAAACCGGCCGAACAAAAAGTGCTCTACGCCCCGTCTTTGTTCGATCTTCCCTAGATTTTTTTGGGCACATCGGAAGCCTTCCTACCCTTTCCGGCTGTACCGGCTGCCATGATTCTGTCCATGGTTGACACCACCCGAATCGAACTTCTCATCGAGCAAGCGACCACCGCCTCAACCGAGGCAATTCGTCTTCGGAAGCTCTACCGTCGACGCACGAAGTCGGGCAGTGAAACCCGGCAGCAGAATCTCGCGGCCGCAGTCGACGACATCGAAGCCGTGATGAAGGACATCCGATCCGAGATGGGTCGGCTCTCGTACCTGCACCTGCCACCGAAGCTCGAGGATTCTTTCCGTGAGTCATCCCGGCAGGCTCAGTTGGAACGGCACAAGCTCTTGAAGATGCTTGGCCTCCGCGCTCGCGCTTAGTGGTGTAAACCCCCGCGACGTTTTAGGTAGTGCAGCGATCTCTGCGGCTTGAGGTCTAGTTGGCTTCCTACCACTTCTATTTTCTGGCTCCCTTTGTTGGACCACCGGCCGTAGGAACCTCACCTAAACTCACTTTTATGCGTATTTCGGTAAGAGTGACCCTAGCTACCCTGCGATGCTCACTTTTATGGGGCGAGATTATGTGTGAGATAGTGTGAGCTGCAGGATGCATTGCAGGTGAACGCATCCGTCCGGAGGACTTGATAGAGTCCGAAGGGCAAGTCAAGTGAACGCACCTAATAG
>Ga0114958_10003729_pt1 | contig 10777 bp, 7 predicted proteins | sample C_130208_EF_Meta_FD_89577 | JGI IMG/M metagenome (GOLD analysis project Ga0114958, IMG submission 89577) | Freshwater microbial communities from Lake Croche, Canada to study carbon cycling - C_130208_EF_MetaG | ecosystem: Environmental > Aquatic > Freshwater > Lake | place: Lake Croche, Canada... | reverse complement strand
GTGGTCCTAGAATGTGACCAACATAATCCGTTGAGGAAAAACTAATCGCCAAGAAATCTGTATTATCATCCTTTCCTAAACCCTCTTTTTCAATTGCTTTTTTAGCAAAATCAGCTAATAAATTGTTCCCAAATGGAGTTGAACGTAAAACACCCGCATCATTTTTGTCGAACATATCCTTTAAATTATAAGGAAAAACAGGGGCTACACTATTATACAATTTTCCTTCATACCGATTGTTATCGGCAAGACTTTCATTATAGGTTGCAACTGGTTTTAATAAATCCCAACCTTTGTAAATATAAGTCATGAATCTTTTTTCCTGATTGAAATCAGTTACCCAATCCGGTAATTTATCACCATAAAAAGTACTTGATATAAAAGCTCCTGTTTTACTGTACCAAAAAGCCCAATTTGCAAAATGTCCGCCAGGCAATATTGCTCCGCGGTCTTTAAGACTCATACTAATTACTTTACCCTTAAAATTGGTTGCTAGACGTAATTCGTCTGTAACTGTAGTGCTTTGTAATTTTTTTGGAGACATTTCCCCTTCTTTTGGAGTTCCATCCCCAACCGTTTTTACTGAAGCGTCATCCGTACAATAAGTTTCTTTGCCTGTAGATCGGCTAAACCATTCATTGCCCACAATTCCATGCGTTGAAGGTGTTGTTCCTGTATAAATAGATGCATGTCCAGGTCCAGTATAGGTTGGTGTATAATTATAATGCATATTCTGAAAAGTATATCCATTATTCATTAATCGTTTAAAACCATTTGGAGAAAAATCATCAGAAAACCGATATAAATACTCCATTTTCATTTGGTCAACTACAATTCCGATTACCAATTTAGGTCGTTTTTGAGCTTGCCCATTCAAAACCAAGGCCAATGCTAAAAACAAGAATAACTTTTTCATAATACTAATTTAATTGGAGTAAAAATACGACTAAGAAACAGAAAACTAGACTGCTAAAGAATTTGTCATCAAAAATTAACCCTATCTTAACCTATCGGCAATTTTAATTCTGGTTAAACGACCAATTCTACTTTCTGATTAAATACTATAAAAATGCTTTATTACTTATAATTAAAAATATTATAAAGTATAATCCGCTCCCCATAATTAATATAAAGCTGTTTTCGATTGTCTTGTTTTTTTCGAGTAATTATCGAAATGGTACAATCTTCCCCATTCGTATCTTTGCAAGTAAACGAATGAATGCGATCATTTTCGTTTTCCTCAATTGGGTGATAATCTACAATTTCGAATAATTGAATTGCTTGAGAATAAATAATAATTCGGTTTTTATCGGTATCTAATTTTACTAGGAGCGTCACTAAATCCAAATCAGACCATTTTCCCCATTTCCCTTTTTCATCCTTCTCCAAAACACTAAATCCAGAAGTGCTGAATTTATATGTCTGACTATAGGTGGTTTGAAAGCATAAACTAAAAAAAACTAGAAGAAATACAATTTTAAATTTGGCCATTATTAATTGAATAAATATAAAGTTAAAAGTAATAAAAATAGAGACTAGAAATCAAATGAATGAACTTCTTTTCTAGCATTTTCAAAATCCAAAATCATTTCCATAACAATTTTCCCCGCAGGTTTTATGTCCTGAATTAAACCCGCTATTTGTCCAATTTCAAGTTCCCCTTCGACTAAATCTCCTTCAAACATGCCGAGCTTCGCTCTTGCTCTGCCTAACAATTCGTTTAATTCTTCTTTAGTTGGACATTTTGTATATAAATCTTGGACGTCTTGGTAAAATTTATTCTTAATTAAACGAACAGGAGCCAATTCTTTTAAAGTAACTTGAGTTTCTCCTTCTTTAGTTTCTGTAATTTTATTTTTAAAATTTTCGTGTGCAGAAGATTCTACCGAAGCAGCAAACCGACTTCCAACTTGCACTCCGTCAGCTCCAAGAACCATTGCCGCAAGCATTCCTCTTCCACTTGCAATTCCTCCTGCAGCAATCAACGGAATTTGTATTTTTTCTTTCACCATTGGAATCAAAGTAAACGTGGTCGTTTCCTCTCTTCCATTATGTCCTCCAGCTTCAAATCCTTCGGCAACAACAGCGTCAACACCTGCATCTTGTGCTTTTAACGCAAAAACAGAACTACTGACTACATGTACAACAGTTATCCCTTTCTCTTTCAAAAATGAAGTCCATGTTTTCGGATTTCCTGCTGAAGTAAAAACGATTTTTACACCTTCTTCAACAATAATAGTCATTAATTCTTCAATGTTGGGATACAACATCGGAATATTTACACCAAAAGGTTTATCAGTGGCTTTTTTACATTTTTGAATGTGTTCCCGCAAAACCTCGGGATACATTGAACCCGCTCCTATTAATCCTAAACCGCCAGCATTACTGACTACACTAGCTAATTTATAACCTGAATTCCATATCATTCCACCTTGAATAATTGGATATTTTATTTTGAAAAGCTGTGTGATTTTATTCATTAAATAGTTGGTTATTACTGTTTAATTATTTTTCCATATTTTGAAAAACCTTTAGATTCTATTTTATATAAATAAGTGCCTTTATTTAAAAATTTCAGTGATATAAAAGGATCTTGTTTCGTTGTTGTTTTTTCTAAAATTTTTCGTCCTAAGACAGAATAAATAATTGTATTTCCAACATCAATTCCTTCTGGTAAACTTACAGAAATTGCATCCGAAGTTGGATTTGGAAAAACTACGAAATCACTTTTTGAAAATGAATTCACCGACAAACCATTTGCCAAAGCCAAACTGAAATTGGGGATTCCATAACCATATTTGGAATTGGGATTTGAATACCTATCGGCAGATTGTGTAACTAATTGTTTGATTTCTTTATTTGTTTTATTTGGATAAGCTTGCCATAAACAGGCAATCATTCCAGCCATTATTGGGCAAGCAAAAGAAGTTCCATCTCCAGTGTTAATATTTCCTGAAGAATCTGAAAAAACTGAATTTACACCTTGAGCCATAATATCCGGTTTAATTCTAAAGTCATAACTTGGACCAATAGAACTAAAATAAGCATAATTTTCATTAGAATCTACAGCGCCAACTGCCAAAACATCAAAAGCTTCTGCAGGAACTCCAATATGTTTTTCTGATTTACCCCCTTCATTTCCTGCACTTGCAACAACGAGAATCCCTCTACTGAAAGCAATATTTGCACCTTGAGAAGCAAAAGCAGCATTCCCAGTCATATCAGAATAAGCATGACTATATTTGGTATTATCGAAATCAAAATAACCTAAGGAAGTCGTTATAATGTCTGCTCCCACTCTATCGGCTTCCTCTGCGGCTTCAACCCAATTGGATTCTTCAACTGGATTTTCGGAATCATTATCTTCAGTAATATATAAATAATAAGACGCCTCTGGAGCCGTTCCGACAAGATAACCTTCTTTATAACCGCCCATCAATGAAAGAACCATTGTTCCGTGAGAATCTCCAGAATAAAAATCATCACTTTTAATAACATAATTATATCCTCCTAAAATTTGTTTATTGTCTCTTAATTTTTTGAAAGGTAACTCAGTGTCAACTCCAGGAAAACCAGCATCTAAAACAGCAATTACAATTCCTTTTCCGGTAAAATTTTGTTGGTGTAATAAATGCCCATTTAGCATTTGGATTTGTTCTGCTGATGTTCCATAATTAAAATCAACTTTTGTAGCCAAAACTTTATTTACAGATTTTATAATATCTGAATGGATTTTTTTCGAAACAAGATTTAAGCTTTTATTTGCAAAATCAACTCTAAGTACTGAGGAAAAAGATTTTAACGCATTTATATCCATTTGAGAACCCCGAACGTGAACGCAATTTAGCCATTTTGATTTGGCCATTACAATTATTCCCGTAGCAGATGAAATTTGGTTAATATAAGCTTGATGAATTGGAACATCAATTAAATCTAAAGGGATATTTTGCATTAATCTTCTATCCAAAGCTCGTTGAGATAACATCAATAAAGGAATATTTAAACAAGATTCAGAATCAGGTTTATCCTTAAAATATACCCAAGCATCCTCCACTTGTGAAAAGCTAATAAAGCTTGAAATTAAAAAACAAAAAACAAGTATTTTTTTCATATTTATCTTTGGAATCAAAATTAAATTAAGAAATAACTCCTGAACCAACTAATTCATCTTCTAAGTGCCAAGATACAAATTGCCCTTCGGTTATAGCAGATTGAGGTTCTTCAAAAGACACATACATGCCGTTTTCAAATTGATGCAAAGTAGCTTTTTGCAAAGGTTGTCGATAACGGATTCTAGCCATGACTTCCATTGTTTCGCCATTATTTAATTCCAAATCGGTACGAATCCAATGCACCTCAGATTGATCAATAAACAAGCCTTTTTTAAACAAACCCGGATGCTGACTTCCTAGTCCAGTATAAATTGTATTTGTGATTACGTTTGTGGCAATTATAAATAATGGCTCCTTTGTTCCTCCAACATTCAATCCTTTTCGTTGTCCTGTAGTAAAAAAATGAGCCCCTAGATGTTTTCCAACAACTTTTCCCATTTCGGGAGTGTAATTTCTTTTTTGAGCATCCAATTCCAAAGTGACTTCTAAAGAAAGTCCACTTTTATCAATGGTATCATAAATAGAATCATTTTTATCAATTTGAATAATTTGCCCTTCCTTCGCTTCTAATTTTTGTTGTAAAAACTCAGGCAATCTTACTTTTCCAATGAAACATAACCCTTGAGAATCCTTCTTTTCGGCGGTAACCAATTCCATTTGAGCAGCAATTTCTCGCACTTCAGGTTTTGTTAATTCGCCAATAGGAAATAATGATTTTGCCAATTGCTCTTGCGATAATTGACAAAGAAAATAAGATTGATCTTTATTATTGTCTGCTCCAGCCAAAAGTTGATAGACTGTTTTTCCATCGACATCAATTTCTCCTTTTCGACAATAATGTCCTGTTGCCACATAATCTGCACCAAGACTTAAAGCGATTTTCATAAAAACATCAAATTTTATTTCGCGATTACAAAGCACATCAGGATTTGGAGTTCTCCCTTTTTCGTATTCGCTAAACATATAGTCAACGATTTTCTCTTTGTATTCTTCACTTAAATCTACGGTTTGGAAAGGAATACCTAGTTTTTCAGCAACCAACAAAGCGTCGTTACTATCTTCAAGCCAGGGACATTCGTTAGATATTGTAACCGAATCATCGTGCCAATTTTTCATAAAAAGACCAATAACTTCATAGCCTTGCTGTTGCAATAAATAGGCAGCAACACTTGAATCTACACCTCCAGAAAGCCCAACAACTACACGTTTCATCTTTAAATAATTACAATTTTCAAGGCGTAAAGTTACAAAGATTTACAACAGGATTTGAATATCAAGAAACTTAATTCTGTTCAAAAAACTTTTAAAAAACATGCCTCGAATTCATGAATTAAAAAATAGATTTATGAAATTCGTGAATTCGTGGCGATTAATTTAAAACAAACTTAAAACTTATAATTCTATTTCGAATTTGAAGCTTTTTTTGGATCATTCATATTTGTTTCTTTTACTAATTTTCCATTAGCAAAAAACTGCCAAATACCCGCTTTCTTCCCCTTTTGAAAGATTCCTTTTGAAACAATCGTTCCATTATCAGGATCTTTGAAAGTGGCTAGTCCATCGTATTCATTATTCTTATAATTTGATTCTTCAATTATGATTCCAGATTCCGTATATCGTTTATAAGGACCTTCTTTTAAATCATTTTTATAATTTATCTCTTCTGCAATTTTACTATTTGGATAAAATACAGATCGCAATCCTGCTAACTTTCCATTACTGTAATTTTCTATGGTCATAACCACTTTTGACGCTTTATGATAGTATTTCCATTCTCCTTCGTATAATTTATTCACTACTTTTCCTTCGCTTACTTTATTCTTTTTTTGGTCGTAAAAAATGGTGTACGCAGAATTATCCTTGGGATTAAATTCTCTGGTGGCAATTACAGTTTTGGTCTTTGTATTATCAAAGAAAGTAAAAGTCCCCACCTCTTTTCCATGTTCGAAAGTCCCTTCGTATTTTGGGTTTTTAGTATCCTCATAATTCCCTTTCCAAAGTCCATTTTTGTTATCTTTACCATCAATTTTATTAATTTCATTTTGTGCTTGAACACAAAACAAATTCAAAAAAATCAAAACGAATATTCCCTTTTTACAAAATGTCCTCATAATTATCTTTTTATTTTAAACGCATTTAAATTGCAAAAATTACTGAATAAAACTCATTCTTATCGAAATCCTTTTTTAAGCGTTTTTCTATAACTAATTCTTTTCTCCAGCCAATTGTTTTCTGCTTTTATAGGCTTTCAGATATTCCCCTTTTGGTTTTCCATCATCAAAAGAACTCCATTTTATTAAAGTTCTTACACCGCTTCTTGCTGCTTCGTTAGTGAAATTTTCATATTCAATTCGGTAAATAGCAGAATACATTTCAGCGCGACCCGTTCCATGGTAACAGTGAATAAGCACTGGATAATTTGACTTATCATCCATTATTTTGGTAAAAATCGAAATGTTTTTTTGGTTTGGAACTTGCTCAGATGGATTACTAAAATAATTCACACCGGTAATTTTCGCCACAGCTTCGCGTTCCTCTTGTAATTCTCCTGGTTTTTCTGGATTTAAAACCAAATCATTTGTACCAGGCATCCGCAAATCTACTATAGATTTAATATGGTATTTTTTCACATAACTCTCAATTTCACTTGGAGGAATTACACCAGATTTATACACTTTGCCTTCGGTGATTGTTTCAAAATTATGATTAATGTTCATATCGTAAACATACTTCCCAACAAATACTAATACTATTGCAAGTATTAAAAATACAATATTTTTTAAGTTTTTCTTCATTTTTTGGTCTTTGGGAGGAATTGAAAATCAATTCGTTTCTATTATTTATCTAATTTTTTGTCCATAACTCTATTCATATAATCCTGAATAAAAGCTTTACATTCTAATTCTATAGCTTCCATTTCGGGATTTCTATTTTTTATTAAATTATATTTCAATGCCTTGTCCTTTATATCATAAAAACCAAGAGCGTCTTTACCATCAAAAGTACAAATATAATTTCCTTTCATAAACTGATATATACTTCCAGTTGAATTGATTACAAAAGGTTCAATCGTTTTTTTATCAAATAAACTTCTGCCCCAACTTCTAAAAGGTTTTTTGTATCCAATCATATCTAAAATCGTCGGATAAATATCGATTTGTTGCGCTAAATCATCATCTATACCAACATATTTACTGTTGGGTTTGTAGATAATAATCGGAACCGCAAATCTATTTATTGGTTTTTGATATTCATCGTAATAGATTTGATTACAGTGATCTGCAACCAAAACAAAAATAGTATTAGAAAACCAGGGTTGTTTTTTGGCTTCTGTAAAAAAACGTTTTAAAGCAAAATCCGTATATTCAGCACATTTATGAATAGGGACATTACCTTCCTTAAATCTATTTTTATATTTATCAGGAACAATATAAGGTTCATGGGAGGAAACAGTAAAAATAGTAGCAAAAAACGGAGATTTCTTTTTGTTTAAAGTATTTTTCATAAATTGAAAAAAGGGTTCGTCCCAAATTCCCCAAAATCCGTCAAACTGAGAATCATCATTGAATTCCGTTCTTCCATAATAATGTTCTATTCCAAGAATATTAGCAAAACCTAAAAAGCCCATAGATCCATTGGCGGCTCCGTGAAAAAAAGAAGTGTCATATCCTACTCCTTTCAAGGTGGAAACCAACGATTCTATCTTTTGTTTTGGATAGGGTGACGACGTAAAAGCATCTTTAAATGAAGGTATTCCAGCTAATACAGAGGACATTCCGTGAATAGATTGACGACCATTGGCATAGGCATTGGTAAAAATCATACTATGTTGAGACAAGGAATCCAAAAAGGGAGCGTGCGTTTTATAATTTGGTATATTCGCCTTTTTATTAAACGCTCCAATGTATTCTCGTCCATAACTTTCCATAATAAAAACAACCACATTGGGTTTTGTTTCTAGATTATTATGGTATTGTTTTGTAGGTTGAGTTTTTTCTAAAATCAATTTATCATTGACTCCATCATAATTCGTTTTTTGAAAACCATTGGTAAACAAAGTTCTAAAAATAGCAAAAGGAGTGTTAAGAACAATGTCCGAATGGACAATGTTTTTTACATGACGACTGGCGTCCAAAAGATTAATTGGTCGGGTAGATTTTTTGAAATCACCACCTCGAATTCCTCCAATAGTAAGCAAAACAATAAAAAGGAATCCAACTGTTGAAAATCCAAAATAGTGAATTTTTTTGGGTGGAATAGAAACAATTACTTCTACCTTTTTGTATAAATAAATCCAAAGTAAGGAAAACAAGATAAATAAAGCTAAAACATGCCAATAATCGACCATGAAACTTAATAACAAAACCTTTTTGTTGGTTTCGTGTTTTATAACATTTAAAGCTACAATTGTGGTTCGGGCAAAAGTATATTTGTAATAAATAAAATCAATAAAATTAGTGGCATAGGCCAATAAATTAGTGGCAAAATAAAGATATAAAAGATTCCTTTGGTATTTAACACTGGTATTTTTATAAAATGGCAATACCGAAAAAACTATAAACAGTAAGTTTACATATAAAATAGCGGTGGTATCAAAGGCCAAACCATAATAACAAAGGGGTAAAAAATCGGCAACCGAATCCACTCTTAGCAATTCCGTATTATAAAGATAAAATAGAATTCGAGCAATAGTATAAAAAACATAAGCTAAAGCCAATCTATAAAAAAGAACTTTATATTCATTCAGGCGCAAGTGTTTGTGCATTTTTTATAATTATTTAATTAATGCAAAGATATTACAATTAATCATTTGAGTATTGTTAAATAAAAATCAAAAATTCGAAATAAATAACCTCGATTAAACATTAAATAATTTAAATTGGTCACTAATTAATAATTACTTAATTTGCATAAAATTAATCGTACCATACAATGAAAGAAATCACCAGATTATTTGATTTTCCATATTATCAGCAAGAAAAATACAATTCTATTTCAGATGCATTGGTTACCAAGCAAAATGGTGAATGGATTAAAACTTCAACCGAAGAATATATTGATAAAGCGAATGCTATTTCTAGAGCACTTCTAAGATTGGGAGTTCAAAAAGACGATAAAATTGCCCTAATTTCTACTAATAACAGAACAGAATGGAATATTATGGACATTGGTATCTTGCAAACAGGTGCGCAAGATGTTCCCATTTACCCTACAATTTCGGAAATTGATTATGAATATATACTCAATCATTCTGGTGCTATTTACTGTTTTATATCGGATTCTGAAATATTCAGAAAGATAAATCTAATAAAAGATAATGTTCCTAATCTAAAAGATGTTTATTCGTTTGATGAAATTAAAGGATGCAAAAACTGGACAGAATTGCTAAATCTTGGAGAAGACCAAAGCAATCAAAATGAAGTCGAAGATCGTAAAAAAGTCGTGAAAGGAGATGATTTAGCCACCATAATTTATACCTCTGGCACTACAGGAAGACCGAAAGGCGTTATGCTATCGCACCAAAATATAGTTTCAAATGTATTTGCAGGAGCTTTAAGAATTCCGCTTTCACCAGGAAAAAGCAGAACAATTAGTTATTTGCCTGTGTGTCATATTCTCGAAAGATTTTATCTTTATTTATGTCAATATTATGGTGTTTCAATCTATTTTGGTGAATCAATTGATAAAATTGGGGATAACCTTAGGGAAGTAAAACCTAATTTGATGACGGGTGTTCCAAGAGTACTTGAAAAAGTGTATGATAAAATTTATGCAAAAGGACTCGAACTAAAAGGTATTAAAAGAGCCCTTTTCTTTTGGGCTGTAAATATTGGATTACGCTATGAACCCTATCGAGCTAATGGTTGGTGGTATGAAGTGCAATTATCGATTGCTCGAAAATTAATTTTTAGTAAATGGAAAGAAGGTGTTGGAGGAAATCTAGAACTCATTGCTTGCGGAAGTGCTGCCTTACAGCCCCGATTAGCAAGAGTTTTTGCAGCTGCTGAAATCACTATAATGGAAGGATATGGATTAACCGAAACTTCACCATTAATTTCTATAAATGATATGAGAAATCACGGTTACAAAATTGGAACCGTGGGAAAAATTATAGACAAAGTAGAAGTGAAAATAGCAGAAGATGGAGAAATTCTTTGCAAAGGCCCAAATGTAATGCTTGGTTATTACAAGGATGAAGAACAAACAAATGAGGTTCTTAAAGACGGTTATTTTCATACTGGAGATATTGGCGAAATAGATAGCGAAGGTTTTCTAAAAATTACAGATCGAAAGAAAGAAATGTTTAAAACCTCTGGAGGTAAATATATCTCGCCACAATTACTAGAAAATGCAATGAAACAATCTCGTTTTATTGAGCAAATTATGGTTATTGGAGATGGTCAAAAAATGCCAGCGGCTTTTATTCAACCAAATTTTGATTTTATCAAAGAATGGGAACGAATTCACGGAATAACTGTGGGAACTACTAATGAAGAAATCATTGCAAATCCGAAGGTTATTGAACGCATCCAAGAAGAAGTTACATTATTGAATGAAAAATTTGGAAGTTGGGAAAAAATCAAACGCTTTGAATTAACGCCTGACGTTTGGTCGATTTCTGGTGGGCATCTTACACCAACTATGAAATTAAAACGAAAAATTGT
>Ga0114958_10003727_pt1 | contig 10783 bp, 9 predicted proteins | sample C_130208_EF_Meta_FD_89577 | JGI IMG/M metagenome (GOLD analysis project Ga0114958, IMG submission 89577) | Freshwater microbial communities from Lake Croche, Canada to study carbon cycling - C_130208_EF_MetaG | ecosystem: Environmental > Aquatic > Freshwater > Lake | place: Lake Croche, Canada... | reverse complement strand
TTATTTTTTAAAGCAAGAAAATGAGAGGCAGCGCGACAATAAATGCGACATACCAAGGTGTAGTCATAAAGCGTGTTGGAGAATACTCCACAGCGTTGTTGATGGTACTTAAAACGACCATTTGTATTTTCTTGCTTCTCAGTATATCAATTATTTCTCTAGCGCAACAAGTGAGGATATCGGCTACGATTGATTCTACTACAATTCAGATTGGTGATCAAATACGATTGCAGTTAACCACCACCTATAATCCGCAGTTATACAGAGTAAATTTTCCTACGATACAAGATACGTTTAATCATTTTGAAGTGGTAGAGCGTATGAAGATGGATACACTGTTAGGCCGAAATGAAAATACCTATAAGCAAACAGTTATCATCACAAATTTTGATTCAGGTCAATGGAAAATACCGCCAGTAGCCTTCGATATTCAATCATTGAAAGGCGAAGCACCTCAGACTTTATTCAGCGATTCATTTCTTGTGAATGTAACTACGCTGCAGGTTGACACGACTAAACCAATCAAACCTATATTTGGTATACGCGGTGCAAAAATGCCTATCAAACAACTTGTGCTATATATTCTTATCGCTCTGTTGATTGCAGCGATTTTAGGTTTCATAATTTGGTACATAATTAAAAAACGAAGGGAAAAAAATAGAAAACCTGAACACAAGGAAATAGAAATTAGTTTGTTGCCACACGAAAAAGCGCTGCAATCTCTCCAACGAATTGAGCAAGAGCAAGTATGGCAACGTGGATTCGATAAACAATATCATACGATGCTGACCGATGTGATGCGGTTATATCTTGAAGAACAATTCAATATGGATTGTTTTGAAAAAACGTCCGGTGAAATTATACAACAAGTGAAGCGTGTGAAAGCCCTTTCAACATCGCGTCAATCGCTGCGAATCCTTTTTGAAACAGCTGATATGGTGAAGTTTGCCAAAGGACAGCCATTGCCTGAAGAACATGTACAAAGCATGGAATTAGCAAAAGATGTGATTCAAGAATCGTATAAAAAGATCAAACCCTTAACGGCCAATGATCAAGAGCGATTGACAAACACACAATAAAACAATGACCACCTAAAACAAAGTCACCAATACAAACGATTGCAGTACAGCGTATCCGAACAGTAAAATTCATGAAATATCTTGACATTAAACATATCACCTTTGCGCATCCTCAGTTTTTTTGGCTGCTGTTGCTCTTGCCATTGATGCTTTATTGGCAATTGATGTATACGAAAAAGAAACAGCCGACATGTACGCTTTCGACATTAAAGGGACTAGAGAATGTAGCAACAACTTGGAAAATAAAATGGCGTTGGCTACTGCTAGCATGCCGGTTGCTGTGCGTTGTTTTTCTTGTTATAGCGATGGCAAGGCCTCAAAATAGTCGTATCAACGAAACTGTTAATAGTGAAGGGTTGGATATCGTATTGAGTTTAGATATTTCAGGGAGTATGTTGGCAGAAGATTTTCGTCCAAACCGAATTGAAGCTGCAAAAAAAGTAGCGCAGGAATTCATTGAAGATCGACCTACAGATCGAATTGGTCTTGTTATCTTTTCTGGTGAAAGCTTCACTCAATGTCCCCTTACCACCGATCAGAATGTATTAAAAGAACAACTTAAAAATATCCGTAGTGGTTTGCTTGAAGATGGCACTGCTATCGGTATGGGACTGGCAACCTCTGTTGAACGATTACGTAATAGTAAGGCAAAAACAAGAATCATTATTCTTCTTACTGATGGTGTCAATAACTCAGGATTAATTGATCCAATGACGGCACTTGAAATTGCCAAGGCATATAAAATTCGAGTGTACACAATAGGCGTTGGTACAATGGGAAGTGCGCCCTATCCGATGAAAGATCAATTCGGCAATGTACATATGCAACAGATGCCTGTTCAGATTGATGAACGGCTGATGAGGCAGATTTCGATTGAAACAGGTGGTAAATATTTCAGGGCAATCGATAATAATTCACTTAGTAGGGTTTACAAAGAAATAGATCGGCTTGAAAAAACCAAGATTGAAATTAGCAGTTTTAAACGGTATGCAGAGTTGTTTTTACCGTATGCAATACTTGGTTTATTCTTTCTATTATTGGAAGCAACACTACGAAATACGGTGTTCAAAAGTCTTACGTAATGTTTGGTAATAGGCGCTTTTTTAAAAGGGCATTTTCTTGTCAATAGGCGTTAGCGAGCATTGATAAACTATAAAGAATAAATGCTAGATTTCTCTCAAAGCGCCTTCAATTCCTGTTATCTATCATCCGTCATCTGATATCTTTCTTCTATCTTTGCGGCAAAACATTATAATGTCTTCAATTGAAAATATACAATCGCTGCTTACACAAGATTCGATTTCTCAGGACCTGAAAAATATCGCTCAAAAAGTCTTGAATCACGAGCGTGTTTCAACCGACGATGCCTTGATCTTATATCAGCAAGGTGAAATTGGATTGCTAGGCGCATTGGCAAATTTTATCCGCGAAGAAAAATTTGGTGATAAGACATTCTTCAACAGGAATTTTCATATCGAACCTACCAATGTATGTGTATTTAGCTGCGCATTTTGTTCCTATTCTCGACTGTATAAAAATAAAGAAGAAGGCTGGGAACTTAGCACCGAGCAGATGATGCATATTGTAAAAAAATATGACGGGCAACCAGTTACTGAAGTCCATATCGTGGGTGGCGTGCATCCAAAGATGGATCTTGATTTTTTCTGCGATCTTATTCGACAAATCAAGGCGCATCGTTCTGACTTACATATCAAAGGGTTTACGGCGGTTGAATTGGATTATATGTTTCGTAAAGCTAAACTGAGCCGTGCAGAAGGTATGACGAAATTAAACGAAGCAGGCTTGCAATCGTTGCCAGGTGGTGGTGCCGAAATATTTGCGCCTGAAGTACGGACAAAAATTTGTGAAGATAAAGTGGACGGCGACGGATGGTTAGATATTCACAAAACCGCTCATCAATTAGGTATGCATTCAAATGCGACCATGTTGTATGGTCATATCGAATCGTACGAACACAGGATAGATCATATGAATCAGTTACGTGCCATGCAGGATGAAACAAAAGGATTTAATTGCTTTATCCCATTGAAGTTTCGCAATCAGGATAATGATATGAGTCATATTGTAGAAAGCACCCTCATCGAAGATATCAAGACATACGCAATAGCGAGAATTTTTATGGACAACTTTCCGCATCTAAAGGCCTATTGGCCGATGCTTGGTAGAAATAACGCACAACTCATGCTTAATTTCGGAGTCGATGATCTTGATGGTACGATCGACGACAGTACTAAAATATATTCGATGGCAGGTAGCGAAGAGCAAACACCAGCCATGAGCACCGAACAGATTTGTACGTTGATATATGAAGCGAATCGTATTCCTGTTGAACGCGATACCGTGTATAATGAAATCAATATCTTCCAACGAGAAGAGGCCTCATCATAGTTACTTCACTGTAATTTTCTGACTACTGACTAATTTTTCTGCTGTACTGATATTGAAAATATACGTCCCGCTTGTCAATGGTTTTGTTGAAAATGAAAATTCGTTATGACCCGCTTTGACAAATGTGTTCATCAGTAACGAAACCAAACGACCGCTTAGGTCTCTTAGTTCAAATTTAACCTTCTGTGCGTTCTCAAGGTTGAAAGTGACATTGAATACATCATCAGTTGGATTAGGGTAAATGGTATTCAAAGGTTCTTGTGCAAGATCATTGGTTGATACTGAAAAATCGTTGTTGTCTATTATGCTCACCCAACAATTGACACCGCTTGATTTGCCCCATGATCCTGATAAATAGGCTCTTCCGGGCGTATTGTATTTTCGTTGAATATTTGTGTAATCCCCCCAGCGCTCAACAGAATCAGTTAATATATTTATATTGGATGTGCCGTTTTTGGTTGGTATGACATCAGAAAAATTACCGGCACCGTCTTTATAAACTACGCTCGTGCCTGGAAAGCTATCAACATAGCAATGCGAAAATGTGTACAGTATTTTATGCTCGGAAGGGTTATTGCCCATATAGGTCATTGACGGATATCCATATTCAATCGTGTCATTCGATAAAATAGAAGCTGTGACTACAGGGGTTGCACTGCTTACGTTTTTAATCTCCCCAAGAAAAACACCCGCGTTCATATATGTAGGGTTGAGTGTATTGGATCCAAAATGAATATAATTATTTTCATAAATAGCGGCCAATACTCGTGCGTCGTTGGTCATCAAATATTGTTGCGCAGTACCATATAATTTCTGCACAGCATTCGGCGGAAAACCATAGGCGACAGGCGATGTTACTACTTTTTGTGTTATTTGTGCATTGCCCGACTGATATGAATCGGTGATCTCTGTGAGGAAAATACTGTCGTTCGATGAGGCCACATTTCGTAAGGTCAAAAAATACATATTCGTACCCATGTTGGTAGTCTGATATTTTGCAGGACAAATATTTCGTAATGGCACACCATTGTATTTGATATCGCTCCAAAGTGTGTATTGAAGCGGCATGCCGTTATAACCATTTTGCTTGTCGATTTGCCAGATGACAGATTGTTTGAAACCAACTGTCCAACTCACATTGTCTTTTACCTGATTGAAGGTGATAAAGAAATCTTTATCCGATACACTAATAATGGGATAATCACTCCATGTTGAATCATTGAATGAATTGCCGTTTAATGTATAAAAATTCCAAGCGCCTGTTGGATCATTTGTTTGGGTAAAACCCACCATAATGGTAGATTCGGTACTTACATTTCCTGAAAAGCAAACCAAGATAAAGCGGTCAGAAGATGGATCGTAAATAACCCTAGGGTCAGATATCCAGGTATAAACGCCCAACGAGGAGACTAAGGATGTCAATGTTTTATTGAAAATTGATTTCAAGGTGTCGTCATATATACGGATGTTCGAATTTACGACGCTTACAACCTTGCCATCATTTGAAACAGCGATATCATTATCGTTCGGCACACTATTGGATGTATTGCCCTGCGCGCCTTTGACAATGCTAGGGTTGATAGCAAGTCCTCTTGACTTCTGTTGATGTTCTGTTTTGTGGGCTTCGTTTTTCCAAGCCGTACGCAGCCTATTCAGTTCATTTTTCTTCATCCCATAGTCGGCAGAAGGTATAGGATGCTGATCTAGTTGTACGAGATGAATATCATAGTCTTTAATCATCGGATCTGAAAAATTAATGTGTTGGACAGGGCCTGAAACTCCATTCGTTTTTGTGGCTTGCGCCATTGCTATCATCGGACAAATAAGGCAGCATACATACGCAATATATTTCTTCATCTCATTATAAATTGAGGCACTAAGATAGAGAATAATGTTGAACAGCATGTGCCTTTGCACATTAATGAAAATCTATGTCGCTACATGATATTCACTTGACTGATAGGTACTTCAGTTTCCTCAAGATCAAGCATGGCATTGATCAAGCTAATTTTTTCATATGCCTGCAAACCAATGATTGATATATTTTTTTCTATCAATTGGCCTTTATCAAGTAAGGATTGTCGTTTGGTTCCTTTCAATAATGGCAGTGCAGGCGTATGCCATTCTATGCCATTCCATAACGCGATATTACTGTATGTAGCATCTGTCAGTAAGCCGTTTTTTGCATAGATTATATCTTGGTGCTGATCACGTAGTTCTGCTGCAGCGTTGAAAACGTTTCGATCAATATATTTATGTTCATACGAAATGCTATTGTCATTTACGATCAGCAATTGATGAAGTTCTTTTTTCGTATACTGAAAAAATTCTAGCACGTGTCCGTCAGCATCATACATCACCTTGCATTTGCAAAGGGCCTTCGTCGATTGTTCATTTAATTGATGTATCAGGGTATCCGTCGATTTTTCTCGACCCCATAAAGCCATGCAAGTGCGTTGCATCCGCTCGAGATGATATGTGAGATTGTAGTACTGATGATCTACTACTTTAATGGATTCAAAAACTTGGTACATAGATCTTGTCGCTTAGTTCCTGAAATTCTTTTTCTGCATCACTGTGGAAGGTAATACCACCGCCACTTTTATATACAAGCTGCTTGCCTGAAGCCGTCTGTTTTTTTTCAATGAAACGTATCAATACACAACTATCAATATTGGTTCCATCAAAATAAAAGGCTGTTCCTGTATAAAATCCACGTTCATATCCTTCGGCTTCTTGTATGATATCGATGGTCTTTTTTTTGGGTGCGCCGCTGATGGATCCCGCGGGAAGCAAGGCAAATAACATAGTACCTAAATGATCGAGATAATTTTCAGGCAATTGACCCTCAATTTCTGAGCTAACTTGTAGTAATGTTTTTTCAGAGGTTGTAATTCTATCGACATAGCGGAAACGCTTTACGGTGACATCGGTAGACACCATGCTGAGGTCATTTCTAATGAGATCGACAATGGTATAATGCTCTGCAATTTCTTTTGCATCGCGCAGCAATGTTTGCTCGGCATGAGGGAGCGATGCATCGATAGTGCCTTTCATCGGAAATGAACGAATAATGCGTCCTTCTGTTTGAATAAATGTTTCAGGTGAAAAACAGACCCACTCATCGTTGTATCTAATCTTATATTTGGCAATGGCTGACGAATAAATAGCATCGAGTGATGCATCGCAGTCAATTGGTGTTTCGCAAGTGAGGTTAGTTAAAAAAGTATTTCCGCGTGCAATATGATGTTTAACAATGTCAAGCTTATGCTTGTATGCTGTAAATTCAGCAATATGTTTTTCAAGTTTGATGGTAGCTTGTTTTGCCGACTTTTTACGTGTGCTGAAGTTGGGAAAATCAATATCAATATTTTCTTCGTGTAGTTTATCCAACAAAAAAAATTGGGGATTGACACCAAGGAAATCAACCAATAAAAGAAATGGGACCCTTTGTCGGCCCGACTCATTTACTTTTTTGATAAGTGCTTGTTGATTATCCAAGAATTCCGTTTAATTTGTGTAAAAATAGTCATTTGAACGTTTTATTGATTGATAATTATGACTCCTTTACATTCAACATCGTGGAGTTGCTTAGGCAGTTGGATGTCGATATGTTTTCTATCTATAAAAATGATGCTATTACCATTGACCAAGCACGTGATTTTGATAAAATAATTATTTCGCCGGGTCCTGCGATACCTGCCGAATCGGGCATTATTCTTGAATTGATAAAGGCATTGTCTTCTACACATTCCATACTTGGTATTTGTCTTGGTCATCAGGCAATAGCCGAAGCGTTTGGGGCCAAACTCATCAATGAGAAGATACCCTATCATGGTTATCAAACGAGCTTGCAACTAGTGAAGGAGCATTCCTTATTTCGTCATCTCAATTCGCTTAACGTGTCGCCTGAATTACACGTAGGTCTTTATCATTCATGGTCTGTTGACACGGAAGATTTTCCTGAATGTCTAGATATTACGTCCTTCTCGAAAGAAGGAAAAATTATGTCATTGCGCCATACGAAGTACGACATACACGGAGTTCAGTTTCACCCTGAAAGTTATATGACATCGTTTGGGAAAGAAATGCTTTCCAATTTTCTGTTTGATAATTAATACATCAGATTGTCGATACACGAATCGATTTCGTCGAACAAGAATTTAAATCCTAGGTGTTGGATTTTTTCACTACTGACATTGGTACTTTTTAGTACTTCGATGGACATTTCACCTAATATCAACTGAAGTAAAAAATTGGGCGCATGAATCTTCATAAAAAATGGTTTAGTATGACTGATCATTGCATCAAAGATACGGTTAACACTCGCTGAATGTGGTGCTACCGCATTGAAGATGCCTTCGTTATCATTCGATGAAAGATAGTAGCATAGTCTGCTTATATCATCGATATGAATCCAGCTATAGATCTGATTGCCTTTCGAAGGGATACCTGCTATACCAAATTGAAGAGGTTTTAAAAATTCGTTCAACGCACCTGCTTCTTTTCCTAAGACAATACCAGTGCGCATTACAGCAACAGGTACATGGAGTTGTGCAAATTTCCAAGCGGCTTCTTCCCATTGGCGACACGTTGTCGAAAGGAAACTTTCATCGCCACGATCTTCTTCCGAAAAAAGGCTATCGCCATTGCCATAATAACCGATAGCGGAAGAGGATACTAAATGGGTAGCCTGAAGTTGCTTTTTTTCAACGGCTACATAAAGAGTATTCAAACTATCCAACCTACTTGCTAGAATTTCTTTCTTTCTAGCGGATGTCCATCGACGCTCAGCCACATTCGCTCCAGCCAAATTGATGAGCTTGCAATCGTATTCACTGAACGACTCATCGATATAATTTTTTTTAGGATTCCAGTACACATATCGAAGCTGATTATCTGCTGATACAATGTTGTTTTTTTTTGTTGTGAGAACAACCACTTGATGCCCTTCCTTGATCAATAAGGTGCTCAGATGTCTGCCTATAAAACCCGATCCACCTGCAATGATGTATTTTCCCATCTTTATCCTGTTTGCTTTAGAGTATTTACTAACTTTACCTCAAAAATAATAGGCATTTTGCCAAGATGAGAAAGTTATTATTGATAGGGCTACTTATGTTGTGCTACACCGACGGTATCACGCAGAAAATCACGTTAAGTGAGAAGGAAGCGCTGAATATGCGTGATGATGATTTTATGGTTATCGGGAATGTACGCAACTTAACCTCAGTGTATCGAAATCATCAAGCGATTGGTGAAATCGTTTTTTATACTAAGAATCTGATCAAGGAAAAAATTAGCACCCTCACATTTTTGCCTGCAAGTATGCTAAAAATATACTTCACAGCTACGACAGAAGCGCTTTCGGTTTTTTATGTTGTGAAGGAAAATAGGAAGCAGAATGTGTATATGGCCAAACTGAATGATGACTTCACGTGGTCTGAACCTGTGCTGCTAATTGGAAGCCCTTCAAGTTCGTACCGAAGTAGCAATGACTATTTTTTCTGCGCAAGTGAAGACAAATCAAAAACGCTAGTTTATCGTTCTTTTTCTGAAAATGATATGACTATGATTCAGGCGATGGTGGTTGATGACAAACTATCGGTACTATCAAACATTGAACAATCGTATAGCGGTCAGCAATTCAATATGGCAAACAAGGCTGTGGTTACGAATGATGGAATTGCATTTATTGCTGTTGGCGATACGCCTAATTCAAAAGGAAATATGCAGGAGTTGATTCTTCTTGCTGGGTTAAAGGGGGCTTCAACGCTGCAGCAATATCCCGTTGATTTAAACCAAAATGCCATTAGTGATTTGCAGCTTACAGCCGATAATCTTCATCATAATCTTTATTTGAGTGCCTACTTTTCTGACGGAAGGTATAGCTCACCACGAGGTATTTTTATGGGGATCTTTGATATCGGTCATCAAGTGATGTCAAGTATACATTTCACGCCGTTGGCACTACAAATTTCGTCCTCTCGATCTGACTTAAGGGATTTTGAAATCAGGAATGTGTTTTTAAAAAAGACAGGCGAAATGGAAATTGTTGCTGAAAAGACCTTTCAAAGTATTCGTAATGTAGGTGGTGTGACGCCAGTCATCAGTTCGTCTCTGCTAATGTCTACTATGACAGAAAATGCTCGAGTGGTGCATGAATTCTCGTATGATGAAATTGCTGTATTTAATTTGAAGCCTGATGGATCTCTTGCTTGGAGTCAGACGGTGCTCAAAGACCAGACTACCACTGATGATAATGGAATCTTTTCGTCATTCGGGGTATTACAATACAGACTAGGTAATGCCTATCTATTTAGTGACATGAGCAGCAAGCAATTTCGCCTGTTGGTGGCCTATATATCGGCCAATGGTCAGTTGACGGTGAAAGAATTGCAATCGAATGACGAAGTTGATGCGTATAATCTGATGCCACGATCAGCCGTGCAAATTTCAACTTCAGAAATAGTGATGCCATGTGTTTCAAAAAATTATCTTTGCTTTCTTAAAATCAGTTATTAAGCTATTTCTGTGCTACGAATTTTCAAACAAAACGATATTTCATCGGTATTCGCCATCGTGATCTTCACCTTTTTGCTAAAAGCAAAATATATGTTGCATCCTCCTGGATTGAATGAACTCGATAATTTCCAGCATGGGATGTTGTTTTCGTTTCCCCAACTAGCCTCATTGTATAATGCCCATCCATCTTTCTATGTCTTTCTATCAGTTTGTTTGCTGCTTTGTTTTTCGATGTACTTCAATGTGGTAGTCACCCGTGAGAAATTTCTGCAAGGAAAAAGTTATTTACCTGCTTTATCGTTTTTGATATTATCATCCTTTGCGCCAGTCTTAAATATATTTTCTACAGCTACCATAGCAAGTCTGATCTTATTTATTGCGTTTTCTAAAACGATGCAGCTCTATCAAACAACAAACCCGCGTAAGGTTTGTTTTGATATTGGAATCTTGGTATCAGTGGCGGCTTTATTTTATTTCCCATCCATACTTTTTGTCTTTCTTTTTCTTGCACTGTTATTATTGCTGCGACCTTTTTCTCTCGAAGAAAACATGGCGTATTTCCTAGGCGTGTTAACACCGGTATACTTAAGTTTGGCCTTGATCTATCTTAGTGGTCATTGGTATGATTTGCATACCATAGTGTTCCTTAATTTAACGCCACCCATAAAAACGATGGCCTTGATACCGCTCGTGATGCTAACGGTTGTCTCGACGTCCATGTTGGTGTATGGTTTATATCTGGTCAATCAGGCTGGGATTAAAAATGCAAT
>Ga0114958_10003724_pt1 | contig 10785 bp, 8 predicted proteins | sample C_130208_EF_Meta_FD_89577 | JGI IMG/M metagenome (GOLD analysis project Ga0114958, IMG submission 89577) | Freshwater microbial communities from Lake Croche, Canada to study carbon cycling - C_130208_EF_MetaG | ecosystem: Environmental > Aquatic > Freshwater > Lake | place: Lake Croche, Canada... | reverse complement strand
GTTTATGAGTATAGTAACACTACTACTTATGATGTAACTGCACAAGGATTAATTGGTAGATTTTGTGGAACAAATAAACAAAAAAATAGTCCAACTGCACCAATATTCTTTTGTAAAAAAGAAGCTTTAATTGGTTATATTAATTTTATTAAAGAAAAATGTGAATATTCTATAGCTGATTATCATTCTCATAAATTAAAAGTTGTAAATAATGAATTAGAAAAGAGAACTAAATCTATTATTCCTAAAATAACAAAAATATCTATTAAAGATAGTGTTGAACATAATCATATTAAGAAACAAGATTATATTGATACTCCTAAAGAATTAACAATAAGTGACAAAGAATATTTAAAAATTGAAGATTTAGAAAAAACCAAAAAATCAACTATGGTTTTAAATATTATACAAGAAAAATACACAGATATATTTAAAATAATTCAAAATTATAAAGGTTCTTGTACAACACCAAAAGCAGATAATAATTATCAAATACATATAATAGGTGTAAGAAAAGCTTACCAAGATAATAAATTATATTTAGCTAATATTACTAAAGAGTCTAGAGATGACTATTTAAATTCTTGGCTTGCATTTATTGATCATAAAGAAAATCCTAAAGATGGAACACACAAAGTATATTTAGTTATTTATCATGGAGAACGAAGGAAAAAATTATTAGAAGAATCAAAAAAGAAAACAAAAGAAATTTTAATTGCAAATTAAAAAAAATTGTTAAAATAATAAATTACTTATTATCCATTAACATTAATGGGTATTGATTTAAATTGCGATGACGAATACTTTGGATGTTCATATTCAGCTTGGAAATTTCTTAGATATAATTTAATAGCAGAAAAAGTAGTAGATTATGTTCATAACATTAAAAAAATAAATAATATTTTTACATATGATTTACAAATTGAATTTAAAAAATATAATGATTTGAGTAAAAATTTGGATAATTTTGAATTATTTATGAAATGCTCCGATTATATAACATTTATTATAATTAACCACGAAGAATTTTTAAAATCTTTAGATATGGATGGTCTTATATATTTAATAAATAAATCAGATTGTCAAGGAGAATATACCGTTGAAGAGTCGCAAAGAATTTTATTAACTATTAAAAATATTAGAAAACATTTAATTACTGATGAACACGAACATAAAGATGTATATGATAGACTGATTAAACTTTTTGAAGAAAGTGTTATTAAGAATATACCTGTTAGAATTTCTTAATAAGTTAAAAAAAATTGATTTATATTTATTAAAATTATAAACTTTTATATTTAATGACCTCTAAATTATTAAACAAACTTAAAGTATCGGAAGCCTTTTTATCTGACGATGAAGATACTAAAAGTAGAACTGTTAAAATTTCAGACCGTGTGATTTTAGCAAAAGCCATTGAAAATTTTTCCTCTGTATATGAAAAGTTAAACTTAGCTTTAACTGAATTGAAAGGTGTTACAACTGATAAAATTAATGAATATGCGTTAATGATTGAAACTAAAAAACAAGATTACACTGATTTATCGGAAGGTTTAGATAGAGAATTTAAACTAAAACAAAGCGATTTACAAACCAAACTAAAAGAAATTAATATGATTGCATTTGAAGAATTTGGAAAAAAATATAATTATCAATTAGTTTTAATTGATGAATATGAAAAAAAGGAAAATGAAATTTCTACTCTTCAAGATAAAAACGAAGAATTAAATCTTAAAATGGAAGAAAAGGTGGATGAAAAAGTTGAATTAGCTAAAACAAAATTAGAAGATAGTTTTAAACAAGAAAAATTAACATTAGAACTAACTCATAAAGCGGAAACTGCTGAATTAATTGCTCAAAATAAACAACATATACGCGAAATTGAAATATTAAATTCTACCATCTCTAATATGAAATCTGAAATTGCTGAACAAAGAAACCTGACTAAAGAAGTTGCTCAAGCTCAAGCTAATGCTAATGCAAATTCGTTTCAAGAATTCAAAACTAAAAAAAAGTATGAAAACTCATAAATAATATTTTTTTATGAACTTTACTATTCTTAAAATATAATGTTCATCATATTTTATAAACGGTCTTAATTTATATCCTAAATACCCTATAATACTTACTGAATTTATATCATTAGTAATTATTTTATTGTATATTTTTTTCCAACTAAAGTTATGTAAATATTTCTTTTGGTATTCTTTTAAAATTAATTCACCATACAATTTGATATCTCTAGTAAATGGTAAACCTAAATAGAAATCAGTTTCTTTTAATACAGAACATTCAATATCTAATTTTGTCTTCAATTTCTTGGATACTTTAAATTTATTTTTATTAATTTTTAAGTTATATTTTTGAAAATGCTTAATGAAACTATTAATAATAAAATTTACATTTTCTGTTTTATAAAATTTAAAAAATATGTCATCAACATATATATTAATTTTAAAATCTTTTAAATAATCTTTCATTGATAGTAACCATCTTAGTGTTATTTCTTCCATCATAAAACTAAATACTATATTAGAACTTGTTAATCCTATTGGTATACCGTGTTTTATTTTAATTTTTTGATTATTATAATAAATTGTACTATTTGATAAAATTAGAAAATATTCATCTATTAATTTTTTTGCTTCCTTTTCATTTGTTTTTCTACTAATATTAACAAATAATAGTTTCTTCATTAATTTCCAATTAATTGAATCATAAGCTTTATCAATATCAATAATTATATTATTTTTCAAATCTTTTGTATTTTCCATTGCTGTATCTATAATTTTTGAAAAGTCATAATATAATAGATTTGATTTAAATATTTTTTTTGTTGGAATTTTCTCTTTACATTTATTTAAAAGTTCAATACACCATAGTTTATCGATAATTTTAATAATTTTGTTATAATTTATCATATATCTGAAACTAGTTGGGTCTTGTAAATCATTTTTTGTAAATTTAAAAATTGGTAAAATATTACCGTTACAATACTTATTTAAAATATAATTTTTTTTAACTAATGAAGAATGTAAATAATCATATATTAATTCTATTTCATAATCATTTAAATTTTGAATAGAATCATTTTCACTAAATATTTTTGTTTTTCTTTTATTTTCTTCTAATTTTTTATAAATGCATTGACGAGCAGACAATGTTTTTATATAAATATCATTAATGTTTTCTTTAAAATTACTAATAAAATTTTTTTTTGGTAAAAATGGAACTAATAATTCAGTTGCTGATTTAAATTGATTTATTTCATTAATAACAATTTCTTCAGATGTTTTTTCTAATTCTTTAACGATAGTTTTGTCTGATTTATTTTGATTAATTTGAAAATCATAGGGTTTAGGTTCCAATTTATTTAACTCATTTAAATTTTTATTTACTATTATTTTAAATTCATTTTTTGATAAATCTTTATTAATAATACTATTTAGTTTTGTAGGTACTTTTTCTGTTTTTCTTGTTTTTAATAATTCTATTATTTCATCTAAATTTTCATCTTTTAATACAAATAGATTTTTTAATTCTTTATATTTCCATAAATTATTAATATAGTTACCTAATTTGAAATCTTTAACTTGTATTTTTAAAAATTCTAAATTATTAATTTCATATTTTTTTCTTAATGAATCAATATCAATAGTTACATTATTATTATCAAATAAATGTGTCAATCTTGGAATTTTTAAAATTATAATTGGAAATGAAGTAAAAAGATTATTTTCAATATTAATTCTTTCTAAATTATCCATATTTGTAATTTCATTTGGTATTTTTTGCAATAAATTATTACCAATCCATAATATCCTTAAATTAGTAAGATATCTAATATTTTTAGATAAATAAGCTATTTTATTATTTTTTAAATTTAACTTTTCTAATGATTTCAATTTACAAATACTTATAGTAACATATTTCAAATTATTATTTGATAAATTCAAATATTTTAGATTACTAAGTTTATAAAATTCTATGGGTATTTCATCTAAATTATTATTACTTAAATCTAAAAACTCTAAATTTACCAAATTATTTATTTTATTTGGTAATTTTGTAATTTTATTATTAGCGAAATATAAATATTGTAACTTTTTTAATTGACAAAGCCAAACAGAAAATATTTTTATGTTATTGTTTTCTAAATTTAAACTAATTAAATTTTCTAAATTAGTTATTTTTTCGGGAATATATTTAATTTTATTATTCGATAATTCCAAAATAAATATTTCTTTTAATCCTAATATAAAATTTGTAATATATTTTATATTTTGATTATTTTGAGAGTACGTTAAAGTCGACATTTATATAAATTATTAATAATTAATAAATATATAAATCAACTTTTTTAATGATTCATAACAAATATTAAATAAATTAATTATTTTCTGGATTTTTTATTTAATGCCATTCTATGAATTTCATTATTTTGTAAACCCTGATAACTATAAATAACTGGTTTATGTAAATCAGCTCCATAAGATTTATTAGCAGCGGATTGTAATGGTTGCAAGTTACCTAAATAATTATCACCACCGTGTTTTTTAGATAAAATATGGTCAACATTCCAACCAGTAGAACTATCTTTACCATAATCAGAATATTTAATTACATTTAATGCAGCGTCATATCTACATACGTCTGGATTTTTCCCTGGAATAGAAATTCCTTTATTCCATACCGCATCTTTACATCCAGAATTTCCATATTTAGTTTTAGTATCAAAAGCCATTATTATTAAAATAAATAAATGATAATTCTTTAAAATAATTTTTAATTTATTATTCTATATATGGCAAACATAAAAATGTAATCCACCATTTATCTTTAGTTGCATCGTAAATTATATTTATTTTCTTAAAATTAAGTATTGTTTTGAGACCAATATTTAAGTCATAAGCGTTACCTTTTGGAATTAATAATTGGTCATTATTTATATAATAACCAGAACTACTAATTGCTAAATTCATAGAAACTTTGTTAGTCGTCCCATTATTTTCATAATCTATTCTATAATAATCACTTTCAGGTAAAATGTTTCCTTTATATTTATTTAATAATGGAATTAATATTTTACTTTTAATTTCATAATAATTTTTTGTAGTTCTATTAATATCAGTTATTCCAAATCCTTTAATTACATCTTCATTTAATTCTTTTTCTAAACATTGTATAACATCTTCATATTTATAAGATTTCAAAACTCTATCCCAAATTCTATCTAAAGCTCCTAATCCAAAACTATTATTCAATAATACAATACTCTTTTTAATTTCTTTTAAATCAATACTACCGCTTTCCTGTTTTACCAATTCAAATGTATGATTAAATGTAGAGTAATCATTGTTTACATCCAATTTAAAATTCATTGTTTTAACAAGTGTTACAAGTGTTACAGAAATTGATTTGTCCGATTTGTTTAATCCAGCTTTAATTAAGTTAAAGAGATTAGAAAATTTAATACGATTATCATTAAATATCAATTGATTTACATCTAATGAATATAAATCATATGATACATTATTTAATACACTTATGTGTAAAGATTGTGATCCTAATGATAGAGATATTTTGTGATTTTCATAGTCGATATCTATGTTTGACATTAAATTAATGTAATAATTTGAAGTGGTTGATAAATCAATTTTTCCCACTTAATTCAACAATCCTATCCATTAGTCTATTAACTAATTCATTATGCTTTTCTTTCATTTCATCCATTTTTAATAGTAAATTTTTATTAGTATCTTCCAACTCTTTAATTTTATTTTTCATAAAATGTATATCTTCTTCTTTATCTTCTAATAGATTTTTTATTAGTCTTTCCATAATATCTTCTGAACTTGATTCAATACATTTGATTAATTTTATTGATTTATTTGATAGTTTATTATCATAAGTAGCATATGAATGCATTTGATTATATGAAAAAATATTATTAGAACAACGACTTAAAAATTTTAGACTAAAATTATATAATTTACTTGTTTCTCCTATATTATATATATTTCCATAATTATCTATTATATATCCAGGTCTATAATAAAATTTATTACCACCATCATCTTTCCATAACTCTATTGGTTCTATTGAAGAAAATCTATGAATAATATATGCTTTATTTTTTGAATCTAAATATTTAGAAAAAGTTTCATAATCTTTAGTAGATTGTTCACTATATCCACCGTGTTGACCTCTAATTTTATAATTATGTTTCATATTTTGTTGTAACCATTTATTATCTAATTTACCATATTCTTTATTTATATCTGACATAGATAATCAATAAATAATAAATAAATAAAAAAATCAATTTTTATATTGGAAACCAATCCGTTTCATCTTTTTCATACAAATCAGATAATTTTTTTTTATTATATTCAATATCTTCATATTTAAGATTTTGAATATCTCTTTTATTTTCAAAAAGATATATTTTCAATAATTCATTTTCTAATAAATCATATGTATATTTATTATTATTTTTAATAGCCATTTTATAAAATTTTATATAATTTTTATAATCTTTATGTTCTTTATAATAATTAGCTAAATTAGCCATTGCATAACTATTATTTCTTTCAATTGCCATTTCATAATATTTTTTCATATTATCATAATCTTTTTGATTTTTATAATAAATACCTAATTTATTCATAGCATTACTATTATTTTTTTTTTCAATTGCAAGTAAATAATATTTTTTCATATTTTCGAAATCTTTTTGTTCTTTATAATAATCGCCTAAATTAGTCATAGCTGTTTCATTATCTTTTTCACTTGCCATTTCATAATATTTAATATAATTAGCATAATCTTTCTGTTCTTTGTAATAATCACCTAATTTAGTCATAACATAACTACTACATAATTTAATATTATTATTATAAATTTTACTAGTATAAACATTATTAGCTTTTTCAATTACCATTTCATAATATTTTTTCATATTATCGTAATCTTTTTTTCCATTATAATAATCACCTAAACAAGACATAATATTAATTAATCTATATGTATCATATATTAAATTACCTTTCTCAATAAATATTTCATAGTATTTTTTCATATTTTCGAAATCTTTTTGTTCTTTGTAATAATCACCTAATTTAATCATAGCATTTATATTACCTTTTTCTATTGACATTTCATAATATTTTTTCATATTATCATAATCTTTTTGTTGTTTGTAATAACAACCTAAATTTCTCATTGCATATTTATCACCTTTTTCAATAGCAATTAAATAATATTTAATATATTTATCATAATTTTTTTTTTGTTTGTAATAATTACCTAAAATAGTCGCAGCAATAGTATCACCTTTTTCAATTGCCATTTCAAAATATTTAATATAATTATCATAATCTTTTTGTTTTTTATAATAACTACCTAAATTAGTCATTGCATTAGTATCTCCTTTTCCAATAGCCATATCATAATATTTTTTCATATTATCATAATCTTCTTTAAAATTAAAATAGTTACCTAATTCAATCATTGTCAATGTACAATCTTTTTCAATACCCATATCATAATATTTTTTCATATTATCATAATCATCTTTCATTCTATAATTGTCGCCAATAAATTTTATATATTGAATATTAGTTTCTTTAATATCAATAATATCTAATATAAATAATTTATAGAGTTTTCTAAGAAAACTTAATGAATAATTTCTTTCTTCTATTTCTTCTTCTCCAATGACTTCTTCAATCATTTTAATTAAATAATCTTTCTCGTCATTTTCTACTTTAATAGCTTGATTTTTTAATATTTCAGTATTTTCAGTTATTGGTATCAGTAAACAATCATGATCATAATTTGTTTCTGTTAACATTTATTATTAATTATTAAAATAAATAAATATATAAATCAATTTTTCTACTTTAAATAATACTATCTATATTAAACCATACTATCCATATTAAATGCAAAATCTGAATAAGTTTTATTATCAGATTGTTTTTTACTTTTCATCAAGTTAATAAGATTTTGTATTGGAGAAAAATTAAATGTATTTTGTTCACTATTTTGATTTGATGTTGATGGTGTGGAAATTGTTTCTTTTTGTTCAATATTTTTAACTTGGATAGGTTCTTTTTTCCCTTTCTTCATATTTTTCTTCTTCGTTATTTTGATTTTCTTATTTTTTTTATTAAGCGATAATGCTTTATAATTATTTTTCATTATATTCAGTTCTTTCGTATAATTTAAAAATATAGATTTTGATTCAGACATATTTTCATAATAATTTAATTCAATTAAACGTGTTCTATTAATTGTAACGTGTTTACTATAAAATATATCTATGAATAATTCTTTATTTGAACCATATTTTTTACCATTATAAATTATTCCTCTATTAGTTTTTAGTATTAATTTTCTTTTTACTAATTCATTACAAGTATGTTTTAGCATAATTTTTTTCTTAATTTGTGAAAGTGGTAAAAATAACATAGTAGAAGTATCTGTATTAATATTGCAAAATTCATATATTTTTAAATTTATTCTAGCTATATCAGAACTAAATTGTACATCTTGATCTTTTGGATTGTAATATTTATGATTATTTAATAATTGCTTTTTCTTTATTATGAAAAATTTTTTAATATCATTAGAATTTATTAATTCTAGTAAAGTTTCCTTATTTGAATCGTATATTTCTTTAATAGGTTTATAATTTTCATCAATATCACTAGTAGTAACTTCAAAAAATATGTCAAAATCTTTGAAATTATTTGATGATTTATTAATATCAATTGATAAAGTATATTGAAGTAATCCAGTTTTAAAAGCATCAATGACAGAAGTATGTTTTGAAATAAGTTCTTCTTTAAATGTTTCATAAGAAGTCAATAGGAACTTATTAATTTCTTCCATATTTTTTGTTTTATTAAGTAAAACTGATTCTTTAACTGAATTAATAAAATTATCCAAGTAATTTTTCATTTTATTGTAATATTTTTCGATTTCTACCTTTTGCATATCAATAATTACAATTTTCTTTTTCTTATAATTGTCATTGATTTGAGCTTTCCATTTATTATAATCATTTTCTACATTCTCATTGATATCCATTGATTTCAAAAAATTATGACTTTCTGTTAAATCTAAATCTCCAGCGTAAAGTGATAATTCCTTAATATCAACTCGTTTAAAATTTGTTTTTGTATATTCAGTCATTATATTCATAGCCTGTTCATAGTTAGAATCCGAAGCTTCCTTAATATGTTTATTAATTTCTTTCATTATTTCATCGTAATGAAACTTTTTGATATTATCATTAACAACCTTAAATTTTGTATCAAATTCTATTTGAATAGCATCTCTTTGATTAATACGTTTATTAATAATATTAACCAAATCCATTTGACTATGATTTACTTTCATTTCAGTAAATAACTCTAATTTAAAATTTCTTAAATTATCTTTATATTCTAATAATTCAACTTTAGCGATTTGATGATATAAATCTAATTTATTGAAATCTATCTTATTATTATTGTTGATTTCTTTAATAAATTTTTCTAAGTTATTGTACCAATTTTCAAAATTAAATTTAACAGGAATTTTATCTAAATAATCATTTAATTCAGAAATAAAGTTATTGAATCCATTTTCATCACTTTCTAATAATCCTATAAAGTTATTTGCATCTAACATTTTAATTTCTGTTCTATCTAATTGTTCTGTTTTAAATGCTTTAATATCTTTGAATAATTTTTTCATATTGATAATTACATTTTTATGTTGGTCATGGTTTTCTACTAATAGTTTATTTAAATTATCTTCAGGTTTACCCTCAAGAGTAAAATCACTAATTCTAAAAACTAAAGAGGGTTTAGAATTATTACTATCAATTTGTTGACCATCTAAATAAGTTAAGAAAGAAGCTAGCGGTGATAAAGTTTGAAGAGTATTTTTATTTAACATCTTTGGTTCAGTAAAGATAATGATATCAGACATCAGATAAGTAATTAGTAAAAGTTTAGGGTCGTTAGAACTATTATCGTGATTTAATCCTTGTACATCACAGAAAACTATTTTTAATCCTGGAACATATACAAAGTCTATTCCATTAGTACAATGGTTAGTAGCACTTTTACTGGTTGCAAAAACATTATTATTGTAATTGTTATATTTTGAAATAATAGTATTGAGTAATGTAGATTTGCCCATACGAGCAGAACCCAGAATACTTACAACTTTAATGTTATCATCTTTGTACGCTTGTATATTATTAATAATATTCTTTAATTCAAGATTATTATTAGTAATTGAAATAAGTGATATTGCTTTATAATTACCATTATCAATAACCATAACATTATTAATTACACCATCTTTATCTTTTAGAGACGGTAATTTAGAATCATAATACCAGTTGCCATCAGCAATAAATTTATATGTATGAACACCAGAATCTAATTTAGTTCTATATATCCATTTTTCACCTGATTTAATCATTTGTGTTGGTACCCAATTGTTAAAGGAGCCAGCGATTTTTACATCGTTACCTCCCGAATTCCATTGAAAATTTACTTCGGTCATTATATATAATGGTTTAGATGTATGTATTAAATAATTCAACTTTTTTATAAAAAAATTGAATGAAATACATATTAATATAAATAAATTTTATTAATGTCAACTCTACAAACCACTGGTTTTAATATTATACAACCCACAATTAATTTTGGTATTATTGGATGTGTATCATCTGGTAAATCAACATTATTGAATTCGCTTTTTTGTGATACATATAGT
>Ga0114958_10003720_pt1 | contig 10796 bp, 11 predicted proteins | sample C_130208_EF_Meta_FD_89577 | JGI IMG/M metagenome (GOLD analysis project Ga0114958, IMG submission 89577) | Freshwater microbial communities from Lake Croche, Canada to study carbon cycling - C_130208_EF_MetaG | ecosystem: Environmental > Aquatic > Freshwater > Lake | place: Lake Croche, Canada... | reverse complement strand
GCGGGCAGGCGCAAGGTCTGCTGACATTGGTCTCAGGCGGGCTCGGCAGTTCGCTGGGGATTTTGTTCGTGGGTTACCTGCACGATCTAACGGTGACTCACGATGGCGGTGGCTGGACGGTTTTCTGGGCCGTGCAGACGGCGATCCTAGTGATGAGCGTGGTGGTGTTCACGCTGTATTACAAGGGGCAACCGGAAGGACTGACGGCTCCAAGGGCCTGATGAGACCTACTGCGGCAGGGCCCATGCAACCATGTTTGCCTGATACTCCGCCAGCGGCAGCAACACGTAGATCGGGTGCCTGGCGGGATCGATGTTGGCAATGAGCCAGCGCAGCTTTTCCTCTGGCATGGTCGTACAGCCTGCGGTGGGCTTGGTTCCGTCTGAACGCCAGATGTGGAAGAAGATCGCGCTGCCCGCGTTTGGCAAAGCTTTCGGCGGAGCGTTGTGGGCGATGAAGAGCTTCAGCTTGTGGGCCGGGTCGTTTTGTTTCATCTGCTGCTTCTTTTCCCAGTCTGTGGCCGGGTCGTGATCGATGACGACGTTGCGGTTGTAGCTGGGAGAGGAGGGGTCCTCGACCCACAGGTCGCGCGGCGTGACGTGGCGGTAGAACTGGGAGGGGTTCTTGCGGATCGTGGCATCATAGCCCCAGGCCCCGCCGATTGAAAAGACTCCGGCAGGTGCCCGGTTGTCGCCCTCCTGTTTGGTGGTTGCGCCCTTCGGCACCGGGCTGAGTCCATTGCCCCAGACCAGTCCGCTTTTCCCGAGTCTTCCATGCCAGGAGGCTCCAACCTGCTGCCACTTGCCCCCGTTTTTTTGCCAGAGCGCAAGTGTGACGTATGAGCTGTTCCAGTCCTTGGCGGTGCCGACCACACACTGGGTCGAGGCAGTGGGAAGTTGGAACGCGTTCGTGGAGAGAGTGAGGAGTCCAGAAGCCAGAATCCAGAGGAGACGTTTCATGCGGGTAATTGAGCCGAAAGTAGGCGGATTTCCAGCTTTGACTTTTTCAGCGACAGCACGGGAAAGCCGCTTGTGCAGCGATTGATCACGGCTTCATGCCGGGTACCAGTTTCCCGTGGACGTCGGTGAGCCGGTGGTCGCGGCCCTGGTTGCGGACGATGAGGCGGGTGTGGTCAAAACCCAACAGGTGAAGAGCGGTGGCATTGAGGTCATGGATGTGCACCGGGTCCTTGATGACATTGTAGGCGGATTCAAGCGGCCAGCTAATCGTAGCTTCGGCGGTTCTTTTGCCAAGACGTCCTTTGGCAGCGGTGTGGTCGGCAGAGCGCATCAGCCCTTCAGGTGGATTCAAGTGAGGGCTTCCACCTTCGTTGAGAAATGGTCGGCAGAAAGGCCAGGCGGACTCTTATTCCGATCATTGCTTCCGAAAGTCGAGCACGCGGAAGGCGGTTCCGGCGCCGTGCTCGTCCATGAGTGCCAGATCAGCCGGATGGTTTGATCGAAGGTGCGGACGGAGAAAGTCCCGCTGGGTGGAGAGGGTGATGGAGCCCCGGGAGAGCGCGAGCAGCCACTTCGAGAGATCGCTGAAATCGACATCGGCGGTGAGATCTTGTCGGCCGGGATTCTGATAGACGGCATGGCCCTCAATCCGATTCTGATGCAGGTAGCCGCGAAGGGTGCCGCGTGGGCGACGGTGATAGAGTTCGGCCGTTTCTGCCCCGTAGTCGATGGTGAGCATCGCTCCCGATTTCCAGTGCGGCATCCAGCGGCTTAGCCAGTGCTGGATGGATTCGTGGACTTCGAGGATCTGCCCCGGGCGATGCGTGTGGGCGAACTGGACAGAGTCCGGCAGCGCATCCGTGGGCCGCCACTCCTCGCGTGGTACCTCGCCAGGGATCAGGAAAAGTTCGCTGATGCCCCAGCCCTCGTGCCGGAAACGTCGGACTGGAAAGGCATCGATGAGTTCGTTGGAAAAAAGGCAGGCATTTCCCCGGCAGGCATCGAGAGCGGATTCGAGTGAATCATGCCAGATGGCGCGCTTGCCGAGGAGGGACTGCTGCTTTTCGCGCAGTGGTTTGGAGGTTTCCACGAGGTGAAGCCGCGTGCGCCGTCGGCGATACCAGGGGAGGGCTTTCAGCACGGCTGCGGCGAGCTTTCCTCCACCGGGGCCGATTTCGATGAGATCGCGACAACCGGTGGCCGTCAGGGATTTCGCGGCCCAGGCGGCGATGCCTTGCGCGAGTAGTCCGGACATCATCGGTGCCGTCGTGAAGTCCCCGCCGGCCCCGACTCCGCGAATACGACGTGCGTAGTAGCCGCGTTCTGGATCGTGAAGGGCGAGGTCCATGAAGCGGTCGAAGCGCAGGGCTTCATGGCTTTTCCAGGGCCAGGGTGGGGCAGCGGTCATGACAGGTTGAACGGGCATCTACCCGGGAAGAGTGAAGCATGATCGCGATGAATCGACACGGAGTTTGATGGATCGTTCAATCCGGGGGCCTGGTTCCTCAAACCGGTATCGTGATCCGAGACCCCACCCGGGCGGGAGGAGCCTATCCGCACGGGGCCTGATGGGAATTACACCGGGGTCCAAAGGCCAGACGGGCGTGATAGCAGATCGTGGACTTCCTTGACTGAAGGGTCAAGTGAACGAGCCTTGCGGATGCGGGAGCAATTTTTCCACCTTCCATCATGAAAGCCACCCATTCAGTCCACGTGCTTTTTTTATCCATCCCGTTACTTCTCTCAGGCTGTGGAGGCCCCTCAAATCCGGCCCACCATCCGGTAACCAGTCGGTCGCTCTACAACCGTGGATCCGCCAACGAGGCGGCTGGTCGGCCGGATCCTGGAGAGGACTATCCTGTGGCCGAGCGGATCAAGGGGCGCCCGGATCTGATCCGCAGCCCCTACATTCAGCAGCCGATCGAGATCAGGCGATTGAAAAAGGGTCCGCTGGTTGAGGACCCGACCGTGCACCTCGCCAATCGTTATTTCCTGATGCCGAAGAATTGAGCGCCTCAACGACCGGCCATGGTCTCGACCGTGACGCCTTTCAGATACTCGGTTTCCGGGATGGAAAGGACGATCGGGTGGTCGGCGCGCTGGCCGTGGTTGGCGACGAGGCGCAGGGTCTTTTTTGCATCGACTGCCGCGTCGATCAGGTTGTCCACGAATAGATCACGGCTGGCGTGGTGGGAGCAGCAGAAGGTGGAAAGCATGCCGCCGTTTTCGAGGAGCTTGAGCGAGCGGAGGTGGATCTCCTTGTAGCCTCGCATCGCGTCCATCAGGGTCTTCTTGTTGCGCGTGAAACTGGGTGGATCGAGGATGATGAGGTCATACTCGGGCTCGGCGCTTTTCAGGAAATCGAAGACGTTGTGCTCGAGGACTTCGATCTCAAGGCCGTTGATCGCGGCATTGCGGCGGGTGGCCTCGCAGGCGCTGGTGGAGATGTCGACCGCGGTGACTTTGGTGGCACCGGCCTTGGCACAGGCGAGTGCGAAGCCGCCCTGATTGGTGAAACAGTCGAGCACGCGCTTGCCGACGGCGAATTTCGCGACCTCGGCGTGGGATTGGAGCTGGTCGAGGTAGAGGCCGGTCTTCTGGCCGTCGAAGAGATCGACCTCGAAGTCGAGATCGTTCGCCCTGACAGTGAAGGGCCCGGGGTTTTCGCCATGAATGATCTCGATGACCGTCTCCATTCCCTCGGCCTTGCGAACGGGGGAATCGTTGCGGAGCAGGATCGATTTTGGGGAAAACACCGCGACAAGGGCATCGCGTATGAGTTCCCGGCGCTGGTCGAAGGCGAGCGTGAGGGTCTGGACGACGAGGTGGTCGCCGTAGCGATCGACAATCAGGCCGGGGAGGCCGTCCGACTCGCTCCACACGAGGCGGCAGAGGGTTTCATCGATGCCATTGCGCTGGCGGAGTGCGAGCGCCTGGCTGATCCGGCGGGTGAAGAAGTCGAGGTCGAGGTCCTGGCGGCGGCGCGAAAAGCGGCGTGCGACGATCTGGGAATTCGGGTTGTAGATGGCGGTGCCCATGGGCCGGTCGCGGAAATCCTTCAGCGTGATCACATCGCCCGGCTGTGGGTCGCCGAAGGTTTTTTTCACCTCCGTGGCATAGACCCATTCGTGGCCGTGGAAGATTCTGGCGCGTGGGGCGATGATGAGTCCTGGCATGTCGAAAGGGATGACTGACCGCCCCGGATTGGAAGTCCAATGAGAAAAGTAAGGAATTCCCCTTGATCGCAACCTCGGACGCGGTTTAAACCCCTTCCCAGCAACCATGGGACAACAATCCAATAAGGTCATCAAGCGCCGCCGCCGTCAGGACTACCTCAAGCGTAAGTCCGAACAAGCCAAGCTCGGCGGAATCGTTAAAAAGAAGTCGGTCGTGAAAAAAGCGGCCGGCGATAAACCCGCAGCCGCCAAGAAAGCTCCGGCGAAGAAGGTCGCTGCGAAGAAGGCTCTCGCCAAGAAAACTGCCAAAAAGGCGGTGTCCGAAGCGACCGAGGCAGCCCCTGAGGCTGTCGAGGCGACTGAGGCTGTCGAAGCGACCGAGGCAGCTCCTGAGGCTGTCGAGGCGACTGAGGCGACTGAGGCGACTGAGGCTGAAGGCGGCGAGGCTTGAGCCCCGTTTCCTGACAACATTCCTTTTAACCTACAGGCCGGTTGCTTCATGCACCCGGCCTGTTTTGTATCCGGGCTCTGGGGTGAGTTCGCGCTTTTTTTGACAGAATTTCAGGATTCGCAGGATTGGCAGAAAGAGGGGGTAGGTCGGGATTCTGATTCTCGGGCAATTCCGGAGATGTTGTTGATTCTGTCTAAAAGGGCCCGATCACTGGTGCGTTCCGAAATGCTCCACGAGGTCGCGGAGTTCGGCAGGCTTGAGGATTTCGCCCATCGGCGGCATCACTGAGATGGCGAGTGTCTGGGAGCCAATGTCGGCCTTTGAGACGACGATCTCCTTGCCGTCGGGTTGCAGGATCGTGATTGAATCGGCGGCCTCGGCCTCCGGGGCTCCGGCGAGGGTGGCGCCGTCCTCCTTGGTGACGATCATCATGCCGAAGCCGGGCGCGATCTTCGCCTGCGGGTTGATCAGGGATTCGAGAAGGTAGTTACGGCCTTTTTCCCGATCTGGGTGAGGGCGGGCCGAGCGTCAGGCCGTGCATGTCGCGGCCAGCGTCGTGAATGTGCACGCTAAAGCCGGTGGCGAGGGCCTTCCGGGCGTCGGCCTTGTCATCGCGATCAGTGTCGCGGAGTTTCCAGAGGTCCGGCGCGATGGTGGAGCAGGGTTTTGTAAGTCATGGGAAATGGGATCCCGCGCCGAATCAGTCCTTGCGGGTGAGTTCGACGAAAACGTCCTCCAGCGTGGCTTCCTTGCGGGAAAGCGAGCGTAGCGGCCAGCCATACTGGGCGACGAGTTCGTGGAGACGCTCCCGGACATCGGTCCCGGAGTCGGTGAGGATGTCGAACCTCGTCCAGCCCTCGCCCTGATCCTCTCCAGTAACACGTTTGACACCTTCCAGCCGGGAAATCGCCCCGGAAACCGCTTGGTAGTCGCCCTGCACCTCGAGTTGGACCTTTCCTGCTGCACGCATCCCTTCGACGAGTTTGCGCGGGGTATCTTGGGCCTTGATCTTGCCTCCGTCGATGATGATCACGCGGCTGCAGGTTGCCTCAACCTCACTGAGGATGTGGGTGGAAAGGAGTACGGTGTGCTTTTCCGCGAGTTGACGGATCAGCTCGCGGATCTGGCGGATCTGATTCGGATCGAGGCCGTTGGTCGGCTCATCGAGGATGAGCAGGTCCGGGGAATGAACGAGTGCATCCGCGAGGCCAACGCGCTGGCGGTAGCCTTTCGAGAGCACTCCGATCATTTTCTTCTTCACTGACTCGAGCCCGCAGGTATCGACGACTTCCTCGACCCGGCGTTTGGCATCGCGGTGGTTCAGGCCCTTCAGGTTTGCCCGGAAACGAAGGTACTCGCGGACCCGCATATCCCCATAGAGCGGCACGTTTTCCGGCATGTAGCCGATCTTTCGTCTGGCCTCGATGGATTCACGATAGATGTCGTGCCCTGCCACGTTGGCAGTGCCGGAGGTGGGGGGGAGGTAGCCGGTCAACATTCGCAGCGTGGTGGTCTTGCCAGCACCATTTGGGCCGAGGAAGCCGATTACCTCGCCTTTTTCGACGGAAAAGGAAATTCCGCGCACGGCATCGTGGCGGGGGAAACGCTTGGTAAGGTTGACGACTTCGATCATGGGCAGGCGAGCTCGGCGGGCTGTGTGAAAAACCGCCCTGAGCGGTTGACGCGCCCGGGGCGACCCCTTAACTAAGCGCTGCGCGCGGGGGGCCAAGCGAGAAAATCATGCCTGACCCCCCGGCTTTCCCTAAAAAGCCTCATGAACTCATCGGTTTCCGCCCGCCTCAACGCGGATTTGCTCGAAGAACAATACGCCCAGTGGACCCAGGACCCGCGCTCAGTCGAGCCGACGTGGTCTGCGTTTTTCGAGGGATTCGAACTCGGAGCTGCGCAGGTGCGTCAGGCCGGAAGCTCCGCTGCTTCGTCCACCGCTCCTGTTTCGAGCACAGCGGGAGACCCGACGGTCGATCTCGCGCTATATGGCAAGGTGGTCAGCCTCATCTACAACTACCGCACCCTCGGGCACACGCAGGCCCGGATCAACCCACTGGAGGACGAGCCGGAGCGTAATCCGCGCCTGCGTCTTGAGCAGTTCGGGCTAACAGAAGCGGACCTTGAGCGCGAGGTGGCCAATCCCTTCCTGCTCCACGGCGAGCGCATGAAGCTTCGCGAGACCATCGCCTCGCTGGAAGCCATTTACTCGGGCTTCATCGGCTTTGAGTTCATGCACATCCACAACACGACCGTTCGCCACTGGGTGCGTGAACGGATCGAGGCTCACTCGCGTCGCGAGGCCGATCCTCCGGAACGCCAAATCCACTCGTTGAAGTGGTTGTTGGAGGCTGAAGCTTTCGAAAGCTTCCTCGGAAAAAAGTTCCTTGGCGAGAAACGCTTCTCCCTCGAAGGCGGTGAGGGCACGATGGTGCTGCTCAACGCGATCCTCGAAAAGTCGCCCTCGCTCGGAGTGCTTGAAATCGAAATGGGGATGTCCCACCGCGGCCGACTCAACGTGCTGGCGAATTTCGTCCGCAAGTCGCTTGCAACGATCCTCTATGAATTCACGCCGAACTACGTCCCCGACCTCGTGGCGGGCGATGGCGACGTCAAATACCACCTCGGCTACGAAAGCATCCGTGAAGTGCCGGATGGCAAGGTGCGCGTCAGTCTCGCGGCCAACCCCTCCCACCTTGAGGCCGTCAATCCTGTGGTCGAAGGCAAGGCCCGTGCCCGCCAGCGCATTCTCGGAGATGACGGTGCAGCCACCGACCGCAAGCGCGTCCTGCCGGTTCTTCTGCACGGCGATGCAGCCTTCGCCGGACAAGGTTCGGTCGCGGAAGTGCTTAACCTCTCTCAGCTCCCGGGCTACCGCACCGGCGGCACGATCCACCTGATCGTCAATAATCAGATCGGGTTCACCACGATGCCTGCCGACGCACGGTCGTCGGCCTACGCGACCGACGTCGCGAAGATGATCGAGGCACCGATTCTCCATGTGAACGGCGAGGAGCCCATGGAGCTCTACTGGGCGGCGCAGTTCGCTTTGGAATTCCGCCAGAAGTTCGGTCGCGACATCGTGATCGACATGTACTGCTACCGTCGCCAAGGCCACAACGAGAACGATCAAGCGGCGTTCACCCAGCCCCACATCGCGAAAAAAATCGAGGGGCGTAAGACGATCGGACAAATCTACAAGGCTCAGATAGTAGCGAAAGGGGTGATTTCCCAGGCCGATGCCGATGAACTCGAAAAGGCCATTTGGGAAAAGCTCGAAGCCGGTCATCAGCAGATGATTCAACTGACTGAATCCGGCGACCGTACGGTTTTCAGCGGATCCACTGCGATCGAGCAACCCGCCTACTCCCACGCATCCGTGTCGACCGGCATTGAGCGCGATCTTCTCCAGCACATCGGTGCTACGCTCACGACCATCCCCGAGGGCTTCAATCTTAACCCGACCCTAGCGAAGCGCTTTGTGCCGCGACGCATCGAGGCGTTGCACAACGGCGGGCCGATCGACTGGGCCTTTGCCGAGTCGCTGGCTTTCGGGGCGCTGCTGATGGAGGGAAATCCGGTCCGGCTCTCCGGTCAGGATTGCCGCCGCGGCACCTTCTCCCAACGGCATGCGGTGTTCTACGATTTTGAAACTCGTGCCCGTCACATCGCGCTGGAGCATTTGTCTCCGGATCAGGCGAAGTTCTGCGTTTACAACTCGCTGCTCTCCGAGTTCGCCGTGCTCGGCTTTGACTACGGCTACTCGCTCGGCTACCCGCAGATGCTCACGCTTTGGGAAGCCCAGTTCGGTGACTTCTCCAACGGCGCACAGGTGATCATCGATCAGTTCATTTCCTCCGCTGAATCGAAGTGGCAGACCCCGAGCGACCTCGTCATGCTGCTGCCCCACGCCTACGAAGGCCAGGGACCGGAGCACTCCAGTGCCCGTCTCGAACGGTTCCTCCAGCTCTGCGCGGAGAAAAATATGATCGTCGGAAACTTCACCACACCGGCCCAGTACTTCCACGCGCTGCGCCGCCAGAAGCGTCGCGATTTCCGCAAGCCGCTCATCGTGATGACCCCGAAGAGTCTGCTCACCCGTGTCGAAGCCGTTTCCCAGGAGGTGGACTTCCTGACCGGAACCTGCTTTCAGGAAATCCTTCCGGACCCGAAGACGTTCGGCGACACCAACAACGTCACCCGCGTCGTATTCTGCTCGGGCAAGGTTTACTACGATCTTGCGGCATGGCGGGAGGAGAAGGTCATTGATAATACCGCCATCCTCCGGGTTGAGCAGCTCTATCCATTCAATCAGGAAATGGTGGCAGCACTTCTCAGCCAGTATCCAAGCGCCTCGACCTTCGTCTGGTGTCAGGAGGAACCCTCCAACATGGGAGCCTGGACCTTCATCGCACCGCGTCTGGAGGACCTGCTCGGGAAGAAGCCACTCTACGCGGGCCGCGGTCGCGCATCCAGTCCAGCGGCAGGGTCAAAGGCCATGCACTACCGCGAACAGAAGGCCCTTCTCAACGACGCCTTCACGCTCTGAATTCTTCGTCCCAACGATCCAACCTTTCTCTCCATCATGTCACTCGACGTCAAAGTTCCCGCCGCCGGCGAATCCATCACCTCCGCCAATGTCGCCCGCTGGCACAAGAGCAACGGCGACTCCGTCTGCAAGGGCGAGGTTCTCGTCACTTTGGAAACCGACAAGGTCTCCAATGAACTCGAGGCCGAAGCCGACGGCACACTTCTGATCATCGTTGGTGAAGGGGAGGAGGTGGCCATCGGCACCGTGATCGCCCGCATCGAGGAAGGCGCGGTTTCCGCAGCCTCCGCTTCGAGTCCTCCTCCAGTGGCAGCGGCCCCGGTCGTATCCGCGCCCGCTGCCGCAGCGGTCGGAGAAGTCGTCTTCATCAAGGTTCCGGCCGCCGGTGAATCGATCACCTCCGCCAATGTCGCTGCGTGGCGCAAGAAGGACGGCGATCAGGTGACGAAGGGCGAAGTGCTCGTCACCCTCGAGACCGACAAGGTTTCCAACGAGCTTGAGGCCGAGGCGTCAGGCCGCTTGAAGATCCTCATCCCTGAGGGTGAGGAAGTCGCCATCGGCGCGATCATCGCCAGCATCGAGGTCGGGGCGTCGGGTGCTGTCACCACCCCTGCTCCCGCATTGGTACCTGCACCCGCTCCGGGCGCGGCCACCGGAATCACCGCGCCCCGTCTGAAGCCGGACCTCTCCGCGGCCCCGACCCTGGTCGAAAAGCCCTCCGCACCGGAGGCTTCCAGCGATGGCCGGACCACTCGCAAGAAGATGAGCATGCTGCGTCGGAAGATCGCCACTCATCTCGTTAATGCTCAACAAACAGCGGCCATTCTCACGACATTTAATGAAGTCGATATGACCGCCGTGATGGACCTCCGAAAGGCCGTCCAGGAAGACTTCATGAAGAAGCACGGCGTCAAGCTCGGCTTCATGTCCTTCTTTGTCAAAGCGGTCACTCAGGCCCTCAAGGACGTGCCGTCAATCAACGGTCGTATCGAGGGCACCGACGTCATTGAAAACCATTTCTATGACATCGGCGTCGCCATTGGCACCGACAAGGGGCTCATCGTCCCGGTCCTGCGCGACACCGACAAGAAGAGCTTCGCCCAGATCGAGCAGGACATCCTCGAATACGCCAAAAAGGGCAAGGAAGGGAAGGTCACGATCGATGACCTGCAAGGCGGCGTGTTCACCATTTCCAATGGAGGCACCTACGGATCGCTCCTCAGCACGCCGATCATCAACCCGCCCCAGAGCGGCATCCTCGGCATGCATACCATCCAGCAGCGCCCGGTCGCGCTCAACGGTCAGGTCGTCATTCGTCCGATGATGTACCTCGCCCTCAGCTACGACCACCGTCTGGTCGATGGCAAGGAGGCCGTCACCTTCCTGATCCGCATCAAGGATTGTCTGGAGACCCCAACACGCCTGCTGCTGGAAATGTAAGGAGTGGCGACATTCCTGTCGCCAGAAATGACCTTGAGGCAGAAATGCTCCGGCTCCTCACTCAATCGCCTTCAAGATCTTCCTGCGGAGTTCGACGGCATCGAGCTCGCCGCTGTGCTTCCAGAGAATTTCCCCACCGGGCGCGATCAGCACCGAGAAAGGCAGGGCCCCGGTCCAGTCAGGGTCGATGGCGTTGCCGAGCTTGTCGACGTTGT
>Ga0114958_10003715_pt1 | contig 10800 bp, 10 predicted proteins | sample C_130208_EF_Meta_FD_89577 | JGI IMG/M metagenome (GOLD analysis project Ga0114958, IMG submission 89577) | Freshwater microbial communities from Lake Croche, Canada to study carbon cycling - C_130208_EF_MetaG | ecosystem: Environmental > Aquatic > Freshwater > Lake | place: Lake Croche, Canada... | reverse complement strand
TTCGGTTTATGAGGCGCCTGAATATAGCCCTTTCCTTTCTCTCAAATACACGCCCCAGAAGGTCATCACCGTGTGTGCGCGTTGGTTGTTTGGCCTCATCCAGTATCGGGGATCTCCTGATGGGATCGATGGCCGCCCTCTCTACCGACTCGAGATGACCCAAGAGGACCTTGATCTTAAGATCAGGATGCTCGGCTGCTTTAAAAGTCAGGATCCTTTAACCCTCTCCAAACGTTATGGCTTTGAGGACACCCTAGTGGCGTGGGAGGAGCGCCCCGATGGCACGATGTTGACGGTCTCTAATCGGCTGAGTCGCGCGCTTTTGGGTTTGCCGGAGGGTCCTTTGAAGCGCTTGCTTCGATGGTTTTATCCGCTCCCGATCGAAACCGTTGGGCGAAACCGATCCATAACCTTGGCTCTTGAAAGGATGCTCGGCTATGAAGAGCGTCAAAGGCGGAGTCCACAGGAGGGTGGCCGGCATGGCTCATCTTGAGAGGGCCGATCTTCTGACGCTAAGGCGCTCTCAAGCCCTGACCCTCCGCCTGATCGTTTTAATCCTCATTGGACTGGGCCCCCTTCAGGCCGAGGATCTTGGCTGTGAGAGCGATGACGCGTGTTCTTTGGGCTACTGTGTCTTCAGCGTCGGGGGTGAGGGGGGCGGGGTGTGTGTCCTCCACGAGGCCCCTCTAGAAGGCCTTCCTGGAAAGTCTTCTCAAGCGACAGATCCAGGGGTTTTAAAAGGCCCCAAGCGCTGCACTTACGCGGTGGATTGTTCCTTTGGTGAAGCTTGTTATGCAAAAAACCCGCTCAGTGCAGGAGGGCGCTGTCTTCCGGTGCCGCTTGAAACGGCGCCATAAAAGGAGTTACTTAAGACCCGGATAATATCCGACGAAGGCGGAGCGCTGAACCGGAATCAATTTGTCGATGTACTGTGAGGCATGGAGGTCGGCTTGCGCGATATCGGATCGGGGCACAAAGACGATGTCAAACCGCTGGAGATGGACGTCTTCGTTGGGGGCTTTTCCTTCTAGAATCTCCCGAAGCTTGACGGTTCTGAGCATCGAGGTGTTCTTGGGTGTTCGTCTTAAGAGAATAATCTCATCAAGGTTTGCCGTATCGAGAAGGCCCCCCGCCTCAAGGACCCCCTGCAACACGCTCATTCCATAGGCGAGCTTCATCATGCCGGGTTTGACGACTTCGCCTGCGACGTAGATCACCTGAGAGCCAAACTGCCTTGGGGAGACGGTGACCTTGGGGTGTTTTAAATCACGCGAAAAAAGGCGCTGTACCTCTTCTGCGACCTCCTCCGGCCGCTTTTCAAGGACATCGACGCTCCCCACGAGATCGAGATAAATCTTCCCATTGGGAGAAACGATAACGCGGTCACTGAATTCAGGGTTATAGAGGAGTTTGATATCAAGTTCATCACCCGGCAAGAACCGATACCCCGAATAGGCTTCATTCCAAGTCTCAAAGGCTTCTCGATGGCTTTCAACCGGCTGCAGATGGGGGCAGCCGGTTAACAAGAAAAGCGACATCAGGAGCATTGACGCGGTAAGGAGGGGATGTCTCATGAGGTATCTTTCATCGGTGAATGCAAGGCCGGTTAATCCAGCCACTGACTGTTAGGGTCATTCCGTCTAACGGTGATTCTGTAATCGCCGTCTAAAGTCATGATCTTGAGTTCCATGGGGGTATGACGGAGCGCAATCTCGCCCTCATCACCAATAAAAAGCTCAAGAGCACCGTCACTCGGTGCTCTGAGACCGGCGATCGTGCCGTCCAATCGATTGAGTAGTTGGCCGGTTGACGATTCAACTTGCAGCATCGGGTAGCTGCTCCCCGGGAGGGTATCCCACTGTTTATGAGGCATGGCGCCGAGGGTATGGAGAACCAGATTTTTGATGGCCGGGGATTTTTTTGAAACGGCACCTGATTTTAGGAAGTACTCAAGATTTCTTGGATAAAACCTAAGCCAGGTATCTTTTTGTTGGTCTGGCTGAATGAATCTTGAAGGATTGGCGAGATCGCGGTTCTTCCGGCCAAGGAGAATGACATAAGGGGGCGGTCGATCCTCACTGAAGTCACTGCCTTCAAAAGAATGCGAGTCTCTCAGCGGGGCATCCGCCTCGGAATGGAGTCGGCCTATCGGGTCAGCCCCTTCGATGGGCCCTTCCTCCGAGCGTGGGCTGATGATATAGCCTGGAATGATGGGTGGCTGCAAACTGTCTGGAAGTCCGCTTGAAGGCGCGATCGCGAGCGCTAAGAAGGCACCCTGAATGATTCCGCTATGGCCCGTGGATCGTGGGTTTCGATGAACACCTGGCCATGGGATCATTATAAATACTCAAGCCACTTATAAATCCCATCGGGGATGTAGACTTTTCTTTTGTTGAAGGTGATGCCTGCAATGGGTGCATTTTGAGCCTTGAGCCTATCAGTGAGGTTCTGGACCACAGGAGATCGGGTCATTTCGGCGGCGATGACGAGGACGACGGCGTCCATATTAACGCTGATAGCGATCCCGGTATAAGAGGTGGCGGCGTCGGGTGCATCGACAATGGTTAAGACGGCTTCTTTTCTGACCGCCGTCCAGAACGCAGGAGCGCCCCCAAGATGAATGTTTTCTCCAGAATGGATTTGAACAGTGGCGATGATTAATGAAGAGTCGCCGACTTTCATGAGGGTCAGTTCAGGTGTCCGCACCAAAGGTGTTGGATGCGAGAGGGCCAAAGGGTCTATCCGCCAGTCGTTGAAGGGCTTCAGTGTTCCATAGCGCGCCTCTTGTTCGGGTTGGCTAAAGAAATCAATCTGACTGTTTTGGCCGGCACCAAAGTCAATCAGTAAGACAGGATGGGCGCTATATTCAATGGCGATCAGGGCGAGCGCGCGGGCGATGGTTGAGGTGCCTTCCTTCCCTTTAGCCGCAATGAATTCAATGACTTTACCTTCGCCTTTGATCAGGCTTGGATTCAAGAGATTGAAAAGGGTGATCGCTTCTTCGCGGGACACGGCGCTGTAAGGGGTCGCTGATGGGGTAGTCATGTCGATCGGTTTTTTCCCCTAAGGAGAAAGAGGGCATGAAGGGGTGGGGGCGTTGCCGCTATGCCGATGAAACCGTCAGCATGGATGATCCATTTAAACACAACTGCCCCTTTTTTTCGGCTGAGGGCGGTTTACCGTTGCTGAGGCTCGCCTTTTCGTTCGGGGATTTTTGCTGTGGTCTTGGGTTTGATGAGGGCGACAAGATTCGCCTCAATAAATTGTCGGTGGGGTGGTTTGTCATCCATGGGAACCTCAACGCCATCGGCCGTCAGTCTTTGATCTTTCGTGAGGGCGCTGATGCCAAAGACATCGGCATAATCCCAGACGGTCCATCCCATGTGCAGCGACTCTAGGGCGTCGCTGACATCGTGGAGCCAGGCCGCACGCGTTTTTTGACTCACCGCAAATCGTGCAATTCCAAATTCATTGCAGATCACCGAAACCTGATGGGCTGAAGCCCAAGTGGCGACCCGCTGCATGTCTTTAAGAATGCGTGCATAACCCCAATCCTGGGCCTCATAGTCACGAATGGCACGGTTCACCAGAGTCGGATGGGTCTGCCCATGGTCATTCAATAGGATATTTTTCTCGGTGTTTTGGTCGCTCGGGTATCGAAGCCCTGAGAACATGCTGTTGACATTGCTGCTGTAAGGCGGCCAGGTGGCTCCAAGATGCGTGAGCAGCTGGGGGTCGTAATAATGAAAGGTGTAGAGAATCAAGGGATCCTTTAAGGGGGGTGTTTGAAGGAGCCCTTCGAGTCCTCCACCATGAAAACCGGACAGCAGAACGAGGTGCTTAAGGTCGTGCTTTCTGATGCTTTTAAGGATATCGTCGCGCAGTGATGTCCAGCCCTTAGGGTTATCGGAGCCCCAGAATTGGGGCTCATTTAAAGGTTCAAAGGCCAGAACCTGTTCCGCCCAAGTCGCATAATGCTTGGCTATATGACCCCAAACTGCGATGAAATTCGCTCGGACGGTGGGGTCTTCCTCAATCTGCTGCTTGAGGGCTTCATCCGGGTGGAAGTCGATGATGACGTTGAGCCCGGCATCCATCCCGAGTCGAATCGCCGCATCCAAGCGCTCAAAGGGGAGCGGCTGAAGGTCTTGGGTGCCATCGAGGGTCCAGCCGAGATTCTGAGGGTTAAAGGGGATCCGGATATGATCAAAGCCATGGGCTTTGATCATCGTCATGTCTTTCTGGGTGATGGGTTGTCGTCCATCATAGGTGAGCCAGTGGCTTACGTTGACACCCTTCAACAGCGACGGTGTTTGTGCCCAAAGGGGGTCGATCGATAAGGGGGCCATCAGCAGGAAGAGGAGTCCACGAAAGAACCGCCAGGCGTCAGGGTTTTTAAGGGAAGGGGTTTTGGGAGGATTGGAGGTTTGCATGTTCAGACCGCATTCCTGCCATTCATCACGACACGGAACGTCCTTAAAAGGATCAGAAGATCAAGCCCTAAGGACCAGTGATCAATGTAATAAAGGTCATACCGGAGTCGTTTTCTCATTTTTTCTGGGGTATCAGTCATGCCTCTAAAGCCATGAATCTGAGCCCAGCCCGTGAGCCCTGGTTTGACCCGATAGCGAGATATATATTGGTCCAGCTGGTCGATATAGACTTCGTCCATGTCGGTGGCGTGTGGTCTTGGGCCGACTAAGGACAAATCGCCGATCAAGACGTTATAGAGTTGCGGTAATTCATCAAGGCTGAATCGCCGAAGGATTTTTCCAACGCGGGTGATGCGAGGGTCGTTGGTGGTGGCCTGAACCATCTTGCCGGCCACATGACGATGAAACATCGTTCTGAACTTATAAAGGCGGAAGCGCTGGGATTGATAGCCGCCGCGTATTTGTTCATAAAAAAGAGGGCCGTTGCTTTCGAACTTGATGGCTAAAGCGATCGGGAGGCAGATCGAGGCAAGCACCGGAATCGCGAGGATGGTCAGTATCAAATCCATGGTCCGCTTGACCGCCAAGCCCAAAGGACCAATAGGCGTTCTGACCACGCGGAGCATGGCGGCCCTTCCGAGTTGTTCATAGGCCAGATCATGATGCGCATCATTAAAAGGACTGAGATAGATATCAACCTGTATCGGGATCACTCTCAAGGTATGAATGATGTCATGGATTCTTGAATCGCTTCGGATCGGCAGCGCGATAATGATGCGATCGAGGGGCGTGGTCTTGCTGAATTCAATCAGGTCATCCGTATTGCCAAGATCCTTCGGTCGATGCTCTGCTGCATGATGGTCGTCTGTGTCACGGCCGGCCCGCCGATCATCAAAGACCCCGAGGATGTGGTATTGATCCTGGCTGGCGTTTGATAGATGGTCGATCAGTCTTCGGCCCTCGGGACCTCCGCCCACGATCGCGATCCGACAGGCGGGAAGAGGTAATCGATGGGCCGCCCTGAAATGGGTGAATCCCGCGCTAACGAGAGCGCTGCCGATGACGCTTAGACTGAACCAGCCGATCAACCATTGCGGGCTGATCGCGGTGCTCGCTCCAAAGAGGTAGAGAAGAGCGGCCGTGACCAGCAGGGCCTTGCTCCAAGTGATGAGCAAACGCTGGATCAGTGAGTGGTGGTCAGACTCAAAGTGTGTTTGTTTGAAATGAAAAAAACACGCCATGAATGCGAGATTGACGCTGGTCACGGCAACGTAGGGGAGGCTGATGAGAAGAGAAGGGTCTCCCCAAAGTGCATACGCTAAACCTGCCGCCAAAATCCCTACGAGGACATGAATAATGATGGGCACGAGGTGGTTTTATTATTGTGGTTCAAGGACAATGATTGACTGATCTGCATCATGTTGTATTTCTTTGGTCAGCACCATCCTTTTCTTCTGGTGTGACCCTTTAAGCTTAATTCCTTCCGATCGAAGCGATATGCGTGGCCAGTCCCGTTTGCCCCTTCTTTCCTCATCAGCCCCAAACCCCCCCTTCTTTAGCCCGCGTGAATTGGATTAGAGCGCTCTCCCTGGTCTTATCTCTCTTGTCCTCTGCCCGGCTCCTGGCGGATTCGGCTGAGCCGAGTCCCCACGAGGAAGATGAATGGGACATCATGAACGTCCTCTCCAACGCAGGACTTCATGATCTCGCCGATGAATCCTGGAATGTTTATGGTCAGGCGACCTATATTTATCAGTGGAAGCCGCCGTTCCACGCGCTTTATACCAACTTGAATGGTAGCCCCAATTCTCTTCTGCCGAATCATGAGACGACCTTTACGGGGACCGCCAGTGCTTATGTGGGGGTCAAGCTTTGGGATGGGGGAGAGGTCTATGCCGCGCCTGAAATCATTTCCGAGCGTCCCCTCTCGAACCTCAAAGGTTTGGGGAGCGTGATCCAGAACTTTGAGCTTCAAAAGAATGGCCAGGAACTTCCCGCGGTCTATTTGTCTCGGGTTTATTACAAACAGAGTTTTGGGTTTGGAGGGAGTGACGTCTTCATGGAGTCGGACCCTCTTCAGCTTGGAACCACAGAGAAAAGCCAGCGGTTGGTCCTCACGGCCGGCAACTACAGTGTCCTTGATGTCTTCGATAAAAACCGGTTTTCCGGGGACCTTCGGCGACAGTTTCTCAATATGGCTTTTTTAAGTTACGCGGCCTTTGACTTTGCAGCCGATGCCCGTGGCTATACCTGGGGTCTCACGGCGCAGTATTTTCATGATGAGTGGGCACTTCGATGGGGGCGATTCATCGCGCCTTATCACCCAAACCAGCTGACCTTGGACTGGAATATCTTTCAGTACTATGGCGATCAGATTGAAGTGGAGCATAACCACGAGCTGTTTGACCAGCCGGGTGTGATTCGAATTCTCGGATTCAGGAATCGTGAAAATATGGGGACCTTCAAGGATGCGATCGCGATCTTTGATTCAAATCCCCAGAAATATAACGCCACCACCTGTACCAGTTTTAACTACGATTCTCAAAACAGTGGCGCCCCTGATCTTTGCTGGGCGCGGAAGGCCAACATCAAGATGGGCATCGGCATCAATTTTGAGCAGCAGCTGACCTCGGACATCGGTGTTTTTCTTCGAGGGATGTACAACGATGGTCGCACCGAGGTCTATTCCTATACCTCGACCGATCGCTCACTGTCCCTTGGGACGTTGATCAAAGGGGAGCGTTGGGGCCGCGAGCGAGACTTGGTGGGGCTTGGCTACTCCCAGGGCTGGATCTCCAAGTCGCATGCCCAATATTTGGGGATGGGCGGTATCGACGGATTTATCGGTGATGGTGCCATCAAGCAAGCCTCAGAACACGGCGTCGATCTTTTTTATAGTTACAACGTCTTTAATCCCGTTTGGATTAGCGCCGATTACCAGTTCATCGCAAACCCTGCCTACAACGCCGATCGCGGCCCAGTCAACATCTATGGCCTTAGGGCCCACGTCGAATTCTAAAAAAGGGCTGGCCCTTTAAGCCCCCCCCTCATCGAGTGAGGGGCAGGGGGTATCAGAGCGCTGAATGGCTTTACGATCCCTCTTGGATCAATGGCTATGAGAGACCAAGTCAGCATCGGCGGCCCTTTGAAGCAGGAAAGGAATCTCCACTCTTCTGCGAGGGTGAATCGCATTCGCCTTGCGCACTCAAGGGTACACTCCAAAATATTCGAGGATGTTTGTCGTTGCATCGAAATCCATATTGGGGGAGATGCCGGATTCAGGTCCACTGTTCCTATGGCCTTCCCAGACATGATTCCCGCCTTTAACCCATATCGTTCGGAACGGCACCTTGCAACCGGTCCAGGTGGTCTCAAGGCTTGCGCGATGAATGGGCTGAACCTGCGAATCCCGACAACCTTCTGTGTCCCGCGCGATGGCCTCGGCATAGAGAGGAATATCCGCCGTATAGGTATTACTGGATTCACCCTGCACTTCAGGATCGATCTGTGACCAATATCCATGGCGATGGGCTAGGGCCTTTGGATTTAAAAAATGCTGTCCATTGAAAGGCATCACCGAGTCGGCTGTGCCATGGATCATGAGGATCGGCGTAGGATCGATCGGCAGACAGATCTTATCGCTCGATGCTCCCCATGAAGTTGCCGAACCGATGCCAAAAAAGGCGCCGGAAACCAACGCAAGCCCCGCTAAATGATAAGACTTAAGGGGTTTGCAGGCGAGGGACATTGCAAACCCAGCACCATCGGATTTTCCAAGGGCAAAGATGCGTTCAAGGTTGATGGGGGGGATATCTTTCCTTCGCTGTATGGCCACCAAAAGCTGTTCAATCAAGGCAAAATCATCGAAAGGATTCGACTTCATCCAGGGAAAGGCATTGATCCAGCTGTGGCCGTTCCGACTCGGATTGCCTTCAGGAAAGACGACGACTGCTGGGGCTGATGCAAGGCCGGTATAGTCTATAAATCCCGTCCCTCTTATATTGTGGAGTTCCTGTCCCCCGCCATGGAACGCAAGGATGAGGGGGAGACCTTTGGGATTTAGGTGGTCGGCGCACCCTGCCACGATGAAGTTGCGAAGGTTGCCTTCAACACGAATGGTCGACGGATTCAGTCTTTGATTGATAGGCTGTTTGCAAGATGGGGCTAAGATCGAATGAGTCGGTGCGCAGGCCGACAAAAAGAGCAAGACAGAGAGCAGAACCCGCGTCATCCATGACCTAGCCCTTTGATTCAATGGAAAGCTTGAGTTGAAGGAGTCAAAGGACTGTAAGGGCGGATGCTGACCCTTAGGGTTTAGCGTCATTCGCATGGAGACATTTCCGCTGGTGCCGTCGATGCGCACAAGATTACCATGGGACTTTACCTTGGCCCTCCCTCCAGGAGGCCATAAAAGAATGTGAGCGACTGAGGGAAAAGAGAGGTGCAGAACAATAACTTAGAAAGCACTCAGTTCAGAGTCCTATTCTGTCTGTGGATAAGCCTTTTCCTCATGGTCATGTCGCCGATTTCAGCATCCGGCGCGTCGTTCGATATGAATAACATTCGTCATGTGGTCATCACCTATCAAGAAAATCATAGTTTTGATAGCTGTTATGGTGGATGGGAGGGAGTGAATGAATGGGATTAACGGCACCTCCGTTCCACAGGTGGATCAACAGGGCCAACTCTCCAATGCCTGCCTCAGAGCCAACCAAATCTGGCGTCACCGCCGCTGCACGCCGCTTGCATTGATGCCACTCATGGCATCAAAAGTGCGTTTCCTAATCAATCATTCCTAATTGACCTCTGTTGGCCAAAATGTGCCGGGCAGCTTGATTGTCGTTTTCCCTCGGCAAGGTTGACCACACCTTTTATGAAAACTGGCGCCATGTGTTGTTTAGGGTCGCAACTGACCCGCCTCAAAGCCCATGCGTAGAACCCAAAATAGTGATAAGGGCGCTTGTGAGATCGAGGGGGTGTGAGCTTCCGCTTGCTTGGTTGACAAACAAGGGGAAGCTCAAAGGTAAAAAAATCGCCATGTCGATTGACAACAACGCACGCCAGACATAATGTAGTGCACATCACTACTTTTTATGGGGGGGTTGCCGTGAGTTCCATAACGGCCAGAGATGCAAATAGACATTTTTCAAGTCTCCTACGCGATGTGGCCTCTGGAAAGAGTGTAACGGTGTTATCCCACGGGAAACCCGTTGCAACCATCTCTCCCGTTAAATTAGATGAAAAAGAACGAGAAAGTGCTAAAGTCAATTTACTTGATCGCCTTCGTCTACAGCAGCCCGTCGGCATGCGAGATTGGACTCGCGAGGAGCTCTATGAGGCGGATGAGTGAGGGTAGCGCTTGATACCAATCTGCTTGCCTATGCGGAGGGTCTAGGTGATTATCTCCGGTGCGAATCCGCACTCTCTCTGGTCTCTCGCCTTCACTGCAGCGATGTGCTGATTCCCTCACAGGTGCTCGGCGAGCTTGCTCGCGTCCTTACACGCAAAGCGAAACGCACACCCTCACAGACACGTGATTCAATCCTAGGCTGGGCGGATACATTTGAAGTCGCTGATTCAAGTTGGTTCGCCATGCAAGCAGCATTGGATCTTACTGTTGACCACCAGATACCGCTGTGGGATGCATTGATCCTCGCCGTCTCGGCGGATCATCATTGCCGCCTACTCATTTCAGAAGACTTCCAACATGGCTTTACCTGGAGAGGTGTGACTGTTGTTAACCCATTTTCTTCAGAGACCTCTTCCCTTCTCAATTCATATTTGAAGTGACACCAGAAGCATTGGGACAAACACAAGTGACGTGATCGGTTTCATTTCGTTCTCCTCTGTAGATTGTTTATCATGTCGGCTTATTGATGATCAATGGCACCGTTCTGTCATTCTTGGACTCTGTGATGCATTTGAAAAACCGGCACAAACGCCGGGACAAAAAATGTCACGTTAGCGAAGAACCTAGTAATACCAAGGAGTCTCGACTCTAATGCTCCTCATGATCGACAACTACGACTCCTTTACCTACAACCTGGTTCAGTACTTTGCGGAATTGGGGGCTGAGGTCAAAGTCGTTAGAAATGACCAGATCGGGATCGATGACATTGAGGCTTTGAACCCCTCAAAGATTGTGATTTCCCCTGGGCCCTGTACCCCAAAGGAGGCCGGCATTTCGGTGGAGACCATTCGCCGTTATCAGGGGCGTTACCCCATACTGGGTGTCTGTTTGGGTCATCAAAGCATCGGCTATGCCTTTGGCGGCGAAATCATTCGTGCGAAGTCGATCATGCACGGAAAAACATCGATGGTTTATCACCATGACCTCGGTGTTTTTGAGGGCCTTGATCATCCTTTT
>Ga0114958_10003714_pt1 | contig 10803 bp, 11 predicted proteins | sample C_130208_EF_Meta_FD_89577 | JGI IMG/M metagenome (GOLD analysis project Ga0114958, IMG submission 89577) | Freshwater microbial communities from Lake Croche, Canada to study carbon cycling - C_130208_EF_MetaG | ecosystem: Environmental > Aquatic > Freshwater > Lake | place: Lake Croche, Canada... | reverse complement strand
GCTTTACCTTAGCGTGCGATGATTCAGCGGTACCCGTGGATGAGACTAATTTGGTTTTAAAAGCAGCACATGCGTTTGCGGCGGCAAGCGGTTGGCGAGGTGCGGTGAAGTTTTTTCTAAAGAAACGCGTGCCCATGGGTGCAGGTCTGGGCGGTGGGAGTAGCGATGCGGTTGCGGCATTGAGGGCTATGGCGGTACTTTCTGGTGTTAGTATGGGCAGTGAAAAACTCGCTGAGATCGCGGCGGGTTTGGGCTCTGATTGCCCCTTGTTTTTTAATGATGGACCTATGGTCATGCGCGGTCGCGGGGAGAGGATCACAGCTTTGCCGGCGGCGGCGAGCGCCCGCTTGCGGGGACGTCGGGTGTTGGTGTTTAAGCCGGCGTTTGGGATCGCTACGGCTTGGGCTTATGCGCGGATGGCCAGTGAGGCACCCGGGAGTTATCTGGCTTTGGCCGAGGCGGAGGCGCAGTTGTCTAGGTGGTGTTCTGATGGCGCATTACCGGTCGAGGCGTTGCTTTTTAATAATATGGAGCGGGTGGCGTTTGAGAAATTTGTGGCTCTGCCTGCTCTGGCGCGAGAGTTGCAAAGAAATTTTGGTTTAGCGCCACGGATGAGTGGTAGCGGGAGCGCGTGTTTCGCGTTTTTGGCGGAGGACGCGCCCGTCGCGGCAATAATCGAATCGGTGCGTGCGGCCTACGGGCCAACGTGTTTCGTAGTTGAGACGCGGGTTACGTGAATCAGCATTGACCCAAGCTTAAGGGCAAAGCGTTATCCTCGGCGCCGCCGGTTTCTCCGTACTGGCGACGTATTCGCATGTCATCGGACTCTCGCAATCAGCAAGAAATCGTCGTGCAAGGCATTTCCGCCTCGCAGGGCATCGCCTATGGCACGGTTTTTGTGTATTTGCAGAGCGATGTGGAGGTGCCGAGTTATCAAGTCGACTTGGAGAAACGCATCGAGGAGATCGCGCGATTTGATCAGGCCTTGCTCACCACGCGGCAGCAGATCGCAAAAATTCAGGACGAGGTGGAAAAAAATTTGGGCAAAGCGGAGGCGTTAATTTTCGACGCCCATTTACTGGTGCTAGAAGATCAGGCGTTGATCGGAGAGACGATCCGTGAATTCGAGAAGTCTGGGCGTAATATCGAAACGTGTTTTAATAACGTCGCCTCTCGCTACATTCAGGCATTTTCCGAGATTGATGATGAATATCTGAGGGAACGCGCAGGAGATATACGCGATGTCGCACAGCGGGTGCTGCAAAATCTACTTGGGCAGGCGGAAAATAGCCTGAGTAAACTCGCTGAAAAACGCATCGTCGTGGCGAACGATCTCTCGCCTTCCGACTCAGCGAGTATCGACCGTAGTGCGGCGCTCGGTATCGTGATGGACTCAGGCAGCAAGACCAGTCACGCGGTCATCGTGGCGCGTTCGATGAAGGTGCCGGCTGTCGTGGGTGTCCGCGATCTTACCAAGCGGGTGAAAACGGGCGATTGGGTCCTGATTGATGGCTACGATGGAATCGTGATCGTCCATCCCTCGGAGCAGACCTTGTTCCGCTACGGTAAAATTCAGTCGCAGAAGAAAACGTTTGAGCACCGCCTGCTTGAAGCCAATCGGCAGCCGGCGGTCACGCTCGATGGGGTGAGCGTCAGCCTGCTGGCGAACCTCGAAAAAGTGGAAGAGATCGCGCTCGCGAAGGAGTATTTTGCTCAAGGCGTAGGGTTGTTTCGTACCGAATATCTTTATCTTAATTCGGCGCGTATTCCGACAGAGCAGGAGCAGTTCGTCGCCTACAAGGCACTCGCTGAAGGCATGGCGCCGCTGCCCGTGGTGATTCGCACGCTTGATCTCGGCGGAGATAAGCCACTAGCGGGTAATCCCGATCTATTTTCCAAGGAAGCAAACCCTTTCATGGGCTTCCGGGCGATTCGGTTTTGCATGGAGCATACGGCGATTTTCAAAGATCAGCTCCGCGCTATTTTGATGGCGAGTGCGCACGGTCGCGTGCGTCTAATGTACCCGATGATCAGCGGCGCGGATGAATTAGCTCGAGCCAATGTGATTCTCGAGGAATGCAAAGTCGAGTTGCGGGCGCGTGGACAAGCGTTTGATGCCGATTTGGAGGTCGGTGCGATGATTGAGATCCCGAGTGCCGCGGTGACCACCGATCTATTAGCACGAAGCTGTGATTTTTTCAGCATCGGGACCAACGACTTGATTCAGTACTTGTTGGCGATCGACCGCGGTAATGATCGCATTGCTCACCTTTACGAGCCTACGCATCCGGCGGTCATTCGCACCCTCAAGCACGTGGTAGACGAGGCGCATCGCGCGAAAGTCCCTGTCAGCGTGTGTGGTGAAATGGCCGGCGATCCGGTGTTGGTGCCTTTGTTGCTCGGGCTTGGCGTGGATGCGTTGAGTATGACCCCGCCGCTATTACCAGCGGTGAAATATTTGCTGCGGGCTATGACGATGGCGGATGCTCGTGACTTGGCGGCGCAGGCCTTGATGTTGTCCTCGGCACAGGAGATTTACGCAAAGTGCGAGGCGTTTTGCCGTGCTCGAGTTAAGTTGGATTAAACTCCAACTTCTTTGGGCTTAGGCTTTTTTTACGGGGCTGCTTGCCGTATTTTCGCTAGCTTGGAACTGCATTCCTCTCCGACCAACGTCCGTGGCCTTTCTTTGCGTCGGGCTGGCTGCTTCGCTTTCCACCCTGCGCTGGCCAGGAAGTCAGTTCTAAATCTCGTAGGGGAAGCGAATACCTGGCTCCGTCCCAGCAAAATCCTTTGTATTCCTCGTCACCAACAAACAGCCCTGGTTCCGCGCCGTAGCCCAAACAATCGCGTCGGGCAGTCGAATCCTGTGTTCTTTTCGGATATTAACGGCTTCACTCGCGACCTCCATAGTAAGTTGGTGAATGATGAAGCTATTTAAGAAACCTCGGCATGCTTTCTCTTCCTCCTCAGAATCCGCTCCGGCCATTATCTCCATCCAAGAGACTATGCTAATCTCTCGTTTAGGATATCGATCCAACTCCAACTTGGCCTTGTTCTCTCCCTGAAGATAATCAATCAGCACATCGCTGTCGACGATCGCCCTCATATGGAACCCCATTCGCTACGAAGCCGTTCAACGTGTTTACGGCCGTCCAGGCGCTTGTGCTTCCATAATCCGAATCCTATATCTTTGTGCGCTGCAATATTCTCGAGTATCAGCCGGTCGACGGCCCGGCGGACGGCTTCGGCGCGTGAAATTTTTTGCGCCTCACAAATGCGACCGAGGGCTCCCAATTGCTCCTCGGTTAGGTCAACAATAGTCCTCATCCATGATGTCTGATAACGTTATCATGATTATGTCAACTCATATACTACTTAATTTAATATCGTTGGTTTGAGAAGGGTTGGGGTGGTTTCCTGATTTTACTGATACGCTTTTGGCGTCAAAAAAGCATCCACTCACCTGCTGAGCTGCCTCAGATGAAAATCGTGCTATTCCGGCGTATTTAGCGACCGATTCTACGCCATTTGCAGTATAGACTGAAGGCGAATCTAGTGTTGCGGGTCGACCGCAATTTTACGTGGAAATCCGAACACGCACACTTCGGAACACCCGCCGCAATTACGAATGGATCGAGCGCCACAGCCCCGCGTGGCCCCGAAATGATAATCGCAAAACTGGGTAACTTGCCTCCAATCGTAGCCAAACGTCGAGTTGATCAGCCATGCCAATGTCCCTTCAAACGTGGCCGGTCGGGAGCTGCTTCGGTAAACTGCCAAGGCCAACAACATAGGATCGGGCCTGTAGCCGAGTTTGGCTGATATCCGTAGTATTTTATTACGCGTCTTTTCGGGTATGCTTTTATCCGCCCTTAGCGCCATCGAAACAGTGGTCCGCGTGACGCCCGCACCTCGGGCGACATCTTCCTGAGTGATCCGTCCATGATGCACGGTGGGATTATCAGCGGCTGAATCGGTCATCGAGCGAGTGCAATTTCAAGGTACAAAAGGGGCAACGGCTTAGCGGCGCGCAGGGGACGGTTGCGATTCAGGGCGCAATGTCATTGTGAATTTTGCCGAGCTCGAGGTTCCGACTTGTTGCAAAGTCGAAGGATTCTGCAACAGGGCCGTTGTAATCCGACGGGTAGATTACGGTCAGCTCCACCGGTTCTGCTCAGAACGCCAGTTAGGATAAATCTTTTCGATCCAATGTTGGAGGTGGGTAATCAAACCTGCGAGCTTCTCCCTCCGCTAATTTTTTTAATAACTATCCGTTTCCGCCTCAGCAAAAAGTTAATCTTGGCGTGTCTCGAAGCGAATTTCCGTGACGCAATACCACAAAAAGAGAACGAAAAAACCGGACCCAAACCGGACACTGAATTATTTTAGATGCAAAAAAAGCCTCAAATACTCTTGTAAGTACTTGAGGCTAAAGTGGCTGCCCGGGTAGGGGTCGAACCTACGACCAAGTGATTAACAGTCACCTGCTCTGCCACTGAGCTACCAGGCATCATTTCCATGCGTGATTTACATCACGACTGGGAGGTCTGGAAAACATAACTGCTCACGGTCTTGTCAATGCTACTTTTGCATTCGGAGCAGAAAAATCCATGGGTTGTGAACTTTTGATTGCTTTCGGCGGGGCCAGTTCTATGCATTTAATCCTTTTCCAATACGCCTGCCCCCGATTACCGGGGTCTCAGGGGGACCAACTTCATGAAAACTCAGCTCACCCTCAACGTCACTCCGCGCACCCAGACCGGTCGCAGTGCCTCCCGTCGCGTTCGTAAAGCGAATGCCATTCCTGCGATCCTCTATGGAAAGCACACCAACCCTGAGAAGCTCTCGGTGGACACCCCCGAGTTCGTTCGCTTGCTGAAAGTTGTTTCCGGGCGCGCCGTGCTCATCCAGCTCCAACAGGCTGGTAAAGCCGAAAAGGCCCTTTCCTTCCTCCAAGAGATTCAGCGTGACCCGATCACCGACAAATATCTCCATCTCGACCTTCAAGAAGTTAAGGCTAACGAGCTGTTCGAAATTCGCGTCCCAGTCGTGACCGCCGGTGAATCCTTTGGTGTTAAAAACCAAAACGGCGTGCTCGAGATGAACGCCCACTTGCTGCGCGTCCGCTGCTTGCCGAAGGATCTGCCTGAAGTTATCAACGTCGACGTCAGCGAGCTAAAGGTCGGCGAGACCATCAAAGTCTCTGAACTCAAGTCCATTGCCGGCGTCGAGTTTTTGGACGCCAAGGGTCAACCTATCGTATCCTGCGTCGAACCCGTCGCCGAAATCGTGCAGGCAGCCGCCGCTGCCGCCACGCCTGCCGAAGGTGCTGCTGCTCCCGCTGCCGGCGCTGCCGCTCCCGCGGCTGCTCCCGCTGCAGGCGATGCCAAAGCCGCTGCTCCTGCCGCCAAGGCCGGCTCCGCGCCCGCCGCTGCCAAGCCCGCTGCGCCCGCCAAGAAGTAAGCGTTTTCCGATCGCCCGCACGTCGCACTCGTGGCGACGCGCACGGCGAATGTTCTTTGAGTCATGTCCATCTCGCTCATCGCAGGCCTGGGAAATCCAGGTCGCGATTATGCGAATACCCGCCACAACCTAGGTTGGGTTGTCATCGAAGCCCTTGCTCAAAAGCACGGGCTGACCTGGCAAACCAAGCCTGGCTTCGAAGCCGAAATCGCCCGTTGGGATTTCGCGCCTGGCTGTACCCGCTGGCTGGTGAAGCCGCTTACGTTCATGAACGAAAGCGGTCGATCCGTCGCTGCCGTCGCCCGTTATTACAAACTGGCCGCGCCTGAAATCGTCGCAATCTACGATGATCTCAATATCGAAGTCGGCCTCGTAAAAGTGGCCGAAAACGGCGGGGCAGGGGGGCACAATGGTGTCTCCAGCTTGCTCGAAAAAATAGGCCCCGATTTCTTGCGCTTCCGCGTGGGTATCGGCCCTAAGCAACCCGCGGCCATGGACCTCAAGGACTTTGTCCTAGGAAAATTTACGACAGATCAAAGTATCATCATTCAACAAAAACTCACCCATTACATCGAAGGCTTGGAATTGCTGCTGACTCGCGGCGCTTCCTTCGCCATGAATCAACTCAACCGCCGAGAACCCAATCCATGAACCCGTCCAAACGCAATTACCGCGCTACCTTCATCATCGACAACCGTGGCAAGGAAGAATCCGTCGATCAGATCATCGACGGCGTGAAGCAAGTTATCACCGCCGTTCAAGGCGACGTGACCTCAGTTGAAAATCTCGGCCGTCGCGACTTTGTGCGCGTCACCGACCCTAAGCTCACCGGTGCCACCTACGTGCACATCTCCTTTAGCGCCCCTTCCGAAGGCCCGGGCCAACTCAAGGAACGCCTCCGTCTTAACCATAACGTCTACCGTACGTTCGTTGAGTCTGTCTAATCGCGATTCTTCCGTCGCCTCGTCCCATGGCCTACCTCAACAAAGTATTTCTCATCGGAAATCTTACCCGTGACCCCGAACTGCGGGTCACGCCCAAGGGCACGGCCATCTGCCAATTCGGTTTGGCTGTGAACCGCCAGTTCAAGGACGAGTCAGGCGCTACGCGGGACGAGACGACCTTCATCGATATCGAGGCTTGGGGTAAACAAGGCGAGCTCGTCGCCAAATACCTTGCCAAAGGCAGCCCCGCCATGGTCGAAGGTCGTCTTAAACTCGACCAATGGGAAGATAAGCAAAGCGGACAGAAGCGCAGTAAACTCAAGGTCGTCCTCGATAACGTTCAATTCCTCTCCACCCGTGGCGGTGCCGGCACTGCACCAGGTGCGGGTAGCTCGACGGATGATGTCGACCAGACCTCACCCGAACGTCATTCACCGCCTGCTCGTGGAGCAGCCTCCCGCCCACCGGCCGCCGACAACATCGATGAAGATGTGCCGTTCTAAATCGGCGCCAGTAACTTCCTCCCCCCTTAATCTAAATTTTTAATACCAAAACAACATGGCTAACAGCGACATCCTCCTCTTAAAACCCGTCGAAGGTCTCGGCGGCGAAGGCGACCAAGTTAAAGTGCGTGCAGGCTATGCCCGCAATTTCCTCCTCCCGCGTGGCTTTGCCGCGCCGGTCACCACCGCGAACCGCAAACAGGTCGAAGCGCTTAAAAAGCGTCGCGCCGAGCGCGAATCGCTGGAACTCAACGGCGCGCAAGAACTCGCCAAGAAACTCGAGCTGACGAGCCTAGCGTTCGCCGTGAAGACGGGCGAAGGCGGCAAGATGTTCGGTGCCATCACCGTGAACGACCTCCACGACAAACTCGTGGCTGGCGGCTTCACGATTGATAAGAAGCGCATTCACCTGCACACCCCAGTCAAGACTCTCGGCAAGCACACTGTTAAAGTGAAGCTCCACGCTGATGTCTCGGTTGAACTCGGCTTTGATGTCGTCTCCGAGAATCCGATCGACGTCGCGGCCCCTGTCGAAGTTAAGCCTGCTCCCAAAGGTGGCGCTAAGAGTGACAAGAAATAAGTTCTAGCGTATTTTATTCCTGAAGGCCGCGTCGGATGACGCGGCCTTCGTTTTTTCTGAATTGTTTGTGGACAACTCGCCATTGCGGACCAGCGCGTAACCCGTCTGTATCCTGGCTCACGTATGTCTGAAGATTCATCACAATTCTCGCGGCGCGCCGAGAACTCATCCCAAGTGTTTGCCGGTCGTACGCCGCCGCATAGCTTGGAAGCGGAGGAGTATTTGTTGGCCTGCTGTCTGCTCGATGGTTCCGATGTGATTTCACGCTGCCTTGAGGCGCGCATCCGCCCCGAGTCCTTTTACTTGGCGGCGCACGGAATCGTCTTTGAGCGTTTGCTTGATTTATACAATCGGCAGATGCCGGTCGACGTAGCTGTACTCGCCGAAGATCTAAAAACAATTAAGCAGCTCGATGCCGTTGGAGGGTTCGCTTTCCTCACCCAAATCAGCAGTCGCATCCCGACCACGGCCCAAGCCGGCTACTTCATCGACAAAGTCCGTGAGCTACATTTGCTGCGGGAATTGATTCGTTCGGCGACGGGTGCCGTCGAAGAATGTTATGGGTTCACCGGTGGGATCGATGAATTTGTCGACCAGATCGAGCAGCGTATTTTTAACGTCACGCAGAATCGCGTGAGCGAGAGCGCCAAACCCATGCGTGAACCCACGCGCGAGGCGATGGGCGTCATCACCAAGATGATGATGAAAAAGGGTGAGATGACCGGCGTCACATCCGGTTTCAAAGACTTGGATGCACTTACTTGGGGGTTCCAGCGCCAGGAAATGATCATCCTTGCGGCCCGTCCTTCGATGGGAAAAACCTCGCTCGCCTTGAATATGGCTGAATCGGCCGCTATGCCGCACCGCGGCGAACCGGTCGGTGTATTGATTTTCTCGCTCGAAATGAGTGCCGCCCAGCTCGCGCTTCGTATGCTGTGCTCGCGCGCCCGCGTGAACATGAAGTTGTTGCGCGATGGCCTATTGTCTAAAAACGGCGATGAACAAGCGCGGTTGTTGGCGGCGGCCGATCAATTCTCTAAGGCCCCTATCTTCATCGACGATTCTAGCGCGCTCTCGATTATGCAGTTGCGAGCCAAAGCCCGCCGCATCCATGCGCGCAATCCCCTAGGCTTCATCGTGGTCGACTACTTGCAGTTGCTCGCTCCAACTGATTCCAAAATGCCCCGCGAACAACAAGTCGCTGAGGCTTCGCGTGGTTTAAAAGCGCTGGCGAAGGAACTCAATCTGCCCGTCGTTGTACTAAGTCAGCTCAACCGTGCCTCCGAAAAAGAAAACCGAACTCCGAAATTGGCTGATTTGCGTGAATCTGGCTCCATCGAACAAGATGCTGACGTCGTTCTCATGCTCGCTCGACCCAAAGATGCTGACGAAAAATTTCAGGTCGCCGCCGACTCGGCCGAGTTAATCGTTGCCAAGCAGCGAAACGGCCCAGTAGGAGAATTGAAGCTTACGTTCCTAAGAGACATCACCCGCTTTGAAAACTACACTCAGTAACCCTGTGCGCAGGGTCGCCTGCTTCCTTTTTGCCTTATTTTGCCTCTTTGCCGGGGGTGCGATGTCCTTGCAGGCCCAGCCGGCCGCGTTGGCGGGGGCTCAAGAAGGGGTTCCGGCCTTCAAAGTAGGCTCGATCGCGGTGAAATTTACCGGTTCGGCCAACGTCAGCGAACAGGTTGTCCGTGCTAACATGCAAGTCCGCGAGGGCGGTGATCTAGACGACACGATGCTCGATCGCGACATCCGCTCGCTCTACAAAACCGGCCTTTTCGAGTTCATCGAAATTAAACGCGAAGCCGTTGACGGCAAATCCTTTAACCTCGTGATTGAAATCACCCCAAAATATCGCGTTTTGGCCATCCGCTACGAGGGCAATAAGAAGGTCAAAGGCACTCGCCTGGAGAAGGAAATCAAGACCAAGCCCAACACGGCTCTCGATGAGCGCCTCGTTAAAGAAGACTCCGAGAAAATTCGCGAGTACTACCAGAAATCCGGTTATAATCAGATTTCGGTTACGTACACGATCGAGCGTGATCGCGCTACGGGCTTCGGCACTATTATCTTTAAGATCAAGGAAGGTAATAAGGTTAAAATTTCGGATGTCCGCTTCGTCGGAAACACCAACGTCAAAGCCCGCGCCCTTAAAGGTGAGATGGAGACCAAAAAATGGTGGCTATTTTCTTGGCTGACCGGTTCGGGTCGTTTCAAGGATGATCAATTTGACGATGATCTGGACAAACTACGCGATTATTACCGCGAGCACGGTTATCTCGACGTCGAAATCTCGCAGGACAATGTGATTTTTGCTTACCCTACCCCTGAAAAATTGGTTTTGACGATCAACATCACCGAGGGGCGTCAATACCGCCTCGGCGAAATATCCTTCAAGGGTAATAAGCTATTTACCTCGGCGCTTTTGAAGCGCGTCGCTCGCCAGAAGAGTGGCGTTGTTTTCGTTCCGTCCAAACTCGATAAAGACGTCGAGCGCTTGGAAGATTTTTATGGCAAAGACGGTTACCTAGACACTCGCGTGCGGCTCGTACGCAAACCTAACGTCAACACGGGTAATATCGACATCGAGTACGGCATCACCGAAAGCGAAAAATTCAACGTCGAGTCCGTGGTTATCGAAGGTAACGCTAAGACCAAGAGCACGGTTATCGTGCGTGAGTTAGTGCTCGGACCTGGCGATGTGTTTAGCACTGTGTTGATGAAAATCAGCAAGCTGCGTCTCGAGAACACCCGTTTTTTCGAGGATGTTAATGTGACTCCGCAGGAGACCAATATCCCAGGTCGCCGTAACATGCGCATCGCCGTCAAGGAAGGTCGCACCGGCAATCTTACCTTCGGTGCTGGTTTCAGCTCGCTTGAGCGCGCAACCGTTTTCGCTGAAGTCTCCCAGTCCAATTTCGATATATTTAACCGCCGCTCGCTCTTCCAAGGAGATGGTCAAAAATTCCGCCTCCGCATGCAGTTGGGCAGTCGTTCAAGTGAAATCGTCCTATCGTTTGAGGAGCCTTGGCTCTTTCAGAAACAGCTGGCTTTGGGCTTTAGCATTTTCCGCACGAGCTCTGACTACAATAGCTCTTACTACAGTCAGATTGAGACCGGCGGGGAAATTTATCTACGTAAACGCCTCTTTGAATTGGTGGAAGGCAAACTCTCTTACACTTACCAAATCATCGATATTCAGAACGTTTCCAGCAGCGCCTCCAGCTACATTCGCTCGCTCTCCGGTCAAAACACCGTTTCTAAACTCGGCTTCCAACTATTGCGTGATACCCGCGACAAGATCATC
>Ga0114958_10003713_pt1 | contig 10803 bp, 9 predicted proteins | sample C_130208_EF_Meta_FD_89577 | JGI IMG/M metagenome (GOLD analysis project Ga0114958, IMG submission 89577) | Freshwater microbial communities from Lake Croche, Canada to study carbon cycling - C_130208_EF_MetaG | ecosystem: Environmental > Aquatic > Freshwater > Lake | place: Lake Croche, Canada... | reverse complement strand
TTCGGTCCTACTCCGTGGTGCGCCCCCTGGCTCAAGACTCAAAAACAGAAGCACCCTCAGCCAAGCGGCTGGCGGAAGCCCTTTCTAAGGGGCAATTTGCGCGCGCCCCCGAACTCACCTTGGCTTTCACCTTGGGGGCCGCCTTATTTAGCTTAGGACTAGCCGCCCGTGAAGCGGCGGATAAAGTCACGCAGTTGGCGCTAGCGATTTTTGGGCACTTGGGCGAACTGCGCGTCCAAGGCGATGAAGTTCCCCCGGTGGCCGTCTTGGCGATGACCACCTTTGTCTCCATTGCCTTGCCCGTGGTCTTGGCCACCGCCTTTGCGGCAATTTTAGCCGGAGGGATCCAGAGCGGTTTTCAGCTCACCCCCGAGGCCCTGTCATTTAACTTTGACCGCTTTGATCCCATTGCTGGCCTCGGTCGTATTTTTTCCGGAAAAGTCTTGGTCACCGCTTCCCTCGACTTGCTAAAAGTGCTCGCCGTCTTCGCCTGCCTCGCCGCGGCGGCCGCCAAGATCTTTACCGATATTATTTTCTCCGCGCCCGTGGAGACGTTGTACCTCGCTAATTTTATGCATACGACAGCAATGTCGCTGATGTGGAGGTTTTTAGGGGCCATTGCGGTGATCGCCGCTCTCAGCTACGCTTACGAACTTTATAAGGCCAATCAGGAGCTCATGATGTCGCGGCAAGAATTGAAAGATGAGCGCTCCCAGACCGATGGTAATCCCCTGGTCAAAGCCGCCATGCGTCGTCTCGCCCGTCGTCTGTTGCAAAAAAAGATGCTGGATGCAGTCCCGACCGCCGATGTGATCGTCGCCAACCCGACCCACTTTGCCGTTGCCCTGCGCTATGAGCGCGGCGCGGACGCCGCCCCGGTGATTGTGGCTAAAGGCGAGGATCGACACGCCCTGAAGATCAAAGAGTTGGCCGCCCTGCATGGGGTCCCCATCGTGGAAAACCGCCCCGTGGCTCGCCTGCTTTATGCAACCGGGAAGGTAGGGCAACCCATCCCACAAGATATGTTCGAGGCGGTCGCTGAGATCCTGGCCTTCGTCTATCGCACCTACCGTTATTATTATTTTACCCTGCCTAGCCGCCGCGCGGCGGCCGTTTCTAACTAGTCCCCATGGCTTTAGCAGCTCCCATTCCCGCCCGGACCTTTACTAGCCAACTCTTGGGCCGGGCTGACCTACTATTTACGGCCGGCTTATTCGGCACGATCATGCTGCTGGTCTTGCCCGTGCCTTCAATGGTGATGGATATGCTGCTCGCCCTCAGCGTATCGAGCTCCCTGTTGATCATGCTGATCGTGATCTACGTGAAGCAACCCGTCGAATTTTCGGCGTTCCCGACCGTGCTGTTGGGTCTCACGCTGTTTCGATTGGCTCTCAATATTTGCTCCACGCGCTTGGTGCTCACCCGCGGTGAGGCCGGTCATATCATCGACGCTTTCGGCAAGATCGTGATCCAAGGCAATTACGTCGTCGGCTTTGTCGTTTTTGTGATCTTAGTGGTGATCAATTTCGTTGTTATCACCAAGGGTGCAGGCCGCATTGCCGAAGTCTCCGCGCGTTTTACTTTGGACGCCTTGCCGGGTAAGCAAATGGCGATCGATGCGGAGCTCAACGCCGGAGCCATTGATGAGCCGACCGCTACTGCCCGTCGCCTCAAATTACAACGAGAGGCTGATTTTTACGGAGCGATGGACGGCTCTTCAAAGTTTGTCCGAGGCGAGGCGGTCGCAGGTATTTTGATCACCCTGGTCAACATTTTGGGCGGTTTCATGATCGGCGTCTTGCAGATGGATCTCACCCTGATGGAAGCGCTCCAGAAATTTACCCTTCTTTCCATCGGTGATGGCTTGGTCACTCAAATTCCCGCCCTAGTCATATCGGTTGCGGCCGGTTTGCTCGTCACCCGGGCAGCTGACAACGGGGACTTGGGCCATCAGGTCGGCGGGCAATTAATTCGCTACCCGATCGCTCTAAAAATTGTTGGGGCATTGATGCTAGTGATGAGCCTCATGCCCGGCTTGCCGCTTTTGCCCCTCGCCTTGATGGGTGGATTTTTTCTCTACATCGGCTTCAAACTTCCCGCCGCCACGGCCGAGGTGGAACCCGTGGTTAAGAGCGCGGCTGAAAAAGCTAAGGAAAAGGAAGCGGCTCCGCCTAAGAGCGGATCGATCGAAGAAGTCCGCCGCCTCATCGATGTCGATGTCTTCGCTGTCGAGGTCGGCTTCGGCTTGGTCGGTTTGGCTGATCAAAAACAGGGCGGCGATCTGCCCTCTCGGATCACCGGCGTACGCAAGACTCTGGCCCGCGAGCTCGGTATCATTATCCCTCAAGTGGCCGTGCGGGATAATCTCGAACTGGCAAGTGGCGAATATCGTTTTCTGCTCAGGGGCCGACAGGTCGGCCGCGGCTCTCTGATGATGGGACGTTGGATGGCGATGAACGTTTCGGGCAGTCGGGTCCAGCTACGTGGTATCGCCTGCCAGGAACCCGTCTTCGGCCTTGCTGCGGTATGGATCGAAGAAGCCGAAAAGAAGAACGCCGAGATCAATGGCTACTCGGTCGTCGATTGTGCTTCCATCATTGTCACCCACCTTTCCGAAGTCCTGAAAACTCACGCCCATCAGCTGCTCGGACGGCAGGACGTCCAAGCCTTGATCGATCACGTGAAGCAATCGCACCCAGCACTGGTTAGCGAATTGCTGCCAGATCTCGTTAACCTCGGGATCATCCAGCGGGTGTTGCAAAACTTGCTCCGCGAAAATGTACCCATCCTTAATCTCCCCCTGATTCTGGAAGGCATCGCTGATTATGCGACTTTAAGTAAAAACCCCGATGACCTGAGTGAACTCGTACGGCGGCGCTTGGGCCCGTATTTTGTTCCCCTCATTGAGTCAGCGCCTGGCACGGTGCGGGCTTTGACCTTAGACCCACGTCTAGAAAAAGAACTGGCTACTAAAATCCACCGCACCGCCGCTGATTTCGGACTCGCGCTTGATCCTGCCCTAAGTGCCCACCTGTTAGAGGGGGTCAATGCGAAGCAGGCGCAGTTCGCCGCATCCGGTAATGCGCCGTGCATTGTTGTCGGCGCAGAACTGCGCTTGGCGCTCAGGCGCTTCCTGGAGACGACCTTCCCCCGTCTCACCGTGGTTTCGTTCCAAGAAATACCCGGTACCTACCAGATTGAAAACGCGGGTATAATTTCACCTCTCCCAGATCAGCAACGGGCCGCGGCCTAATCCCATGGTAACCTCGAGCGCCCGATCCCTTAAACCGAAGCCTGGTACCTACCGGTTCATTGTACGCTCCGTTAACGAAGCTGTCTTAGTCTTAAAGTCACAACTGGGGCCGGACGCGCACGTACTTTCCGTGCGCCCCTTTCGCCAATCGCTGATCAAACGAATTTTTAGTGGGGCTAAACTTGAAGTTGTGGCGCAACTAGCGGCGCCCTCTACCGCTACCGCTAGCGCGGCCCCTCTCGAGCCAGCGGTCGCACTGCCGGTGCCCGGACTCCTCAGTGCCGCTTATGAAACCGTCCCGCCTCGTTCACGCCGGCCGGTTGATTTGCGCTCGGCGCTAAAAGGAGCCGGTTTTTCCGAGCAGGTTCTCTGGCGGGTGGAATCGGAACGGCGTTGGTCAATTTCGGCGGACAAACCCCTGGGCGATACCCTTTCCGACTTTGTCGCCGAATTGCGGCAGTTAGTGGATTCATTTCCGGCTAAGCCCCTGTCCAATCGGGTGGTATTTTTCGGTCATTCCCATGCTGATAAATCCCTCGCTCTAGGCCAATGGCTCACGTGGGAAGTATTCAAGCAGGGGACCACTTGCCGGGTTTGTCACGTTGAGTTCAGTCGGCCTAATCCCTGTCTTGAACTTGAGGTGTTCTGTGAAGCGGTCGGGGTGGGCCTGACTCATTACTCTCCTGATTTTTCCCCTCACCAAGATGGCGCCCGGGTCTATTGGGATGTTCCCTGTGTCGGAGTGGGTTCTGGCGATGAAACCCAACAACTGGCCGAACTGCTTAAAAAACAAGCGATCGAGACGCGGGTCCTCATTTTAAACGCAGCGTATGAAATCGAAAGCATGCGTTCTGGACTCAGCCTGGGCCGATCCTTGGGCGCCACCCATATTGTTTTAACTCATATCGATGAAGCTAAAGACGTGGGTAAATTATGGGAAATTTTGCTCGAGGCAGAAATGCGCCCGCTTTTCTTCTCGCATGACGGCAACTTGCTTGGCCCCATCGGAGTCGATCCGCTCGATCTGTTGGTCAATAAAACTCTAGGAAAGAGCTGAAGCGCATGCGTTACATTTTTCTGATATTTGGTTTTGCCTTCTTCACGATGGTGTTCGCCGCTGGCCTCTGGGCCGAGCGGACCTTCGCGTTGGTGGTTCGTGACGCCTGCATCAGTGCCGTCGTGGGCGGGCTGGCGGGTCAGTGGTTTTGGAATCACGTCATTGCGGCCGCACGCATCACGATGGTGGCTAAACGGGCCGCCCTGGATGCTGCCGCTAAAGCGAGTCGTCAGAAAAAAGCCGAGGTCGCGGCGACGGCGACCAAGGCCAAGAAATAAACGAGCTGATTAACCTGGGTTAAAGCCATGGATACATCTCCCCCTCCCGACAACACGCCTACGCCCATTTCCCCTTTGGCTTACAAAGTGTACCAGCAAACGACCGGAGCCTCATCGCTCTTAGTCGAAGAACATTTGCCTCTGGTGCGTCAGGTCGTGGGCCGCATCAAGATGAGTCTGCCGCCCCACATTGACGCGGATGATCTGCATTCGGTGGGAGTCATGGGACTCATCGCGGCCTCCCAGCGTTATGTGCCACAAGAGGGAAGGACGTTTGCGGGTTATGCCTACACTAAGATTCGCGGCGCGATTTTGGATGAACTGCGTCGACTCGACTGGTGCCCACGGCGCACCCGCGCTAAAGCACGTAAGTTAAAAGACGCCATCGCCGAACTGGAGCAAAAACACCAGCGCGCGGTCACCGATGAAGAGATCCAAGGCCACCTCCAACTTTCCGCCGCCGAGTACGCGTTGTGGCTGCAAGAATCTAGCCCCGTAACTTTTATCAATATTGACGCCTCCGCGCAAGATGACGGCAAGGGCTCGGCCTTCCATGAAACCATCGCGGATGAAAATTTGGAACCCGCTTCCGCCGGCCTAGAGCGAGCTGAATTATGGCGTTTGGTCGCCGATCGGATCGAGTCGCTCCCGGATACGCAAAAAAAAGTCCTCGCCCTCTACCATTTTGAAGGTTTGCGCCTGGCTGAAATCGCCGAGGCGATGGATTTGACCGAAGCCCGTATCAGCCAAATTCATACTCAGGCGATCTTGGCGCTGCGTAGTTTCGTAGAACGTAATCAAAATAAATAGGTTATACCATGCTCATTATCATCGGAATTATTCTGGTACTTGCGTGTACCGCCCTCTCTTTTGTTTGGGAATCCGGGTTCGATTTCAATCGCCTCAGCTTGCTGTTTCATATCGCCGAACTGGTGGCGATTTTCGGCATCACCTTTGGCGCGGTGCTCATCTCAACCCCAGCGCATGTTCTGAAGGAAACCCTCGCCAAAATCATCGCGGTCATGACCGGTAAAACAATCAACAAAGCCCACTACTTCGAACTAATCGGCGCTCTGTATGAACTGTTTCAGACGGGACGCAAAAGTGGTCTACTCGCTTTGGAAGAACACGTCTCCGCTCCTGCCCAAAGTGCTATATTTAAAAAATATCCTACCCTACTGGCTGCTCCTGATCGCTTAGCTTTTATCGTTGATTGTCTCAAGCCCCTGGTCGATGGCCGCATTAAACCGGACCAACTGGAAGGGGTCATCGATATGGATATTAATACGAAGACCCGCGAGGTCGACCACTGCGCACATGTACTCAATTTCGCCGGCGACTCCCTTCCCGGTATCGGCATCGTCGCCGCGGTCATGGGTATCATTAATACGATGGCCATTATTGACCAAGGCACCGAGGCCGTGGCCTCACACATGGCCGCGGCGTTATCGGGCACCATGCTCGGCGTCTTTGCGGCCTATGGCTTCGCTAATCCCCTAGCCAGTAGCATCCGCAGCTTAAACGAGGGCTATATCCAGTACCTGCGCTGCACCAAAATCGCGGTCGTGGCTTTTGCCAAAGGGATGGCGCCATTAACCGCCGCTGAACTGGCGCGTCGCTCCTTGGACCACTCCGTGCAGCCCTCGGCCGAAGCGCTCGAGACCGCCTTGCGGGGTGGCACCGCAGCCAAATAATCACCCTTTAATTTTTATACTATCATGGCTGGACACGGCGGTGGAGCTTGGAAAGTAGCCTTTGCGGACTTCATGACCGCAATGATGGCTTTCTTCTTGGTCATGTGGATTCTGGCCCAAAAACCCGAGATGCTACAAGGTACGGCTAAGTACTTTAAAGATCCGCCTAAAATTCGCATGCCCTGGAACACCGGGGTACTCAAAGACCAAGCCAAAGAGGCGACCGTTCGTGATATCAACGCCAAAACCGCTTCAGACAGTGCCGCCAAAGCGGCCGCCTCCGCGGAGCAGAAAAATCTCAACGCAATCGCCATGGGCTTTTATGGCATGATCAACGTAAAATCGGATGATCCCAATCGGCCCGTCGATGTGGTGGTCTCCAATGATGGCGTACTGATCACCCTTTACGATCGTACCCGAAAGCCGCTCTTCCAATCCGAATCCTCGGCTGAACTCTCAGCTTGGGGCGACTTTGTTTTTCAAAATGTAGCTTGGTTGGCCGATCGCCACGCCTTTCGCGTCTCCATCGAAGGCCACACGCGTAAGGGTTTGACCATGCTCTCGACGGCTTACTCCGCTTGGGAACTCTCGGCCGACCGCGCTAACAACGTACGTCGACATATGGCCAACGTAGCCGTGGCCCCGGAACAATTTGAGCGCGTCACCTCGTTTGGCGACACCCGACCGGCCAAAGCCGGAAAAACCGATCCGGAATTTGATCATCGCGTCGAAATCAAACTCTCGCTTGGGAACCGAAAGCCCGCCGAAGCCGTGTTGGACTTAAAAGTCGAACCCCCAAAATTATGAAGTCATTTTTATCAGGACGAACCGGAACGGCGCTCTCGGAAACTCCAAGTTCCGTTGAGCCTCAAATTTCTGCCGGTTTATCTATGCTCGCCGCGGCCAACTCGATACCACCCGCCGCCAAAGCAGGCGCTTCCTCCGTCAAATGCGTGCGCGAAGCCGGTGTGATCAAAAAACTCATCGTCACCTGCGAATGTGGTAAAACCGTAGAGATCGACTGCGAATACACCACGCTCACCGGCTAAGGATCGACTCCATGATCAGTCTCAAGCAGATGACGCAATTGGCTGCGTCTTCGACCGAGGTATGGCGGATATTACAGCTGGAGCCGGCCAAGGGCATGGTCGTAAACCAAGGTGAACTCAAAAGCGGCGAGGATCGCCCTCTACTCCAACTCCAGCGAGACCGTAAATTACTCTGGGATCTCACGTTTCGACTTAAAATTACGCTGGAGGACGAAGGCGCTAGCGCGGCCCTCAAAGCTCGCATGCTAGTCGATGGAGCGCGCAAACTCGAAACCTTCGACTTGAAATTGCTGGTGGCCCCCCAGGATATCAACCGACACGCTCAGTTGGTACGGGATTATCAAATCGCTTTTGATTCGCTCTGTCTCACCTTAGGTGAAGACGGTACCCAGACGCTCTTCGAGGTCTTTCATTACCCTGAACATATTATTGCCCTAGCCGAATATCGACAACTTCGACGCGAACCCACCGGCTTAGAGTTGCGCAGCGCGGTGCTCGATAAAATTATCGTGGATGCGCAGGAGGATACCCAGGAAGCCGAACAAGACGGTGCCTGCGCTCAAGCTTTTTGGGGTCAGCGCAAAGCTCAGAACTACACCTACATGGCCACCGCTTTGGTGGTTTTGGCCGCAGTAATGTTCAAAACGTCCCTGTTTTTTTCGGTGATTGTCGGGGTGTCCGGGGTGATTCTGCTTTTTCCCGGGCTATACTATTGGCGCTCCAACCGGAAGCGTTTCGACGCTTTTGATAGTGCCTTAAAACTAAAGATTAGTAAGCTCAATTATAGCGATTTCCAAGCCATTCGCCAGAGGCAATTTGAAGCTCAGGAAAATTTGAAGGTGCTCAAATTGCGCATGATCGTCGTTCAAGACGAATGGAGCAGCATTGCTCGAAAATTAGATCAAGTGGTCACCCTTGAACCCACTTGGTACTCTATGACCGACGCTGAAATAGACCGAAATATCCAAGAAATGACGGAAAGTTGTAAGCAGGTTTTCGGTGAAGCAGGCGCACATTTAATTTTTCAAAATCAACGCGAGGTTGCGCTGTTGTGATTAGAAAATTGCCCTATCCGTAACTTCGATTGCTCTAAAGTAATTATTTGTGATTTTTTCAATTTTTCATGATATTTTTCTTTAGTCGTAACTAAAATAATTTGAAGTATTTCGTAAGTTTTAGTTATATTTATCATGATCCATGCTCTGCACTCTCCGGGTTCTACCACTTGTGTAGTGATGGGGGGTCAAATAAGAGATTGGGAAAGCGAATTGAACTCTTATAGTCGAATCTTGTGGTGCATAGATGCTCAAGATTTCGATCGATCCAGTAGTCAATTTACTTCTGCAAAAATTCGTGTTTTAATTATAGGAAATAATAACTCGAATTTCGTTCAAGTTATTGAAGAGTTTATTAAACACAATGGGCGTAGCCTTCCCTGTATATTCGTGCATGAGCAAGTGCTCGCGCACTCGAACGAGTCTTATCTTTCAGCGCTCACTGATATCCAGAGTGTTTTTGGAGAAAACCACCGCGCTCGTATTACGCGGCAAAAGGATGGCTTTCTTTGGCAAAGTCACGTTTTGCAAAATCTATCACACTATGTGTCGCGCCGCGTACCGGGTAATTGGCATAATGCTCTAGCCGGATTACCTGCTTTTGTATGTGGCGCTGGGCCCTCACTTGATGTGACTGCGCCTTTGATCTCAAAGCACCAGAAAGGGGCCGTTATTTTTGCGGCTGATTCATCTTTGAGGACACTGCATCGTCATGGGGTGTGTGCGGATTTTGCTGTTTCAATCGACGTCGCTAAACGACCAGAAAAATGTCTGCCTCCCGACGGGCGAGTTCAGCGGGTCATACTCGCCCCAACGAGCTTTCCAACCTGGGTTGGTGCTGTAAATTTAGATGACTGTTATTTTCTGACATCAGGCCAGGTAACCACCGACTGGCTATCGGCTAATGGTGTTGCTCCGACAGAATTACTGGCGCGTGAAAACTGCGGAAACACCGCGCTTGAATTAGCGCATTATTTGGGTTGCGCGCCGATCTATTTATTTGGGTTGGATTTAGCTCTGGATAATTCCAATTCCATGCAGCGCCACACTGCCGCAGTGGATGCCACCCTCTATTCGAAATCAGGTTTTGAAGCTGAGCAGAATCATCCCACCGTACCCGGCAACTACGCCGAAACGGTACCTACCTTCGCCGAGGCAGACTGGCGATCACTCGATCAACGGTTGTCCTCATGGCCAGCTAACCTCGTCACTAATGTTAACGATAGAGGTGCCCGCTTTAGTAATACAACGCTCGTTCATCCCGATCGCTTTATTTTTAGTAATTCAACCGGTGAAAAAAACGAACGCTTAGCTCAACTTTCTTTGCCCGCTACTTCGGAAATTGCAGCATCTACTGCGGTAAATCGTATAGGTGATAGTTTGTCTGTAGCTTCTAAACAAATTCAAGCTCTCCACTCTTCATTTAATCAACGGGGTTCATTGGGTGCGCTAGATTTTTTCCGTCAGCTTATGATCAAAGAGGACATGCAAATTGCTTTTGGTGCGTTCACATTCAAAATTCTACCTCATCTTATAGACCCCATTGATGATAATTCGACAAATTGGGCTGAGTTAATTCGCGAATTTGAAGCCCTTGCACAACTCACCATTGAGCAAACGTAATTTGATTTGGTCCCTTTATCTACTTTGGATGGTTCGTAAGCGCTTTAAATCGCCCGGAATTCAACTGGGTGTAAATATGTCGGTAGATTAGACGGTTATCTTGCTGTTGAGAGATGCGTAAACTGAGAAACCAAATTTTCTTGCTCAGGATAGCCGTGGGGTATGTCGTCTCATCTCCGCTCGTGCCCGGGTGGTGGAATTGGTAGACACGCAGGTCTCAGAAGCCTGTGCCTCACGGTGTAGCGGTTCGAGTCCGCTCCCGGGCACCATTTCAGAGTTTATTTGAGCTTTAACAGGGTCGAGATTATTCGGGATCTTGGCTTACTTGCAAGGGGCGCCTTACTCTAAGTCGAGTGCTGTGAGGATGTGGCTGTCGCGTTAAAAATTATACTGCATGGCGTGGGTTGCGGCGGAAACTAGGCTCACTTCGAGGTTTTAGCCGCTTAGTTTCACTTTTTTTTCGTGATCGCAACGGCCCGAGGTGCGCGGTGCGTCGGCTAACACGCGCGGATCGCAAACGGCGTATGGCGCAGGAGGAATTCGGACTGGGAAAATTTTTTGTTGTCTCGGACCGCAACTGCCCTGTTCAGCGATTACTATGCCCGTTTCACCGCATTATTGTTTTCAAGGCATCGGGCTGAGATAGCTAAATTCCAACATTTATGTTGGCTACACTGCTGTCCGGAACACGGGTTAATTTGATTTTATAAAACTCATTTGAAGAGGTTTTTACAGATATTTTTGGGTGTGCTCCATTTTGAGTACGCGCGGGCTTTTCGAGCCAAGGTGTCCCA
>Ga0114958_10003712_pt1 | contig 10806 bp, 12 predicted proteins | sample C_130208_EF_Meta_FD_89577 | JGI IMG/M metagenome (GOLD analysis project Ga0114958, IMG submission 89577) | Freshwater microbial communities from Lake Croche, Canada to study carbon cycling - C_130208_EF_MetaG | ecosystem: Environmental > Aquatic > Freshwater > Lake | place: Lake Croche, Canada... | reverse complement strand
CAGCGAGGAGGCACAATGGAGGCCATGATCGCCGAGGCGGCCGCGACCAGTTCGGCATACGACATCCTCCTGGTGGTTCACGTCCTCGTGGGAGCAGTGGCGGTGATGGTGCTGGTCGCCGCCTACGTGGCCGCGGTGAGCCTGGGGGGTGTCGCAGCCGGCAGCAGATGGTCGGAGTCATCGAGGCGGTTCTTCACCCCCGGACCGGACATCGCCGGACGATCGGTTTACCTCGTCCCGCTGACAGGTCTTGGATTGGTTTCCCTGAGCAATGGAGCATTCTCCCTAGCTGACCCGTTCGTCGGGATCGGAAGCGTCCTCTCCCTGGGAGCCCTCGTCGCCGGGGAGGCCTTCGTGTTCCCCGCCTCAAGTCGGTTGCGAGCCTTGGTGCACAGCTCAAGCGTCGCGCCCCCGGGCGATTCCTGGCGATCTGATCTGGCCCGACTGCGATGGGGCGTCGACGCGATGGTCCTTGCGGTCGTGATCACCGCAGTGCTGATGGTGGCCAAGCCCTAGGGACTCTCGCCCGGGATCAACTCCGGTGGAGCAATGTGGGGATTCCGACCATCCCGGCGGCCACGGTGATGTTGGTGACCGGGTCGATAAGGACAAAGCTTCCGGTGATGCGATTCGATCCATAGGCGTCGACCACCAGCGGATCGGCGGTGGTCAGCTGCACTACGCCGATCTCATTGGCGACCAGCTCGGAGGCACCAGCGAGGGTGAGGTCGTTGACATCGAGCAGGGACGAGATGGCGGTGACGATCCCAGGGGTTGAGCGAGTGGTGTGCTTGACGCGAAGCCGGCTGCCCTGCGTCAGCGGTGCCGTGCCGAACCAGCAGATGGTGGCCTCGATGTCATTGGTCACCCTTGGGGGATTGGCGCGTCCGACGATCATGTCACCGCGCGCAACGTCGAGGTCATCGGCAAGGGCCACCGAGACAGAAAGACCGACAGCGGCGGCGGGTGCAAGGCCGCTCGGCGTGCGCACCTCGGTCACTGTGCTGGTGAGGCCGGAGGGCAGGACGATGACCTCCTCGCCGACACGGATGGGAGCACCATCGACCATCCCGGCATAGGTCCGACCGCCTCCGGGCTGGCGAAGGACCCACTGCACGGGGAGTCGGGTGGCCTCCTCGACCGCCTCGCCATGCACGCCGGCCCAGCCGCCGGCTGGAGCGCTCTCGAGGGCCTCAAGCACAGTTGGACCCTCGTAATACGGGGCAGCGTTGGAGCGCTCGACCACATTGTCACCATGGAGAGCTGAGATCGGGATCACGGTGAGCGACTCGATCTCGAGCATCTCGGCGAGCGCGGTCATCTGAGCCACGACCCGCTCATAGAGCGGGAACCGCCAGTTGCCCTCGTCCATCTTGTTCGCGCACACGATGAGCTGTCGCACGCCGAGCAGTGAGGCGATGCACAGGTGGCGGCGGGTCTGCTCCTTGAGCCCGGAAGTGGCATCGACGACAACGAGGGCCAAGTCGGCGGTGGAGGCCCCGGTGGCCATGTTGGCGGTGTACTGGACGTGCCCGGGGCAGTCGGCGATCACGAACTTGCGCTTGGGCGTGGCGGCATAGCGATAGGCCACGTCAATGGTGATGCCCTGCTCCCGCTCGGCTCGCAGGCCATCGGTGACAAAGGACAGGTCAAGGTCACCCACGCCTCGGTCTCGCGAGGCCTGGGCGACTGCATCGATCTGGTCATCGAACAGCTGTCGGGTGTCGACGAGGAGTCGGCCGATGAGGGTCGACTTCCCGTCATCGACGGAACCGATGGTGGCAAACCGAAGAAGGTCCATCACCTCGGGATGTTCGGCGGGGGAGGAAGTGGCGGTGGTCATGGCGTTAGAAGTAGCCCTCTCGCTTGCGGTCTTCCATGGCGGTCTCCGAGAACTTGTCGTCGGCACGGGTGGCGCCTCGTTCGGAAATCGTCGAAGTGGCTGTCTCGGCGATGATGTCCTCGATGGTTGAGGCGGAGCTCTCGACCGATCCGGTGCAGGTGGCATCACCGACCGTGCGGAATCGGACCGTTCGGGTTTCGATCTGCTCGCCGTCGCGTGGCTGAACCCATTCGCTGAGAGCGAGAAGCATTCCGTCGCGTTTGATGATCTCACGCTGGTGGGAGAAGTAGATGGTCGGCAGCTCGATGTGCTCTCGGCCGATGTACTGCCAAATGTCGAGCTCGGTCCAGTCCGACAGCGGGAACCCCCGAAGGTGCTCGCCTGGGCTCACCTTGCCCTGGTAGAGCTGCCAGAGCTCCGGGCGCTGCTTGCGAGGGTCCCACTGACCGAAGGCGTCTCGGAACGACAGGACGCGCTCTTTGGCGCGGGCCTTGTCCTCATCGCGTCGGGCCCCCCCGAAGGCGGCGTCAAATCGATGTTCATTGATGGCATCGAGCAGCGCAGTGGTCTGGAGCCGGTTACGCATGCCGAACGGTCCGGGGTCGGCCACACGACCCTTGTCGATGGCCTCCTGCACCGATGCCACGATGAGTCGCTCGCCGAGTGTTTCGATCAGCGCATCGCGGTACTCGATGACCTCAGGGAAGTTGTGCCCTGTGTCGACGTGCATCACTGGGAAGGGCAGTTTGCCGGGGGCGAAGGCCTTGAGGGCGAGGTGGAGGAGAACCGCTGAGTCCTTGCCGCCACTGAAGAGCAGGACAGGGCGCTCGCACTCTGCGGCGACTTCGCGGATGATGAAGATCGCATGGGACTCGAGCAGGTCGAGGTGGTCGATGCGCTCGACTGGGACGGCGGCGTCGGAGGCGGTCATGACCGAGACTCGGTGTACTCGACCACGACCACGCGCCTCTCGACGCGTCCGAGCAGGCCCGAGCAGGCCTGCGACCAGACCCGCTCACCGGCAAGCCAGAGCCAGAGCTCGCGTGAGGAGGCCACCACAATGCTCTCGAGGTCCTCGCGAGTCAGGCCGTGGTCGGCCACGGTGGACCACCGTCGCCAGAGCCAGGCGGCGAGTCCGCTCTCGCCGAGCAGGACCGACTCGAGGCTCTGGCCATCGACCACGTCGTCAAGCCATTGCTCAGCCAGCCCTGTGGGTTCATCAGGGAGGTGAAGGTGGAGGGTGCTCATCGGCGGATCACCACCGGCTGCCGAGTGGTGTCGGCATAGTTGGCCACGTGTTCGTCGTAGGTCATGAAGGTTGCTCCCATGGGGTCGAGGTCGCGGCCGAGGGCCCGCCTGGCGATCTTCTGATCGAGTTCGTCAAGGCGCACCAGCGCGGCGGCATCGTCGAGGTCGCGCACGTCGAGGCCGCGTCGAGCAGCTTCGAAGGACTGACGTCCCCGTTCGGTGCGGACCAGGACCGTGGTCCAGCCATCGTTCGAGCCAACGGACCCGACTGAGATGTCAGCGGAGCGACCGAGGAAGTCGGCGCATTCGTCGCACCCTTTGAGCGCGGCACCGTGGAAGGCCTTGATCGATTCGTCGACGGCGATGGCGCCATCTCGGTACTCGACGATGAGTCGACCCCGGGTGACGTCGACCTTCGAGACCCGGTTGAGGTCGATGCCCCGTCGTCGCTTGAGTTCCTCGTGCATGAGTCCTTCGTAGCTGAACGATTTGGTGCAGAGCAGAGCGATCGAAAGAATGACGGCATCGACCCGGTGGGCGCCTGTGGGCCAACGCTTCGACTGCATCGCCCGGAGACCAGCCACTTCACATGGCGTCCCGACGGCAGCGATGCGGGGGTTGGCGGGCAGGTCCTTGCCCGTCAGGTCGAGGGCGGCGAGCGCCATGGACTGGTTGTAGAAGCTCCCCGCGGCAGCCCGGATCTCTGCGACAGTGGTGACCACCGTCGGTACGGCCTTCCAAGGCTCATCGGGGTCCGCCGAGGGCTTGGCCACGAGCGCTCCGTCGATCTGGCCGGCCTCGAAGAGGGCCACGAGCAGTGCGGTGACGACGCCGCCGTCTTGGACACCCTCGGTGCGACGCGACGCCCGCGCTGCATAGGTGGCCTCGACTCGACCGAGGCCCTCGCCAGGTGCTGCGCCGGTGAGGGTGAAGTAGGGGTCGGCGGCATCGGGCTTGGTGATGAGCTCGACGGGCTGGGCCTCGGGATCGTCGTGCGGTGTCGATGGCGGCCAGGTGGTCTCGTAGCGAAGCCCGCCTCGAGGGCAGAAGTCCCAGCAAAGTGAGCAGCCGGTGCACATCTTGACCAGCTCGGGCAGGTTGGTGTCGGGGTTGACACCCAGCGAGTTCGATGGGCAGACGGCCACGCACGTTCCGCACTCGATGCAACGATCGGCCTCGATCACGCCGGCCTCGAGTTCCCAGAACCACGTCTTGCGCGGTGGCTCGTCGATGCCGTTCATGGATTCGCGAAGTCGGTAGCGCTTCATGAGGCCTCCTCGCCGATCAGGTGACGCAGCGTGGCAAGTGGGGTGCGCCGCACCCAGGGCGTAAACCCCTCTCCAGGCCGGCGACCCTCCGCCCAGGCGACGATGACTGCCGAGAGCGCATCAGAGAGGGATCTGGCCGGGACGGCTCCTGCAATCCAGTCCGCAAAGCTGGCCTCAGGGCCGAGCACACCACCCAGGCCGATGTCGTAGCCCTCTTCGAGCGTGGCCCCGTCCTTGTTGACGGCGCCACGAAGTCCGATATCGGCGATCTGGGGCTGACCGCACGAGGCGGAGCATCCTGAGAGGTGGATCCGCAACGGGGCGTCCGCCGGTGGTGGGCCACCCAGAGCAGCCGTCACCTTTCGGTCGATCTCGTCGGCGAGGCGCAGGGCGCGCTCCTTCGTCTCCACAATTGCGTATCGGCAGAACTCGCTGCCGGTGCAGGCGGCCACCGATCGCTCGATGTTGGTGGGCGTCGGGCTGAACTTCTCGAGCAGGGGCTCGGCGAGCAGCGCCTCGAGATGACCGGCACCGACTCCGGTGAGGGCTAAGTTCTGATCGACGCCGAGCCGCAGGGTGCCGTCACCATAGGTGCTGGCAATCCGAGCGAACTCCACGAGCTCGGCGCCGGTGAGCCGACCCACGGGGATGTTGCATCCCACGGTGACGAACCCGGGCAGGCGCTCTGGGTGCACGCCGACGATGTCTCGGCGGTAGCTGGTTGTCCGCTCGGTGCCGGCGGTCTTGAGCTCGAGTGTGGTGCGAGCTGCGAGCTCAGCACGGAACCGTTCGGGTCCCAATTCCTGGACCAGATAGCGCATGCGGGCAAGGCCGCGGTGCTCGCGGTTGCCGAGCTCACCGAACAGCTGTGCGACTGCTCGGGAGATCTCGACAGCCTCGTGCTCCTCGACGAACACGTCGATGTCTTGGGCCATGCGCTCGCCATCGGAGAGGCCCCCACCGACGAGCAGGTTGAATCCATGGATGCCGTCCCGTTCGGCGGCCCACAAGGCGACATCGTTGATCTCGACTCGCGTGCAGTCTTTGCCACAGCCACAGACGGCGAGCTTGAACTTGCGGGGGAGATTGGCGTAGTAACGGTTCCCGGTGAAGAAGTCCGAGATGGCCCGGGCGACGCCGATGGTGTCTACCTGCTCGTCAGGATCAGCCCCGCTGGTGGGGCAGGCCGTGACATTGCGCGCACAGTCACCACAGGCCTGAATCGATGTGAGGCCGACAGCGGCGAACCGCTGCCAGATCTTGGGGATTGAGGCCATGGTGAGCCAGTGCACCTGGAGGGCCTGGCGGGTGGTGATGTCCACGTAGCGGTTTCCGAAGCGCGGATGCTCGACGGGTCCGTGGGCATAGCCCTCAGCGATCATGCCGATCTCGCGGGCTTGGTCTGCGCTGAGCAGACCTCCGGGGACCTTGATGCGCATCATGAAGGCGTCACCGCCTTGGCGCTGTGGGTACAGCCCGACCCACTTCAGTCGCTCAACCTCTCCTGGCACTGCGTTGAGGGCATCAATGCCCTCAACGGAGTAGGTCTCGATGATCCCCTGGGCCACCTCGAAGGGGTGACGGCGCAGCTTGACCATCTCGGCCTCGGAAAGCTCGCGCACATTGCGGTAGGGGTTGAGGAATGGGATCTGACCCTCTTCGGGTCCACTCAGGTTCAAGCCGTAGGGATCGTCAGCAGTGGGGTGCCGGTTTGTCACGAGCACCACTCGTTCTGCTCGATGGCTGATCCCATTGCCTGCTCCCTTGCTCTTGGCCAATGGTCGTGCATTGGCCAGGACGTCAATTCTTGACTAATATGATCAAGTATAAGGTATTTTCATACCGCATGACAAACTCTGATGACTGAACCTCTCCCAACCATCTTTCCCATTGGCCTGATCCTCGAGGGTCGGCGCTGCCTTGTGGTCGGCGGCGGGGTCATGGCGGACCTGAAGGTCGCAGGCCTGCGTGCCGCTGGAGCCAGCGTCGTCGTAGTCGCGCCGGTGGTTGCCGAGGTGCTCCGGACTCGAGCGGAGGCCGATGTCGCCATCGAATTGATCGAGCGGACCTATGAGCCTGCTGACCTCGACGGGACATGGCTCGTCGTGGCGGCCACTGGCATCCCTGCGGTCGACGGGGCCGTGGCGGCCGATGCCGAGTCGAGGCAACTCTTCGTCAACGCCGTCGACGATCCTCCGCACTGCAGCGCCTACCTCATGGCCCAAGTACGGCGGGGCCCGGTGGTGGTGTCAATCTCCACCTCGGGGGCATCTCCGGCGATGGCCTCCTATCTGCGCCGACGACTCGATGCCTACCTCGAACCGACACTCGGGGAGGTGGCCGAGCTTCTCTCGACGGTGCGGGGTGAGATCGCCGACGAGGGTCGATCAACCGAGGGTCTTGCGTGGGCTGATGTGATTGATGCGGAACTTCTCGCCTCTGTGGCTGCCGGAGACCATGAGATCGCTCGGCGACGGGTCCGGTCAATCGTCGCGGAGCCAGGTCGATGACGGTCTACCTCGTCGGAGCGGGCCCTGGTGATCCGGGACTGCTGACCCGTCGGGCCGCTGAGCTCTTGGCCAAGGCTGACGTGGTGGTGGTCGACCGCCTGGTGGACCGCCGCATTCTCGAAGAGGTTCCTGCCACCGCACTGATCATCGAGGCGGGCAAGCACGGACACGACCCGAGCTCCTCGACCACGCAAGAGGTGATCAACGACCTGTTGGTCGAGCACGGCTTGACTGCGCAGATCGTGGTGCGACTCAAGGGCGGCGACCCCTTCGTGCTTGGGCGAGGAGGCGAAGAGGTGCAGGCGCTAGTTGAGGCGGGGATTGATGTTGAGGTTGTGCCGGGGGTCTCATCTGCCCTTGCCGTGCCGGCCCTCGCCGGGGTGCCGGTGACCCATCGCGGGCTGAGCCAGGCGGTGACCATCGTGTCGGGACACAATGGGGTGACGGGCGATGTCAACTGGTCATCGCTTGCTGCTCTGGGTTCGACACTGGTCCTCCTCATGGCCGTAGCGGCCCGAGGTGATATCGCTGCCGCTTTGATCAGCGGTGGCCTCGCGCCGAGCACCGACGTGCTGGCTGTGGAATGGGGGAGTACGCCATCTGAGCGGCGGGTGACGACGTCGCTCTCTGAGCTCGGCACCATCGAGCTGGCGGCCCCCTGTGTGATCGTGGTTGGACCGGTGGCCGGCCTCGGCTTATCGATGTCCAACCGTCCTTGGTAATGTTGAGATCGCTCGGGCTTGCCCGGGTCGGAGAAAGAGAGGGGACGTTCCCCATGGATACCAGTCAGCCCACGCCAGAGTTCCTCGCTGAACTCGCTTCGGTGTCGACCCGGTTTGAGACGACGTCACCCAGCGAGATCATCTCGTGGGCCATCGAGACGTTCGCGCCCAGCCTGACCTATGCCTGCAGTTTCCAGGACATCGTCCTGCTTGACATGGCAGTGTCGCAGATGCCCTCTCTCGAGGTGATCTTCCTCGATACTGATGCTCACTTCCAAGAGACACTCGACTATGTCGATGACGTTCGCCAGCGCTACGACCTCAGCTTGGTCGTGACCCATCCTGATCCGGCAGACAGCCCGCCACTCTGCGGTCAGTCTGGGTGCTGCCAAGGTCGCAAGGTTGCGCCACTTCAGCGAGCGGTGGCCGGCAAGGCAGCATGGTTGACCTCTGTAAAGCGGGTCGATGCCCAGACCAGGGGCGAGGCTCCGATCGTGTCATGGGATGACAAGTTCGGGTTAGTCAAAATCAATCCCCTGGCCATGTGGACCGATGCCGACGTAGCTGACTACGAGCGGTCGCACGACCTTCCGCTTCACCCACTGATCTCAAAGGGGTACCTGTCGATCGGCTGCGCGCCGACCACGCGCCCTGTGGCTCCGGGCGAGGACCCAAGGGCGGGTCGCTGGGCTGACTCAGACAAGGTCGAGTGCGGGCTGCACGCGTGAGCGACGTGGTCGGTGCCTGTCGCTGACGTCGTCCGGATCGAAGGGCTCTCAGTCATTCACTCGGGCCTGACAGTCCTGACCGTCGACGAGCTAGTGATCCGCCAGCACGAGCGATGGGTGCTGCTTGGTCCCAATGGCTCGGGTAAGACGACGCTTCTCAGCGTGATCGCCGGCCGACAGTGGCCCTCAGCGGGACGCATCCAGATCCTAGGCGAGACCCTTGGGCGCGTGGACCTGCGCGAACTCAGGATCCGGCTGGGTTTCCACTCGGCGGCGATCAGCCGGGCTCTGCGTCCAGGCATCGCCGTGCACGATGTGGTGGTCACCGGCATAGACGGAGCACTCGAACCATGGTGGCGGAGCTATGACGCAAGTGATCACGAGCGCGCCGATGAGCTCCTTGGGGTGCTTGGAATCGCTGATCTCGCCAAGCGGCCCATCGGAGTGGTCTCAGAAGGCGAGCGGGCGCGGGTGCTGCTCGCTCGGCTTCTTATCGGCGCACCTGATCTGCTCTGCCTCGATGAGCCGGCGGCTGGGCTCGATCTCGGAGCGAGAGAGGATCTCCTGGGTCGCCTGGCTGAGCTCATGGCCGATCCCGGTCCGGCACCGGTAGTCCTCGTGACGCATCATCTCGAGGAGATCCCGGCTGGGGTGACCCATGCCCTCGTGCTGCGCGACGCCAGAGTGTGGGCGAAGGGGGGGGTTGACGAGGTGCTGACCTCGCAGGTCATCTCCTCTGCTTTCGGTCTCAGCCTTGATGTCCGCCGTCACGCCGATGGCCGTTACAGCGCTCGTGCGACTAGCTGATCGCCAAGATCCCGATCGTCAGACCGAACAAGGCCACGTGGTAGGTGGCGTGAACGATCAGGGCCTCATGGCGTAACGGCCGAACGAACCGGTTGATCGCCAGGAGCAGATCAGAGGCGACGAAGGCGATGGCGCCGACGACAGCGGGGATTCGCCGAGCAGGGTCGTGGATTCCGACAGCAACGGCTGAGGCGGCCATCACCGCAATTGCCGTCATGTAGACACCAACCGGTCCGAGAACCTCGTCCGCTGACTGGCGCACCGAACGGAGCACCACGAGCGCCGGCCATGCCATGACCGCCACCGTGGTGGCGAGGCAGATGAGCAAGGGGCCATGGGGCTGAATGAGGAATCCGACGGCGAAGAGCAGCTGTGCCACGAGGAATGAGCTGAGGCCGACCAGGAAGAGCGATCCCTTGCGGTCGGGGAGCATCAGAGCGACGTCTCCTCCGCAGCTGAACACCAGCGCCAAGGCAGCGACAACCTCGACGCTGCGGTCGGAAGCGGGGGCGCAGAGCACGGCACCGAGGAGCAGGAGAGGGATAGCGGGCTTGGCCAGAAACTCGAGCCGCCGCATGCGAACATCCGGCCGGGCGACGCTGATCCAGTCGAGCAATGTGACCATGCCAGCAGCGAGCAGCAAGATCCGTGATGCGACCGAGGTGCACGAGACCAACGTGATGGCGATCATGGTGAGACGAGCCTATCGGGGGCAGGTCGAGTGCCGGGTTTGAAAAGATGTCACACGAAGTTCATCCATCCACCACTTGCACGCTCAGCCTCGGTACCGTTTATTTCCAGCCGGAGACAAAGGCGGGGGGCAACGATTCGATGGTGGTCATCCTCATCCTGGGAGTGCTGTGGGGGGTCGTCTTGATTCCTGCGGGCCTGCGCAGGTTCAAGAGCCAGGCGAGCCACCAGTCCATCGACTCGTTCCATCACTCACTGCACCTGCTCGAGCATTCCGGACCCAAGATCGTCGAGCCCGCATATCGCCTGGTCGGATCTGGACATGACAGCCTCGAAGGCGCGGGGAACCTCGTTCTGCGCCCTCGACTCGAACTGCTCCGGCCGACAGGCCAGGAAGAGGAGACCCATATGAGCACCTACAGCGATGATCGCTTCGATGAAGACCTTGGAGACGAGCGGTTCTTCGTGAGTGACGACTCGGGCTTCAGCTATGGCGCAAGTCTTGCGGATCGATCCTACGCACGTCGGATGGCGGCCCGCCGTCGACGGAACATTCTGGTGGGCTTGGCCGGATCACTCCTGGCGGCGCTCATGCTCTCCTCGATGATTTCGTTCTTCGTCATCCCTGCGGTCCTCGTGGGGTTCGCCCTCGTGGCCTATGTGGGGATGATGTCCTACATGGCCCTCGTTGGCGACCTCTCGACGAGTCCTCGAACATCGGTCGGCGAGGACGATCGTCACGTGGCTCATGCGGTGGCATGGGGTGACGAGGAATCCGGGTGGGAAGACATCGACGACTACGGTGACGAAGACTTGGATCAGACCGACGATGACTGGTGGCAGCAGCAGCGGGTCGTTGGCCGCTGAGGTGTCCCTCGCACGGCTACACTCTGCACTTCGCGGGGGTGTAGCTCAGTTGGCAGAGCGCTACGTTCGCAATGTAGAGGCCGTGGGTTCGAATCCCATCACCTCCACCAACCCGCATCCGAT
>Ga0114958_10003710_pt1 | contig 10811 bp, 14 predicted proteins | sample C_130208_EF_Meta_FD_89577 | JGI IMG/M metagenome (GOLD analysis project Ga0114958, IMG submission 89577) | Freshwater microbial communities from Lake Croche, Canada to study carbon cycling - C_130208_EF_MetaG | ecosystem: Environmental > Aquatic > Freshwater > Lake | place: Lake Croche, Canada... | reverse complement strand
TTTGTATGCGTTGACTCGATTGTGTCGCCAAGTCCCAAACGCTATGAATGCCTAATTGCTTTAGTTTTAGGGTGGTGCGTGTACCTATGCCCCACACTTCACCAACAGGTACTATGCGCATGAGTTTTTCTCGGCGCACGGGATCTGATAAATCTAACACGCCGCCGGTTTTGCACCATTTTTTAGCAGCAAAATTAGCTAACTTAGCTAAAGTCTTAGTCGGCCCCATGCCCACACAAACTGGAATTCCTGTTGCGCGAACTACCGTTTTTCTGATTAGGTCACCATAAACTAAAGTGTCTTGGCGGCAAACCCCAGTCAAGTCCAGAAAAGCCTCGTCTATAGAATAGACTTCCATAGACGGCGCAAAAGCTTCCAACGTCGACATCACCCGAGACGACATGTCTGCATACAGCGTGTAATTAGATGAAAATAGTTTTATCTGGTGTTGATTGACCAGTTGCTGAATTTGAAAGAGAGGAACGCCCATCTTGACACCTAAGTCTTTCACTTCCTTACTACGAGCAACTACGCAACCATCATTGTTACTGAGTACCGCTACGGGTTTGCCTATTAAATCTGGCCTAAAGACCCGCTCACAGGATACGTAAAAGTTATTGCAATCAACTAAAGCTAACAATTTTTGCATTAAAGGGCGTGAATCACGTTGGTGACTACGCCCCAAATCACCATGTCCAATTCTTCGTAAATGACAATATCAGGGTAGTCTGGGTTTTCTGCTTTTAGTTGCCATTGCTCATTATCCCGCGCTAGACGCTTGACAGTGAGCTCGCCATTTAAGGCGCAAATCACTATCTTGCCCGGCACAGCATCAATGGAGCGATCAACCACCAATATATCATTAGGATGAATACCTGCACCCAACATGGATTCACCTTGAGCACGCACAAAAAAAGTCGCAGCAGGTTTTTGCACCAGAAGCTCGTTTAAATCTAGGGTTTTTTCAACATAATCATCTGCGGGCGAAGGAAAGCCTGCCGCGACTTTGCCGCTAAATAAGGGTATAGCCAACACACAAGGTTGTGGGGTTGGTAATAGCAGAGTGAAGGTTGTCGTGGTCATGAGTTTCTAAATAGTAATGAATAATTATGTTTTCTTTTTGTTCTCTTTTTTGTTGCATTCTAATTTATTTTTGCTAAGATAACAAAAAATTTAAAACAGACTGAAGGTTGTAACAGATGAGTACATTAACTCGACGACAACGAGAGATATTTAACTTTCTTCGTGATAACAGCGAACATTTTTCTCGTCCACCCAGCTTAGATGAGCTTTGTGCGGCATTGGGTATGGCTTCGCGTGGTTCCATGTATAAACACATCATGGCCTTGATTAAAGCAGGTTTGGTAGAACCTTTTGCTGGCAATAAACAAGGCGGCGTTCGCCTGAGTATTCAGGCACAGAACGATGATGAAATGACTGAGCAAGGCTTGCCCTTTATCGGGTCAATTGCCGCTGGTAAACCAATAGAGGCCTTAGCAACCATCAACTACATGATGGTGCCCGATGCTCTAAAAACCAATAAACCCTGTTACGTATTGCAGGTTAAAGGCGAGTCTATGATAGAAGCGGGTATTTTTGATGGCGACTGGGTGGTCATCGAACAACGCGATTATGCCAGCAACGGAGAAATAGTGGTCGCCTTAATCGAAGATTCCGAAGCCACCTTAAAATATATTGAGCAAAGCGCCGAGCAAGTCTTGTTGCTACCTGCCAATGCAAACATGAGCGCACTGTCTTATCACCCCGAGCAAGTTGCAATTCAGGGTGTGTTAGTCGGTCAAATGCGTAGTTATCGATCACATTAAACACTTTTCATTAAAACCTAAGGAGAATACTCATGGCACAAAGAATTCACATGCAAGATCAAGTTAACAACAAAGTAGATGATATTATGAGTCATTACAAAAACCACACCATCAATGACTTGATGCAGTTATTAAAGTATTTTATAAAGCGTTAAGCGGTTATTTAGCAAAGATTTTAGAGTGCACTTGTACTGCTAATTTTAATCTGGCGAAGACCTAAAATTTTCGGTAAGCAAGTTAATGATTATGACCATGAAGAGCTAAAAGTCTCCGTAAAAAGGAGACTTTTAAAGCTAACGATATTGCTTAAGCAACTATTAAAATAGCGGGCTAGTATCTCAAACGGATAAGCCTTGCGATAAAATTTTATCTGCTGATAACTCCATCCAGTTAAAAACCAGAATATCAAGTAACAGTAATTTTCAGTAATGTAGTATACTTCTCGGCTGAAGCGCTCTGGGGATATTCACAAACCTTTTGGCTTTATCTAAATCAATGTCGGGGCGTAGCGCAGCTTGGTAGCGCACTTGTCTGGGGGACAAGGGGTCGCAGGTTCAAATCCTGTCGTCCCGACCAATTGATTCAATGAGTTACAAAATTCAATATTTAGTAAAAAGTCAAAATAGCGATTTCGGGTACTCATACGGGTACACTTTAGAAAGTTATTGCTAATTTTGATATCTTAAAATAACCTCATTTATATCGGCAACGCTTGCCGGATTATTTAACTAAATAATCAAATCTTAGCCACTCCTTAAAAATCCCTAACAAATCTACAAATAAATCTAGCTGTAATCTTCGGCAAGATATTACAACTAACTATTCATCACTCATTAAGATTAGCTAATTAAATGCCTATTGTCGCAACTACTCATAGTTATTAAAAGTCGTACTATAGCCTAACTTTAGTTAGTAGAAGCAAAGGTACTCCTAGAACAACTTAAAGAATGCGTGTTATTAACATACTGGTTAAATTTAACTACGGGAAAACTTGGAGTTAGTAAATAGGGTAAGTAATGAATTTAATTCCTCAGTTAATAGAAACTTTTATTTCATATCCTTTACCTGTTGGCCAAACTTTACGCACTATCTCAACGGTAGCATTTCCAATTTTTTGAGATACATTACTACCATTTTTTATGGCATCTATTAACTTCTGTGGCAATTGCTGCCCAGTTTCCTTTAAGCTCAGCACTTTAGCCGATTTAATAAGCTCTTGATGTGCAGTAGACGCAGTTACTTTATCGTTTACATTGAGCATTAAATAAACCTGCAATACCGAACTACTATTTCCCTCAACATAAAAAGCAAGATTATTAGCTAGCGGTGACCCAGCACCAAGTTGTTTATAGTTTGATGAACAACCATATTCTTGATCATATTCGCTTTTCCAATCGCTAGTTGGCAAACCAACCTCTTGAAGAAGTTCGCATGCCTTTGTAGGTATTGTAACCAATAGATCAGCTCTTACCGTTACAATCGAGCAAAAAAAAAATTAATGTTAATAATTTTCGCATCTCATTTAATCCACTGTAATAAGCATTTTTCCACCCTTATCTTCTATCTTGTATTGATATGAAAAATTATTACAAGTAAGTGTGTAACCTCGTGACCAAACAAAAGAGTTTGCCCCACTTATCGAATCACAACGATAACCGGATAGTTTCACTGCACCTGCTAAAGCTTCAATCAATTCAACTTTGTCTTTTATATCAGTAGTAAATGAAGCATCTGACTCAATTGGTATTGAAGCTAATACCGTGACGGGAATAATAATTAGTAACGACAATATGATTTTTATAAAAAAACTTTTGTATTTCATGTAGCCCATCCTTTATTCTTCATAATTTAGTTACTAAAGTCATCTCGAAATGCAGATGTACTTAACTTTACCGTTGTAACTAGCTACTTCACATATACCGTATAGAATTGTCTTAGATTATCCAAGAATTCCGGCTCTATATCCTTTTCTTCATATATGACAGAGTGCTTAGACCCAGATATCTTGCATGAAACATGCTTGGCTAAGGCAAGCTTTTCAAGTGCGTCTTTCGAAATTTCAGCTATACCAGTTTCTGTTTTTGAATAAGAAGCATACTGGCCTATGGGGTTATATGAAATACCCGATGAATTCTCTTCTTGATTATTAACTTTTAGACTAATTAGCTGGCCATCTGAAAGACTAAAGACTACTTCTTGAATCAAGCCAAGTTGGTTTATATCACCGAACCCAAGCATAGTGGTGTAATCAGTTTTGTTTGCAATGTTAAATCCAAGTAACGTTATTAGTCCGTTACTGCGATTTTTTTCTACGAACGGATCTAAGTAAACACCTTTATCATCCATATAAAAACCACCAGCAACCGACTTTAAGGAGATTCGATTGTTATGTGCCATATAAAGAGGGTTCTTGTCCTCACTAAATCGATTATCTACCTCTTTGACGGCAAACTGCCCTGCGCCACATCCCGTAAGAACAATTAAGGTGATGACTAATATAACTATTCGCATATTCTTTCCTTTAGTACCGCACATAATGCCAGATATTTATAAATGTAATTAAAATCATCGAGCTGGAGTTATTAGTCGTAAAAAACTTGTACAGCAATCGCCAGTATTTATTTACTAAAATAACGCTAGTGATTAAGGGTATCTTGTATTTATGGAATCACTTTAGGCGGCACATTCAATACAGCGCCTGTTGCTTGAATGCATTTAATATTTCCAATTATTACCCAGACATCTGATGCTACGGTCACTTCATCTAACATGAGATTACCATTGCCTTGTCTTAAAGCTCTTTCTACAGCCACTTCTAGGTTTGGAATCTTGTTAAAGAATGGATAATAGTTGAGTAAGAAAAAACTACAATCCTCACCTGAAAACCTAGTTGCTTTATTAGCATTAAGTTGTATTTTTTCTGATAAATTAATATTTCTTGTAGAGACAATAGTTAAATCTCCAACTCTGGCTGAACAGCCTATTAATAGAGCTATCGTTGTCATTGCTAATAAGAGACTAATAGCTTTAGTTTTTCTACTTATAGGTGTCATAGGCTACTCCTTCGATTTTCCAGCAATCACGACCATAAATAGGTACAAATATGTAATACCAGCTATGCTCTACGATTGCATTTAATAATATGTTTCCATGTTGTGACTCTAGCGATCTATCTAATGCTTCATCAAATGTTGCAGGCCCACTAAAAGGGATACCAAAAACAATATGCTGGCAATCTTCCCCTCTGGTGTTCCCCTTCATCATGTCTCGACTAACTTTGATGTTAACCGAATTCACATTTTTTTTTGAAAGTACCGTAAAATCTGAGCGTGTCGCTGTTGCGCATCCACTAAGAGTGGTCATGATTAATGCTGAAATTAATATATACTTCATAATCTGCCTGATATGAATATTACAATTAAGGAAATTATTATTTAGTGCTCTTAACATATTAGTTACTACTAATATTAATAAGATGAAGGAACTACCATGCAATGTATAAATGCTTTTCTAATTACAGTTGATTTAAACAGGTTAAAAACATAAAAGATATTCGTACAAATACCTATAAGGTCGAGAAATTAAAATGTGGCGCGTAAATAAATCTATTTTATTTAGCTGTATGAAAACAAATGCACCCTAGCAAGCTGTATTTGATGGATAAACTAGATTTATTAAGCTGTAATAATATTTTGTGTGTCGCCAGCTTATTTATAGTTAAGTAAGTAAGCTGGTTAGCTTGTTTACCATGGAGTTGAGCGTTTTTAAAGCACTAGTAATAATAGGCATGGCTCTATCATGCCTATTATTACTAGTGCTTAGATAATTTTCTAACTAATTAAATTTTATAAGAAAGTGTTAATAGTATTCTTTATGCTTCCTATACAACTAGAACTATTAATATCTAACCGTATAGCTAAGTAGCTTTATCATAATTTGGGATGCCTCAAAATGCCTGCTCCTTTATTTATTTAACATTTAGAGTCATCTTATAAAACTATTAAATATAAACGAGTTATGAACATACGCACACTTCTATAGAAGTGTGTTCGTGTTCGTTCATTTATAACCTTGAACAATTGTTCACTTTTGTTCGCTTATGTTCGGTTTTACTTAAATACTCGCCAAGCGTAACCATCAGACACAATTATAATAGATTGATCAGATAGTTGTGTTTTATGCCTATTAAATTCTACACGTAATGCATCTTTAGTTTTTTCACCCTTTTTTGTCTCATAAACGTCTTTTTTCCAATCCTTAATACTAACAATTTTTTGAATTGAGTTAGTTGGTATATTAAAACTATTAAGGTTAAGTTTTATTTCCTCTGTCAGCTCTATACCATATTTTTCTATTGCACTATCGAAACCTTTTAAAATAGGGTCATTCTTAGCTGCATTAAATCCTTTATTATTTTTGCCAATTATTAGTGCAATAGACTCCAAATAAACGCTTGTCATAGGCTTACCATCACTATTTAACCATTCAAGTTCAATAGGCTTTAAAATAAAGGTTAATGGTTCAACTGCTTCAAAATCTTTAGCCTTGTGACACGTTAAAACAATATCAGTTTTACTTTTTTTAGCTGAAAACTCAGCATCCATTGCAGCCCTTATTGAACTACTACCTCTACTTCTATCTTTATTATTATGACCACTATGATGCACAACTAAAACAGCCGCCCCCATTGGCTTTAGATAATGATCAATATGATTAATAAACGTAGCTATGTCTTGACTACTATTTTCATCACCATCCATATTTCTATGTAAAGTATCAATAATAACTAGCCCAGGATTAGGGCATATTGCTCTAATACTACTAGCGACTAACCCTGCATTCTTTTCATCTAATAACTGTGCAGGCATTTGACTAATAAAGAGTTTTTCAGGCGAAGCAATGCCATATTTATGCTCTAACGCTTTTAACCGTCGGCCTATACCTGAAAAACCTTCACCTGCAATTATAATTACATCAGTTTGTTTTGTTCGGTAACCATTCCAGTCTATATTTGCCGCTATACAAAACCCCCAATCTAAAGCAAATAGAGACTTTCCAGAAGATGGCTCGCCAAATAATAAATTTAAACTTCCTTGTTCAAGAAAGTTTTCTACTAGCCACTCTATTTGAACCGGCTTACTGGTCATAGCTGAAGCTGATACCAATGGAAATTGTTTAATTTTCTTTGGCTCTACTTTTAAGCTGTTAGCTTTGACTACTGGTGATGGTTTAATTAATTTGTTACTCATTTAGCACCGCCAATAGCAGTAATAAATTCTTTAATGTCTTCAACCCGCCAAGCAACCGAACGCTCGCCAAGTTTTATTGACTGCGGATATTTGCCTGATTTAACACCATTTAAAAAAGTAGTTCGGCTTATTGGAATTAATGCCGGTGTATTTGTTTTCTTGTTACCGATAATTTGCCAAAGTCTTAAGAATCCGATTTCGGGTAGTTGGTTTGATATAGTTGTCATAATTTGTACCTTATTGTTTGATAAGGTTCTGCATTATGAGCATATTTTTTACATTTAATAGTTAGAATAGTTACAGCGGTTTCTAACTTTAAGGTAGATAGGTTCTCTACAAGGCACGGCTTATATAGCCTTATCGGGCAGTAGGTTTTTTAATCTGTAGAGGGGGCGCCACCATTTTTATCTGGATTCAGTAGAATAGTAATTCGTTTTTTAGCTTCTTGCGATAATGTCTTATGATGAATTTCTAGCCAACTTTCAATCATTTTTTTTCGACTACCCGACTTTGGCTTTTCAGGAGTACATTTAAGAACGTCATTCCATGCCTGAATTGCAATTTCTAACTCTTTACTGAACATCGGATGCTTTGGATCAAGATATGCTGATTGCATCAATATGATATTAAGCTCAGCTTCAGTTTCATTTATCTGCGCATCATTATTTACATGACTTTCTTCAAAAACTTTTGTAAAAACAACTGTTTTTTCAATGATTGGCCTATCATCAATAGAAAACTTTCGCTCACCTTCCATCTCATGACATAAAATAAACCGAGGGTCACTGATTGGTTCAAAACGAAAATCATTAAACTCTAGCCCATCATCGTCTAAACTTTTATATTCTAATAAGTAGCTAACAGTAGTTTCGTTTTGATTCTTAAATTCTTTTTCTTCTTTTTTGGGCAACTTAAATAGACATTTAACTTCGACTAATGGACTTTTATCTATTATCTCCCGCTCATCTTTCCCATCAAAAGGAGCAATACAATCATATTCCCAATAACCCCAGCCCGAATAAAAAACCAACATAACTATAGAGCCTCTTTAAAGTAATTTGCTAAGAATATAATCGGAAGGAATTACAACTTAATGTTGGTATATACTGAAGCTATTAGGTTAAATTAGATTACATCAAACGTGCTTGGATTAATATCAAGAAATACGAATAAATGAAATGTCGTTATTTTCATAAAAATCCGCGATTACCTCGGCTTTATTTCTTAATATAAGCTGGATTTGTCTATTTGTGCAGTTACCGCTTTTTATTAAAATTATCTTTGGAGGATGCCCAAAAAAAATACTTTTCTCGTAAAAGTCAGAATCTTTGCTAACAATCATAAAGTCATTTTCTTTGGCATATTGCCACACAAGATCATCCGAACCACCGCCTAATCCAATTCGATCAACATGCGCTGAATTAGGAAAAACATCTGCTAAAGCCAGTACCATTTTAGGCGATAGGTTTTCGTCAAATAATAACTTCATCCACTAATAACTCGACTGTGGCGCTCTCTATCGGCTGCATAAGCAAAACACGCTCTAATGTCATCTTGTGTCAAATAATCATAATCTTCTAAAATCTCTTGCTCGCTCATACCGGAAGCAAAGCAGTCAAGAATATCATCAACGGTAATCCTTAAGCCTCTAATGCAAGGCTTACCGCTCCGTTTACCTTGTTCGATAGTAATAATATTGTGGTAATCAATGGCCGTCATAGTAGTTTACCTCTTAATTGAAATAGTTTTAAGTGATTGTACTTGAGTTTAATTGCGCTTGTGCAGCAAAACAATATTAGAATCATCCATAGCCACTAACAATTTAAATCTTTCGCCCAACATCTGCCATGCTTCGGCTTGCTCAATTTCTAATTTTTGCCGTTGATAGATACGCTTAACTTTATTTTCTTCAGTGTGATTAAGGCATTTTTCAGTAACATCGGGAGCAATACCTAAATCACCCATTATAGTTGCACCTGTTCGCCTTAAATCGTGAGGCGTCCATTTGCCACCGCTTAATATCAATGCCTGATTATCTTTCGAGCGATTACTTAGTATATTTTCAGATTGACGACCACCTATCTGTTTAGTGATTGATTTCTCAGAAACATGGCTTAAACCATTTCGATTAGGAAATAGCCAAACGTCATTATTAGCGACACTTGTTAAAACTTTGAATTGCTTCAATGCAAAATCAGATAAATGAATAGTATGAGCTTTCTTGTTTTTGCTATTTTCTTTAGGAATAACCCAAGTCTTTAACTCAAAATTAAGGTCTGAAAACTTAGCTTTCGATAACTCACCAATACGACACATTGTAGACAATGCAATCCAGATCGCACACTCGGTTGATTTTAATAAATGCGCATTCGGTAATTGACGCGCCAATGCTCTTATTTCAGCATCACTTAAAGTCCTGTCTCGTTCTGTGGGTGCTTTGGTTAACTTGGTTATACGTAGACTTGCAGTAGGTTCAAATTCAATGATATCCCGATCAACTGCAAACCTAAACATTTGTCGAATCAATTTTAAAATATTTCTAGCTAAATCTGCCACACCACGTACTAACAAAGCATCAGTTACTTGAGTAATATGGCCTTTGCGAACATCCTCAACGCACAAACTACCCAAGAGAGGCAAAACATCCTTGTTGAACATTCTGGACACTTCGCCCCTATCTTTTCGATTAATTAAATCGGTATCAAACCAACGAATAAATAAATCATTAACTGTAATACGCGCATGCAACTTGGCTATAGCTTGCTGCTCATCAAGTTGTTTTTGCCTAGCTCGCCCTAACTTAAGTGTTCTCTCAATGTCAGGATTAATCCCCTCCTTTAACATTTGTTTGTAAGTATCGCGCTCTGCACGCGCATCTACTAAGACAGTGGACTTTAAGTTCAACCAACTCTGCTTACCATCAAGCCGATAACGAAAGCGAAAACTAATACCACCACCATCAGCAACAGAACGAACACGAACATATAAGCCGCCACCATCGTTTATATTTTGTTCTGTATCACTTGGCTTTAGATGCTTAAAAGTGAGTGGCTTTATTTTGTTGATAGCTGCCATTAGAGTTCCTTTGTCTTTTGGACAAGTGGTAGGTAATGTAAAAATCAATGAGTTAGCTTCATTTTTTCGGGTACTCATACGGGTACACTTTAAAGCTGAATTTCATTGAATTTTATTGTACACTCCTGAATACTAAAAACAAATAACCTAATGAATTTAAAGAGTTAATTTTATTAATCTGAATCCTGTTGAACCTTAAAAAACAACAATTTACCGTTCTGGGGGACAAGGGGTCGCAGGTTCAAATCCTGTCGTCCCGACCAATTGATTCAATAAGTTACAAAATTCAGTATTTAGTAAAAAGTCAAAGTGGCTGTTTCGGTACAACATCCGGTACAACAATTTTTAACGCTTGCCAGATATCGCCATATTTAAAACCACCTCTTTTTATCGGCAATCACTGCCGCCCACACTTATTTTTACACCAAACAATTTCCAATCAAGCGCAACTGTTGCGGTCACAGCGTCCATTTAGCCCGTAGGTTGGGGTAAGTGATAACGAACCCCAACGCAACACGCTAGATGTTGGGGTTTGCTTTGCTTCACCCCAACCTACCGGGCTAAAACAGTATCGTCATCAGCAAAGTTCCAGTCATAAAAGTATTTTTCAGCCCGTAGCCCGTAGGTTGGGGTAAGTGATAACGAACCCCAACGCAACACG
>Ga0114958_10003705_pt1 | contig 10816 bp, 10 predicted proteins | sample C_130208_EF_Meta_FD_89577 | JGI IMG/M metagenome (GOLD analysis project Ga0114958, IMG submission 89577) | Freshwater microbial communities from Lake Croche, Canada to study carbon cycling - C_130208_EF_MetaG | ecosystem: Environmental > Aquatic > Freshwater > Lake | place: Lake Croche, Canada... | reverse complement strand
ATGTCTTCACCTGTTTGATCATCAACGATGAATCCGAAACCTTTCGTCTCGTTGAAAAATTTTACTTTACCAGTTTGCATAAAAAAAATGTTAAAAATATTAATACTCTCGAGAGATAAAAACTTAGAAGCCGACAAACTTTAATAGAATCAAAAACCTGGAAAATCAGAGGAGAAACTAGAGGAGAATGTCGAAATTAAGAATATGTTAAATCTTTTAAGTGGTCAAATGTATAAATAATTATATTGTATGCAAGAGAAATGAAAATATTTTTACAAATTTTTAATTTTAAATATAAATATTTTAATAATATATATAATTTTTCGATATTTTAAATTTTGGGCAACGTTATTTTGCGATCTTATTCATAATTTTGTTAAATCATTTGATCTATATGGATAAAATTAAATATTTCGTTGAAAATCAGGCATTTGGAGTTTGTACTCGACTAGGGGAAAAATTCAAAATTTCAACGAGTAGTATTCGATTGTATTTTATCTACACTTCTTTTTTGACGATGGGTTCTCCCATTATCATTTATTTAATTCTAGCTTTTTGGATGAATATAAGGCGGTACCTTCGCCAGAGAAATAACCCTTCAGTCTGGGATATTTAGAATTTTAAATCTGAGAATTTCTTGATTTTTCTGAAAAAATGATCCATCACTATACTCCTTTGGTAGCTGGTAACATATTTTTTTTGTAGCTTTTCTGGTAGGTTTTGTTTGTTTTTGAAAAAGAGAACATATTTATAGAAGTGTGTATGGGCTCTAAGAACGGCTATGAACTGTTTTATTTCCCCTTGAATTAAAAATCGTACTCCTGCAATTCCATCCAATACCATGCGTAAAAATAGGGTATTGAATTTTTTTGTTGGATCTGTATTTTTATATAAAAGGATCAGGTTATTACGAAAATTTAAATAGGTTTTAAAAGGATTTCCTTGGGCTAATGTCCCACCACCTACATGTAATACTTTACTTTCTGCAACGGCAGCTATTTGGTATCCTGCTCGTTGGAGGCGCCAACAAAGATCAATTTCTTCCATATGAGCAAAAAAGTAATCATCTAGGCCACCGACTTTCCAATAAAGTTCGGATTTAACTATTAGACATGCGCCTGTGGCCCAATTGACAAACGAAGTGGGATATTGATTTTCGTTTTTCTCCAAATGGTTAAAAATCCTACCTCGGCTAAACGGATAACCTAATTGATCCCAATATCCTCCGGCAGCACCTGCATATTCAAAATATTCAGGCTGTTGATAATCTAAAAGATAAGGTTGTGCCGCTGCACAGCTTGGATGAAGTTCAAAAAAGCTCAATAATGGGCTTAACCAATTTTTTTCTGGTTTTATATCTGAATTCATGAGGACGAAATAATCTGCTTCTATCTGTTTTAAAGCAAAGTTGTATCCACCTGCATACCCTAGGTTATTTGGCCATTGGATTAGTGTAACCTCTTGAAAATGTTCCTTAACTAATTGGACTGAATTATCCGTCGATCCGTTATCCGCCACATAAATCTTTCCTTCAGGTGAATTCAAAATAACATCAGGAAGGAATTTTTGTAGAAAACCTTCACCATTAAAATTTAAAATGACTATTGCGACAGACATAATGCAAAGGTAAGACAAATCAACATAATTAGAATTTCTTGAAGAAAGATGTATTTTTGTTGGCGTAATTTCATCCAACAAACCAGTTATGTGGGCATCATTTTTCCGTAAAAAAACAATTGATAAAATTATTTCAGATCAGCTAGAAATAGAAAAATTAGCGGGTCATTCCATGATTCGAAATTTGGGCGTTCGGGATTTGACATTTATGGGTGTCGCGGCCATTATTGGCGCAAGTATATTTTCTGCGATTGGGCAGGCATCGGCTAATGGCGGTCCAGCTGTTTCCATGTTGTTTGTTTTTACAGCTTTGGCCTGTATGTTTACCGCATTTTGTTATGCCAGGTTTGCGGCAACAGTTCCTATTTCTGGAAGCGCTTATACCTATGCGTACACGAGTTTGGGTGAAATGATTGCTTGGATCTTGGGATGGAATTTATTGCTTGAATATGCCATATCTAACGTAGCAGTAGCCATATCATGGTCTAAATATTTTGTGGATTTATTGGAGGGCTTAGGTGTTCATGTTCCTGAATTTTTAACGATGGATTATTTATCGGCCCAAAGAGCCCATGCGGCAGCACTTCAAGCACTGGAGGCCGGTCAAAAATTAGACCAATTGACTGTGAATGTACGCGAAGGATTTATGGCATTTAATTCGGCCCCCGTTTTTTTCGGTTGGCATTTTGTCGCTAATATTCCCGCTTTACTCATTACTGCTGCCATAACCTATTTAGTTTATATTGGAATCAAAGAAACTAAAAACATGAACAATGTTTTGGTGGTCCTTAAATTAGCTGTTATTGCTATAGTTGTCGGTGTGGGAGCATTTTATGTCCAGGTAGAAAATTGGACTCCATTTGCTCCAAATGGGATTAGTGGAGTATTGAAAAGTGTAGCAGCTGTTTGCTTTGCTTATATTGGATTTGATTCTATTTCAACCACCGCGGAGGAATGCAAAAATCCGCAAAGAGATATTCCCAAAGCGATGATGTGGGCTTTAATCATCTGTACTGTTTTATATGTGTTAGTGACGCTAGTTTTGACAGGAATTGTTCCTTCGGGAGATTTGTCAGGCATTGAGGATCCATTAGCTTTCATGTTTATGAAGGTTAATTTACCTGGGGTAGCTGGGGTTGTAGCTGCGAGTGCCGTGATTGCGTTAACGAGCGCGCTTTTGGTCTATCAAATGGGCCAACCTCGTATTTGGATGACGATGTCACGGGATGGTTTATTGCCCAAAGCATTTTCTCGAATTCATCCCAAATATAGGACACCGTCCTTCTCAACGATCATGACGGGGTTTTTGGTTGGAATTCCTGCCTTATTTGCTAATTTAGAAGAAGTGATAAATTTGAGCAGCATTGGGACTTTATTTGCTTTTGTACTTGTTTGTGGAGGGGTCTTGGTGTTAGATTTAGATCCTGAAAATCAAAAAAAATCCAAGTTTAAAATTCCCTATATTAACGCTAAATATTATGTAGGCCTGTCTTTAATGCTTGCTCTGTATTTTTCATTGCCTTCCCAAGCCGCATGGCAACATTGGTTTTCAGGAATTTGGAGTGGAGTGGAAAAGGCAGACCATGTAATCATGACTTGCTTTTTTATAATATGGGCCTTAATTGCATTTTTCAGCGTGACTCACAATCTTTCGTTAATCCCTGTATTGGGGCTTTTGGTGAATATGTATTTGATGACTCAAATGGGAGCCATGAATTGGGAGCGGTTTTTGTATTGGTGTTTAGCCGGATTAGTCATTTACTTTGGATATAGTTATCGGAAAAGTAAATTGAATGTATAAAAAATGCCTTGAGACTTTCAAGGCATTTAGTTGGGAAGTAGTAATTAATCCGATGAATTATTAATCGTTTCTGCGACCACCTAATAGGTTTAGGTAATAAAGCAATTGGGCCAGCATGCCTAGCGCAGCGACTACATAGGTCATAGCTGCCCACCAAAGCGCATCTTTTGACATTTCATACTCAGTAGGTGTGACAATTCCTTTTTCTTTTATCCAAGCCAACGCACGATTAGAAGCATCAAATTCAACCGGTAAAGTCACAAAGCTAAAGATTGTAGCAAGGGCAAAAAGCGCCACGCCAATGGTCAATAAAAGTACACTACCTGTCGAATAGAGTACAAACATACCGATCATTAACAGGATGGGCATAAATCCATTCGCCACGTTAAGCATGGGAACCATGGCACTTCTGAATTCTAAAAAAGCATAAGCACGCGCATGTTGTACCGCGTGGCCACATTCGTGCGCAGATACGGCCGCCGCCGCTGCATTTCTACCGTGAAAAACATCAGTTGACAAGTTGACAGTTTTGTCAGCAGGGTTATAATGATCCGTTAATTGACCTTCCACAGATATGACCCGAACGTCGGTAATTCCATGATCAGCGAGCATTTTTTCGGCAATTTCTTGGCCCGAAAAATTACTTTGCAAGGGTTCTTGAGCATATTTTTGAAATTTTGATTTTAATCTCCATGAGATCAACATCCCTGCAACTCCAAATAAAATAGCAATAAAATACATAAATTTATTTTTTTAGTTTTTGAATAATTCCAGTAGTTGAATAATTAGGTACTAATGGTATAGTTAGTACTTCGCCACCGTATTCTAACACCTCCTTGGCTCCCACAATGGTATCTAAATTGTAGTCGTTTCCCTTCATTAACACATCAGGTTGTAAGGTTTTTATAAGCTCTAATGGCGTATCCTCATCAAAGATAATGACCATAGAAACAAATCCCAAAGCTGCTATTAATCTTGCTCGGGCATATTCGGAATTTACAGGCCTTTCAGGTCCCTTTAATTCCTTAACTGACCGGTCTGAATTCACACCTACAATAAGCTTTGTGCCACTTAAACTTGATTTTTCTAAGTAATCCACATGTCCCAGATGCAAAATATCAAAGCATCCATTCGTGAATACAACGCGTTCGTTTTCATCAGATTTCCACTTATTCCTTTGATCTGTGGCCGATATAAGATCTAAGATTTTATGTTGACTCAATGTGTATTGCATCGATCTGTTTTAAAAATAAGGTTAAAATAAAGCTTAATCCGCCCAATAACAAAATGGTGACCATTTGAGTTCCATGAAAGAAGGTAGCTAAAACAGTCGCATCTTTTAATGGAATTAAATAAAAGACCAGTGTGGCAGATACCAGTTTATGGTAGGCGCCAATTCCCCCTTGAGTAGGGGTGGCCATGCCAAATGTCCCCATCACTAAAACCATTAACCCAGCTGAAAGACTAAGCGAATGACTTATAGGAAAGGCCAACAAAAGCACGTAGGCATTTAAGTAATAACATATCCAAATTAGAACGGAGTGCAAAATGAATTTTTGAGGATTTTTGACGTCTTTTATACTCAAAATTCCAACGATCCAGCCTGCTAAAATTTTGCCTAATTTGTTTTGGGAGGCAAAGGTTTCCCAAATTAGGCCTAATTTTTTTCTGAAAGCTAACATGAGGATGACTAAAATGACAAAAATTAATAGAATCGATAGGATTAAATAGGTTGGTGGAATCGTGGCATTTGGGAATAAATACTGTTGCATCGGCTCCCATGCAATAAAAAAGGCGAAGATAACAATAACGAGTAAGCCGAGTAAATCGACAATTCTTTCTGTAATTACCGTTCCAAATGATTGAGTGAAAGGAATGCTAGCCGTTTTTGTCAGCGAACCACACCTAGAAACTTCCCCCATTCTAGGAACGATAAAATTAGCAAAGTAGCCAATCATAACTGCTGAAAATGTCCTGAGTGTTCCAGGATAAAAATTCATTGCGCCCAATAATGCTTCCCAACGCCATGCCCGCAATATATGAGAAAAAATGGAAATGATTATACTGAGTAGAATCCACCGGTAATCTGCCACCGCCAATGTATCATAAATATCTTTCCACTGAATATGACTTGTGGAAAATGCCCAATACAATAAGCCTATAGCTAATGCTGTTGAGAATAGATACTTCAAGACGGATTTAAACATAAGTTTTGTGATTGAAATAAAATCAATTAGCAAAATAAAGACCTTTAGACTAATAATGGTATGGAATTGCAATAATATTTTTGTACTTTTGCATTGTTTTTTTGGGATAATTTTTCCCTGTAAATAAATTTAGAATGGCCAAATTACGTATTCTTTACGTTTCGAGCGAGGTTGATCCCTTTCTAAACACATCACAAATTGCCAATTTTGTTCGCAATCTACCTACTGCCATGCAGGAGCGAGGAATGGAGATCAGGATTTTGGTCCCAAGATTTGGATCGATTAATGAGCGAAAAAATCGATTGCATGAGGTGGTCAGACTTTCAGGAATTACGATTCCGATGGGAGATGAGGAGAAGCCGTTGACGATTAAAGTAGCTAGTATTCCGGCAGCTAAATTGCAAGTTTATTTTATTGATAATGAGGATTATTATCAAAGAAAATATATCCTAAATGATAAGGAGGGGGCATTTTATCCCGACAATCATGAGCGTGCTATATTTTTCTGTAAAGGAGCTTTGGAGACCGTGATTAAGTTAGGTTGGGCTCCTGATGTCATTCATTGCAATGATTGGATGTCGAGTTTAGTTCCCTTGTATATTTCAACGCATTACCGAAATCACCCAATTTATAAAGATTCAAAAACTATTTTTTCTCCACACAATTCTGCATTTGATTTTACGTTTTCAACAGATGATTTATTGGAAAAAGTTAAAATTGGAGATTTGGATGAAGCGCATTTAGGTAGCTTAGCTACTTCTGATTATCATGCATTTATTAAAATAGGTGCAGAGTTTGCCGATAAAGTAGTATCCTTAGAAAATGTGGATAACACCCGCATTCAATCAATTATTGATGAATATAAAGAAAAAACCCACCAAAATATTGCCGAAAATGACCTTGATTTCTTTGAAAAAGCTTACATTGAAATGGCCGGCGCTTAAATGGGTGGGAATTATTTCCCTTTTCCTGTCTTCCTGTGATGCACCTAAAGAAATAGGTTCGGATCTATTTAGTGTAGAAGTGGGATTGAATTACACGGATACTTTAACCGTCAATTCTTCTACGGTTTTGCTCGATTCCATTTATACTGGGCCCAATAAATCCTTTCTTTTAGGTTCTTATTTTCATCCTGAATTAGGGTATGTAACTGCGGATGTTTATACACAAATAGCGAATGCTGACTCCTTGAATTCTAAAGAGAATTCAATTTTGGATTCATTGAAAATGTCGCTGGTGTATACCAATTTTCAGGGCGATTTGACTCAGCCACAGAGCATAAAGATTTATCGGTTAAAGGATAGTTTGAGTAGAAGTGCTAGTTATTTCACCAATTCTACTGCCTCTTATTTTCCTGAGGTATTAAAAACTTTAACGTTTAAGCCAAATCCAATCTTTGCGAAGTCAGTCAATGGCGATTCTGTTAAATATGATACGTTAAATTTTCACATGGGTCTGGCATTGGGTAAAGAATTGATGTCTAAATACACTGACAAGTCTATTTCTGGAGGAGGTTCTTCATTTAGAGATTTTTTCAGAGGTTTTTACATTCAAACAGTTGAAACAAAAAAAGCAGCATTATTAAACTTCTCACCGGCTTATTCCAAAATGACTTTACATTGGCATAATCCAGGAGATACCTTAAAGTATTATTTGAACTATTACTTCAGTTTGTCTAATACGTATACGCCTGAGTTCAATGCCCGATTCAACCAGATTAGGTCAAAAAAAGTGGGTCTGTTAGCTAACTTAGTTAAGTCAGGAGATAAGTTATCTTCACTCAAAACAAATAATACTTCCTATGTTCAAGCCGGAACAGGCATTGCGACTAAAATTGATTTGCCTTATTTGACTAAATTGAGAGGAAATAATAATATCGCAGTGAATAAAGCAGAATTAGTTTTTCAAGGGGCTGATAATTTAGATTTAGGGCAAACTTTAGCTCAGTTATCTTTAATAGAGCCAGATGGTTCTGGCAAACCCATCAGAAATACCTACGGACTTAAGTACTTTGTTGCCGAAAGCGCTGCCGGGGTTCAAACGGCTAATTATAATTCAAGCACAAATACTTATTCTTTTAACGTGACTAGACTTATGCAGTCATATTTAACTGGGAATAAAGATAATTTAGGGTTTTTACTAACTCCCGCTATTTCTCCAGATGCTTCAGGAGTCGCTAAAATATCGAGTGAGACTGCCCGGTTTATTCCCCTAAATGCCTTGAAGGCTAAATTGAAAATATATTATTCTTATATTGCCAAATCAAAATAATAAACCTGTTCATGTCCGGCCCCAATAATTTCTTGAGGGTAAGTTTAGTTCAATCAGAAATCGTTTGGGAAGACCCCTTAGCTAATTGTTCGCTATTGGAGGAAAAGCTCCAACATCTTATGAACCAAACCGATGTGGTGGTTTTACCTGAAATGTTCAGTACCGGATTTAGTATGAATGATCAGGGAGCGGAAATTGGCCAAGGTCCTGTCATCAAATGGCTTCATTTAATGGCTAATCGGCTAAATGCTTTAGTGGTAGGCAGCATCAAATGTAAAGTAAATAATCAATTTTTTAACCGATTTGTCGCTTTCGCGCCGACTGGCGAGAATTTTATCTATGACAAAAAGCATTTATTTAGAATGGGTGGTGAGGACCAGTTTTACACCGCCGGAACTAAAAAATGCATGATTACCTATAAAAATTGGAATATCTCACCATTTGTTTGTTATGATTTACGTTTTCCGGTTTGGTCCAGGAATGTTGATCTGGGCTATGACCTAGCTATCTATGTGGCGAATTGGCCTGCCGTTCGTTCTCATGCTTGGAATACACTTTTACGGGCACGTGCCATTGAAAATTTATCATATGTGGTTGGTGTTAATCGAGTAGGCATGGACGGGAACCATTTGGCGTATCAAGGGGATTCTGCCCTTATTTCGTTTTTAGGAGAAGATTTATTGAATCTAGGTGCCGAACCCTCCATTCAAACCTACACCATTTCAAAATCGGATTTGCTTGAATTTAGATCGAAATTCCCCACGAATTTGGATGCTGATCATTTTGACCTTATTTAGTAGTCTTATCCTTAAAGAGAGCTTCTAACCCTCCTGGGTATTTATTTGCCTCTTCCATGCTGCAGTTGGCTTTCAATTGGCCTTTATCTATTAATAGAACTTGGTCACAAATGGCTCTGACTTCTCCTAGTAAATGACTTGAAAATAAGATGGTCTTATCTTTTTTTAATCCCACTATTAATGCCCTAATCTCATCCATTTGATTCGGATCTAAGCCACTGGTAGGCTCATCTAAAATTAAAATTTTGGGGTCATGAATGATCGCTTGGGCAAGGCCAACTCGCTGTTTATATCCCTTTGAAATTTCTTTTATTTTCTTTTTTTGTTCCCTTTCTAGACCAACTAGTTCGATGACTTCTTCAATTCTTTTGGTAAGTTTGAGTGAACTGATGCCGTGAATTTTGCCAATAAACGTTAGGAACTCTTTGATGTACATTTCGTGATATAATGGATTGTTTTCTGCCAAATACCCAATTTGCTTTTTAATTTTTATGTCCTGTTTTTGAACATCCATCCCTAAAATTTTAGCCTCTCCACTACTTGGAACTTCTAAGCCCATTAATATTTTTAATGTACTTGATTTCCCCGCCCCATTAGGACCTAAAAAACCTGTTATTTGGCCCATTTTCAAGTCAAAACTTAGTTCACTGATCGCCAATGATTGACCAAAAGATTTGCTTAGATGCAAGACTTCAATCGACATAAAATTCAGGTTATTTATGTTGCAATTTAAGTAAAATAGGATTAAAATCTGCGTACCTTTGTTTTTTCGTTAAATAATTGATTAAAATATGGAGGAATTACCTATTCGTTTGGACCGTATTGAGGATGCCATTCAGGATATTAAATTGGGTAAAATTATTATTGTTGCCGATGATGAAGATCGTGAGAATGAGGGCGATATGATATGTGCTTCAGAATCTATAACTCCCGAATTAGTCAATTTTATGATAAAAGAGGCTAGGGGGCTAATGTGTGTTTCTTTAACTGAGGAACGTTGTTTAGCCTTAGGATTGGAGATGATGGTTGATCAAAATACCACCTCACATGAAACACCTTTCACAGTATCCGTTGATTTATTAGGCCATGGCTGTACCACAGGTATTTCTGCGGGTGATCGTTCAAAAACGATTAAGGCATTGGTGGATTTCAATACTAAGCCAACTGATTTAGGTCGGCCTGGCCATATATTTCCATTAAAGAGTAAGGCTGAAGGAGTTTTAAGGAGAACGGGACACACAGAGGCATCCATGGACTTTGCTAAGTTAGCCGGATTTCAGCCTTCAGGAGTTTTGATTGAGGTGTTGAATGATAATGGGAGTATGGCTCGCTTGCCTGACCTTAGAAAGATCGCTGATAAATTTGATCTTAAATTAGTGACTATTAAAGATTTAATTGAGTATAGGTTAAATACAGAATCATTGATCACTCGGGAGATTGGTGTGAATATGCCAACAGAGTGGGGTCAGTTTGAATTGATTGCCTTTAAACAAAAGAATACGGGCGATACTCATTTGGCATTAGTTAAAGGAGAATGGAAAATAGATGAGCCAGTGATGGTACGAGTGCATAGTTCTTGTGTGACGGGAGATATTTTTGGGAGTTGTCGGTGTGACTGTGGTGCACAATTGCACGCAGCTATGGGAATGGTTGAAAAAGAAGGAAAAGGTGTGATTTTATATATGTTCCAAGAGGGTCGGGGTATCGGATTATTAAATAAGTTAAAAGCTTATAAATTGCAAGAACAAGGTCGCGATACCGTCGAGGCAAATTTAGAGTTAGGCTTTTCGATGGACGAGCGTGATTATGGGGTTGGGGCCCAAATTTTACGTGATTTGGGGGCAAATAAAATAAGGTTGATTTCTAATAATCCTAAAAAAAGAGCGGGTCTATTGGGCTATGGTCTAGAAATTGTAGACACAATTCCAATTGAAATTGCACCCAATAAGCACAATGAAAAATACCTGGAGACCAAGCGGGATAAGATGGGGCATTCGATTTTAAGTAAATAAGGATAGGAAAAATAAAAAAGGGCGAAGAATATTGATACTTCGCACTTTTTTGTAAATGACTACAACTAAAAAAATTCGGATGATTTCACAGATTCACCTTAATTATTACCT
>Ga0114958_10003703_pt1 | contig 10817 bp, 10 predicted proteins | sample C_130208_EF_Meta_FD_89577 | JGI IMG/M metagenome (GOLD analysis project Ga0114958, IMG submission 89577) | Freshwater microbial communities from Lake Croche, Canada to study carbon cycling - C_130208_EF_MetaG | ecosystem: Environmental > Aquatic > Freshwater > Lake | place: Lake Croche, Canada... | reverse complement strand
TTGAAGCGCCCAAACTGAATCATTCAGTTTAAATTCATATACAACATCAAATATTGTATTAGTCTTATATAAAAGTGGTTCTAAAAGTTTTGAATTGATTGGGCAATTGCAATTATTCACTATGCTGGTTTTAATAATTTTATTTCCATATATTGGAAATGCACGATTAAATGGGATCGGGCTTCCGAAATTAGGAGGAATTACTCCTCTACGAATAGGCCCTCTACCTTTTAATCGTGCTAAATATCTATCATACGAATTATGTTTTATATCTACTCCAACTCCCCCTGGAGATCCAGCACCAGGTCGACATCGAGTAATTGTATGTTTTGTGCTACTTGCTCTTGATGGAATTACGTTGGGTTGACGATGGGGATTTTTTCGATCACTCATTTGATTCCAATTTACACCAGGTGCAACTATTACAGGCGCACCATTAACAATAATTGTTTTATATACATTATTTGGGCGTTGGTATACATTTAACGCGCCTAGATTCATGCTATATAACGAAGATTGAACGTGAACGGTATTTTGAATGATTTTTTGAACTTGATATTGAGATGCTGGGTCGTTTGAATTAAGATGATTGCACCCACGAAATCTATAATATGAATCTAAATGATTTAACGGATTAATTAAAGATGTTGGTCCAACCATTTATATAAGTATTTATTTTCTTCGACGGGTTCGTTTAGATTTCTTACCGCCTTTGGATTTTCTTTTACTTTTTTTAGATTTTCTTTTCTTAGATTTTCTCTTAGATTTCTTACCACCTTTAGATTTTCTACTTTTTCGTCTTCTTCTACGACTTTTGCCCCCAGATTCATTCATTTTTTCAGAATCACCTTCGCCTTCTTCTTCTTCGCCTGGTTCTTCTTCGCCTGGTTCTCCTTCACTAGGTTCACCTTCATGCGAGTCATCTTCTACGTCCATTTCATCGGATGCACTATTTGGTTGAACTACGGCTGGTTGAACTATTGCGGGTTCTTCTTCATACGAGTCATCTTTTACGTCCATTTTATTGGAGACCCCATTTGATTCGTCTATATCCGTGTTATTGTCTTCTTGTCCCATATAACCAGTCGAGTCGTCTTCTACGTCCATTTCATCGGGTTGTTCATCCACATCCATTTTATTATCTTCTTGTCCCGTATAACCAGTAGAGTCACCATTTGGTTCGTCTATATCCATATTATCAGTAGAGTCATTTGCGATAGAATTTGTATTACAGATTGAATAAAATTCGCTACACGATTTTTCCATATCTTCATTATTTTCATCACATATTCCATTCATTATATTTTTACCAAAATCCGAGTTATACGGGGGATATTTTGACCATTTGCTCATAATATAATGCAATAAAAAAAATTGATTTTTTTTAAAAAAACAGGCAAACAATTTAAAAATGGATTGTATTAATTGTCATAAAAAATATGCCCGAAAATCATCATTTGATAAACATTTGGTTTTGTGCGATTTTATAAATACAAATAAACGTGGACGGCGATTAATTATCGAAGAAGAAGACGACATTCCAACGTATCACCAATTAGTCAAAATCGTGCAAGAATTATCATTCAAGTATTCTAAATTGAATACTAAAATGGATGAAATGCAAAAATGGGTAGATAAGAAAAAGAAAAAGATTGATATTATCACATGGTTAAATTCAAATGCGTTAAAAGTTGAATATGATGAATGGTATAAAAATATAAATGTGACAATCAATACATCATTTGAACATAATATAAGTCAAATTTTCTTGGAAATATTGCAAGAAAATTTAGCGATCAAATCTATATACTGTTTTAATCAAAAACAACATATATTTTATATGTGTGAACATGGTTGGCGGAAATTGCTACCCGATGATTTTATGCGTTTATTGAAAAATATTCAATTTAAATTAATGCGTAAATTAGGCGAATGGAAAGATACAATTCCAAATTATGACAATAATGATAAAATGGTAGAACTTTATAATAAAACGATGTATAAATTGCTCACATATAATGAAGATGTTAATATTAATAAAATCAAAACGGGATTATATAATTATTTAAAAATTGATTTAAAAAATGTATATGAATACGAATTTGAATTTTAATATTTGTAAGTATATATGCCAGGAACAGACGATTTGAAAAAATTATTAGACGAAATCAACCAGTTTATAACGATGACTAACCAACACGATGTGAGACGCGATGTGACTGAATCCGTAATTGACGTGGCAAAAAAATATAGAGGTCAATTGCTAAATCTAGCTAATCTAATAGATGACACATCTAGTGCATCATATAATGACGCGATGAGTAACTTAAATGATATAATTCCAAGTGAACCTATGGATCTTAGCGAGTTATCAGGTGGAAAAAGAAAGAAGCGAAAATCAAAGAAAAGAAAATCAAGAAAATCAAGAAAATCGAAGAAAAGAAAATCTAATAAAAGAAGATAAAGATTAGCCAATAAATTAAAAAAAAAATGGAAAATAGTAGAAAAATACACATACAAAATAATGCATGGTTACATATTGAAATGCACACTAAATCGATCGCCGTCGCGTATTTATACGATGCAGACAATTGCACTAAAATAAATATTCCATCTATTTTTAAAGTAATTGATTTAACAAATAATATTGAAATAAAACAATTCCCAGATAGCCAAATGTTCGCATTATGTGGAAGCGATAATTATAGTTTTTTATTTAATAATAAAGAAATTACAAATACGACAAATCAACGAATTTAAAAATCTTCGTCAAATGAAATAATTTGTTTTGATGGATCAACACCAACACCATTTTTCGAATATTCAGAGACACGTTTTTCAAAGAAATTTGTTTTTCCCTGCAATGATATTGACTCCATCCAATCGAATGGATTTAATGAATTATATAATTTATCATATTGTAATGCCATAAGCAGACGATCTGCGCAAAATTTAATATATTCGATCATTAGTTTCGAATTCATGCCGATCAATTCGACTGGTATTGAATCGCGTATAAATTCACATTCAATATTGACTGCACTCTGAATAATTTCATTAACGCATGATTGGGACAATTTATTGAGTAATTTCGAATACAATAAACACGCGAAATCACAGTGCATCCCTTCATCGCGAGAAATCAATTCATTTGAAAAACTAAGACCAGGCATTAACCCGCGTTTTTTAAGCCAAAAAATAGCACAAAATGATCCGCTAAAAAATATGCCTTCAACTGCCGCAAATGCCACCAATCGTTTTGCGAATGATGCACTCGATTTATCTGTCCATTTTAATGCCCAGTCTGCTTTTTTTTGAATGCATGGAATTGTTTCTATTGCATTTAAGAGTCTAGATTTTTCAGTAATGTCGCGAATATACGAATCAATCAGTAACGAATATACTTCGCTATGAATATTTTCAATTGCAATTTGAAATCCATAAAAACATCGCGCTTCATTCCATTGTACTTCTGACGCAAAATTAGCCGCTAAATTTTCATTAACAATACCATCTGATGCGGCGAAAAATGCCAGCACATGACTTACAAAATATTGTTCATTATCTGACAAAGTTAACCAGTCTTTGTAATCTTGTGATAAATCGATTTCTTCGGCGGTCCAAAAAGACGCCTCTGCTTTTTTATACATATCCCAAACATCTGGATGTTTTATTGGAAATAATACAAATCTAGATTTATCTGCTTCTAACAACGGTTCTTGCATCGCTTATATGTTAATAATAGTTTGTGCTTAAATTGTTTTAATTTTATAAAAAGTATATACTAATATAAAATGACTAGTTTGTATTTAAATAGACAGCAATCGAGCAATCTTGAAGGATGGGATGGATGCGATAAAAATTCGTTAGATTTAAAAAATTTAATAAAATCTAAAACTCCCAATAATATTGCGGAAGAAGATATTGAAAAAATAAAACATAAATTTTCAGGCAAATTGTGTCAAGACACTAACAGTTTAAATTATTTAGATTACGTAACGCTCGATTTTAAAATATTTCCAAAGGGAGAATCAAACCGATCTGTTTTTCGGAGATTGATTGGTCATAAAACAAATACAATTACCTCATTCTCAAATGATAATTTTGGCGAAAATCATTATTTATATATAATCGATACAAATAACATATTATATTATTATAGCGACCCATTTGATGAGGATAATGAACCCAAATATTACAAATGTGGCACTCTATTGGCAGTAAGAAATGGTTTATTAGGAGAAGATAAATTGAGCGAACAACTCATAAATCATCCTTGTTTGAATGAAGGGAATTCAATATTGGCTGCAGGTGAATTAATAGTTGAAGGTAATATATTAAAATCGGTAAATAATAGATCTGGACATTACCTTCCTGGACCTGAAAGTTTAAAAATAACACGTGACGTTTTAAAATCATTAAATTATGACATAACTAAAATAACTTTTCAGGAATCGATGCCATCTAGTGGTCAAAAAAATAAAATGTTAGGTGGTAATGCAACATCGAAAAAGAAGGATCGAAAAAGAAGGATAAAAAAAGAAAGATCGAAAAAGAAAGATCGAAAAATAAAGACGAGAAAAAATCTATAAACTAAGATTCAATATCTAACAAATAAAATCGATTATATTTAATAATGTCATAGTTTTTCAACGTTGTAAAATAAATAGCTTGAATTAAATTATAAAACCCGTGTCCAATACAAAAGTGCCATAAAGGATGCCCCAATAACAATATATAATACTGAATATAATTGCATGATATTTCGGTTAATCCCCAAATAATAACACTAATAACAATTGTTAAAATTGCATTATTTATATAAATACTTTTAATACGTAAAGAATAATAGAAATAAAACATAATTGATGCAAAAATATATGGGAAAATTTGTCGATAATTTGTTAGCGTATTACAAATAATAAATAATACAGTCAAAAATAAATTTGCAAATAATTTAAATTTATTTGATTTTTGTATTACATCCACGTAAATAATACTAACAAATATGCACAGAATCATGGGAATTTCGTCAAATAACGCCCACCCAATATTGCCAGTAAAATGATAACCAGTCGATCCTATTCCAGTTATTATTAATAATGCATATATAATGTCTATAAATATATCGTTTTTTTTAGAAAAACCATATATTCCAAATAAAATAATAAAACCCGAAGTTATCGAATTTATATATTCGGGGGATCCTAATATTTTATGCTCGCAAAATAAATGATCAGCGTCACTCCAATACATGGGTAATATAACTTAAAATATTCTTTTTATATTCTTTTTTTTTGGGCGACTTATACGTTGGTTTCAGATCCATTAATAATAATATAATATAATAATATGAAAAATATACAAAAGTCGAATGTCAAAATATATTATGCAAATGATAATTATACTAAAATAAATTTTAGCAATATTTTATTTACAAAATACGTGAATAGTCCGTCCCGATTTTACCCAAAATATAGCATAAATTCATTATATAATTTAAATTCATTCATGTTAATAATCGATTTTCCGAATTTGGGTGGCGGATCAACTTTTTTTTTAAATTCAGTCATATCCAAATACAAGACGAATAAATATTTTTTGATTGCGCGAAATATAAATAATCAATTGGTATTGAATATCAACGAAGATTATGAACTAACAACAACGTACAATTTAAAAGAAAGCATTCAATTTCTGCACGCGATTAAGCATAAAATAATTAAAATATTTGTCAACCATACGATGGGACATGATGAATTATTTTTAAACGAAATATTTAATTTGGGAAAACACGTCACGACAATCACTCACGATTATTCGTTATTATATAAAAATCCGCAACCATATTATTGTAATATACCTAATTTACTCAAATGTGCAATCGATATTAATTTATATGATCGCGTTATTACCCAAAATACCGTAAATTTAAATATTTATAAAAAATTAACAAATGAAGTAATTGTGAGCCCATTACCCGATTTTATGAATTCGGTGAATCGCATTAAAACGCATAATTCAAAACTTATAATAGGCGTGATTGGTGCAATTGGTGATATAAAAGGACAAACATTAATACAACTGATTATAAATTTTTATAGGCATAAAAATGTACTTGTTGTCATTTTTGGTATTACAAATATAAAATATAAATACGTATTCCCATATAAATCTATACATGAATTAAATAATTTATTGCTAACATGGAAGCCCAATTTATTAATAGAAACGTCTCTTTGGCCTGAAACATATAGTTACACGTTAACCATTAAAATGTTGACGCAGCTACCAATTTTATTTTTCAAAAAACCGTTCCCATCGGTGATTGAAAATAGATTGGCAACCTACAATAAAGCTTACGGATTTTCATCAATAAACGAAATTGATAAATTAATATACAACGTAAAACAAAACTATTTTTATTTGATTGAACCCGTAATTTATTATAATTCCTTTTGGGATAATTATTTTCTATGTGACGAACCAATTATGACAAATAATTTTAAAATGCCATTCAACCTATTAAAGTCAATCAAACAATTTAATAAAAATATTATAATAATTACATCAAAAATTGTAGTATCAAAAAATCCGCTGTCATATGCAGAGAATAGAAGTATTTATACGTCTAAAGAACGATTTGATCAAACTATGAGTACTATTACCAGTATTCGAAATTATATACCAAATTCATATATAATTTTATTTGACAATTCATGTTTTTTAAATTCAGATTATAATATACTTAATAATGCAGTCGACCATTTTATAAACATTACCAATAATGAAGATTTAAACTATTTTACAAATGAATATAAATATAAAGCATTCGCAGAAGTAGCCCAATTGCGCGAAATATATAAACACGCACAAATTGATATAAAAAATATCAAACATTTGTTTAAAATATCGGGAAGATATCTATTAAATGATACATTTGATTACGCTGCATATGATAATGACAAGAATATTTTTAAAAAAAATATGAGCGTGACTGATCGCAATTATTATTATACCAGTTTTTATAAATTAAATAAAACGATTTTGCCATTCTTTTTTAAAAAATTAGATATCATTTTCAATAAACGAGAACAATATACTCAGCATGATTTAGAAGTTATTTTTTCAAACGCGTTTAATGAAAATATAGATTTAGTTGATAATTTGGGAGTAACTCAGAATATTTCGGTTTGGAATGAAATCTCGAATATTTAAAATCTTTTTGTCCTTTTCCTTTTATTTTTTTTGAGTTTTTTATTGGATTTTTTAGCCTTTCCCGATTTATTATGTTTCCCATGTTTTCGGGTTTTACGAAATCCAGCAGTCGATTTGATAGTTGCTGGCACAGCCTGCCCGCGTGGTAACATGAATGTCATCGCATTACCAAAAGAATTTTCACCATATCTGCGAAAATATCTGGGTAAGTCTGTTGTGGGTTTTTTATCCAAGTCGTTGTTTTTGCCTGCATCAGATGGATCTATCATATACAGTAATCCATCGTCTGCGTATCTGGCAAGGAATAATGCGTGTCCTATTCCGTCTGTGCGCATCATAAGTATAATTATACCCCTTCCTGGCGGAATAGTATCAAAAAGTCCAGCGTTGTAATAATCGATTACATTAAATTCCACCAGACGCGGTTTTTTCGGATCGTAATCCGTTGCCGCATAAATTGCCTGCGCAATATAGTCAATAGATCTGCCCGATTGATCGTATGTGTGACAAGAATCTGCACTAAACCTACGGGGCCCAAACACTTTTAGATATCCCAAAAGATGTTCGACGCACGTATAATCTGTATCGCTATGGCCTGCTTTTGGCTTCCACTCTTCATTTATTTCAAATGTTAAAAATTCTGAATTAAGTTTAGAAATATCAACTCGATTTATTTTTTTTCTTAAATCATTCCATTTTTCGGTTAATTCGTATTTTTTGTTAAACAATAACTTGGTATAGTTTGAATCATATACAAATTGTTTAATTAATGCCAACGGATAATCGCCGCATTTTGCATAAACGCGCCCATCAATTGTTGCGTCAACGCACCTATTAAATGTATTTATCACTATACCGATAGGTTCTGAAAATATCGGATACGCACCATAATCTATCACATTTGTGCCTAAATTTTTAGCAATAAATTCGGGGCGAGTAAGGCGAGAATTTATATTCAATACTATTTTCGCAAATAATTTTAATATTTTTTCATTATCATGAGTAGATATTGAAGATGTAGCACTAGTTGATGGTTCTTCGTCTGCATAAGTTTCACCATCAACTATTTGACTACAATAATACGTAATTAACTTGATCGGATAAATTTCAAAATCGCTATTATTAATGCATTCGAGAAATATTGGAATAATTTGAAATTTATCAAATTTTATCCAACTCCTGCGCATTAATTTATTACCAAAATTTCCCATACCCGCCGCACCCCTTTTTCTAATATAATCTTCACAATCATCCCATTTCTTACAAATTATTTTATTGCTACTGTAACTTAAATTAGTTGTAAACTCTGCATCATAAATAATGTGTTCAATTAAGTCCTTGGAATAATATTTGAAATGCTGTAAGTATATACAGGCGTAACATGTATTAATGACTTCGGCATAACTGTGTGGTCTAATATTAATATTATATGCCGAATCAAAAACGCTATAAGTAAATTCGTTGTATTTAAATGTAGCCCCATGTTGGTATACGTTGTTGGATGCCGCAGATTTTATCGTTGTAAAACATGTAAATTCAGGAGAGGAAATATAAGGATTTAGGGGCGGGAACAATATGTTATCATCCAGATAATTTGAGTATTCACTCAGGGTTTTACGATCAACTTGTGAATAGTGTAGTTGTTGTAATATTAGAGAGACTACCTCGCGTTCGTGTAAATAATTATTATTAGCGTCCACAATTGGAAGACCAACGACTCTATAATGTTGTCTTTTGCTTGCTACAGTATCATCTTCTTCTGAATCTTGCGATTCGTCAGTTTCTTTGTCTGACTCATTATCATATTCTCCATCTTCAATTTTACGTCTTTCTCTCCGGGCTTCATCACTTTCTTCTTCTTCTTCCTCTTCTTCTTCCTCTTTTTCTTCTGGATCAGATTGCGTTAAAATTGCTTCATCCGATGCTGATTCATCAGATGCTGCGTTAACACTTTGAGAATCGATTTCAGATTCTGAATTGTCTGTCGTATTCTCGGTCGAGGTAAATCCATCCATTTAAATTATTATTATATTATTTTTTCCAACATACATTTTTTATTTCGATTGCCCCATTTTTCGTTTTAGGGCGTAACAAACAATCTTCCGTAACAAATGCGCATAATATGTCCTTGAATTTATTAGCGTCAATTTCATGCATCACGTTTTTATTATCCCGTTTAAATTTAAACCATAAATCAGTCGAAGATATATTTGTTTCACCGTTTTCAATATTTAAATTCCACCAATTACTTAACATTCCATAGTGTGTATCAATAACGGTCTCTTCATTCAATAAATCTTTTAAATTTTCATCCATATTATCACACATTTTTTTCAAAGAATGAATCGACGCATTCATTTCTTTAATATTTTTACGCATATTTTTCACTTTATCTTTCATTTTCAATTGACTTTCTTTCATGCTCGATAATTCATTCTCACCCAAATCATCTTTAATAACGATTTTATTCAATTCTTTGCAGACAAACCATAATGATCTCAGAATATCTTGGGGGTTTTCGGATTTTAAAATAGCATTTACATAACATATGCATTTGTCATGGTCGATCCATTCAAACATGAATGGTGCGCGATCGAATTTATCAATCGTGGTATTTAGCGAAATAAGCCATGCAAAATGCAATTCACTCTTGCGCAAATCATGCTTGATTTTTTCCCGTTGACTACTCGGTACATTATTTGAATAATTTTTAGCATCAACTAAGATGTCAAAATCTTTAAATTTTAAGTGGAAATCGCCTTGATATTTGGAAGAATGGACATCGATTAATTCGAATCCGTCGAAATCTTTGAAAGTTTCCGCCAAATCTTGGAATGCTGTTTCCCCGATTTTTCCTAGACCAACCAGACTTTTTTTCGAGGTTGTATTTTCCAACGTCGAAATGGCTTTATCAAACGTTTCTCTTGTTAGTTGATATTGTTTTTCTTTCTCATTTAATAACAAATCATATTTATCATTATGCATTTTGACAATTTCACCAACTTCATATTGGATAATGGATTTTTTATCATTTTCATAATTTGACAAAACGTGTTGTAATTTAATGGTTTCTTTTTCCCCGACGATTAATAATTCTTTTAGACTTTTTATTTCATTTTCATAATTTTTTTTAATAAAATCAAATGTTTCTCCATTTGATTTTAATAGTTTTTGCACTTCATGTTCAATACGAATATCTTCTTGAGTTTTATAATGTTCAATAAATGCTTGTTCGGTTGATATTTTCATTTCCAACGCTTGAATTTGTTTGCTTGTTTGCGTTTGAATTTTTTCATATATTTCTTGTTGCGACAATTTTGAAATATATTTTCTGCTTTCAATCAAACATTCACTCCCTATTTTTAAAATTAAATAATTTTCTTCTGGATTAAAATTTAATATTAAATTTTCATTTTCTGGAATTATTAATTGAATACATTTGCCTTTAAATTCCATTTTTTTTTTATATTTATTTATCATGATACGTTTAAATCTCTTTTTTTTTACACCTTTTTACATTTCAAACGCCGATTAATTCTCAATATTTAACATATTTAAATTTTATAGTTTAATTAGAAAACATCTTAAAGTTTTATTTT
>Ga0114958_10003701_pt1 | contig 10818 bp, 5 predicted proteins | sample C_130208_EF_Meta_FD_89577 | JGI IMG/M metagenome (GOLD analysis project Ga0114958, IMG submission 89577) | Freshwater microbial communities from Lake Croche, Canada to study carbon cycling - C_130208_EF_MetaG | ecosystem: Environmental > Aquatic > Freshwater > Lake | place: Lake Croche, Canada... | reverse complement strand
TGGCGTTCAGCCAATGACTGGTCCAGTTGGTCAAATCCACACACTACGTGTTCGTTATGCTGACTCTGGTGACAACATAGTCCCAGGCGAAGAGGCTCTAAGCCCCTTCAAGATTGCTGCTGCTTATTCCGGTGGCAACGTTGATGCAACACCTAAAGCAGGTCTTACATCATACCTAGAGGGTACACCTGGTAAGCGTATGAGCATCCAGATCCTCAAGACTCCAGTCGAAGCTAAGAGCCGCAAGCTATCAGCTCGTTGGACATTTGAGGCCGCTCAGGATGCACAAGCACAACAGGGTATCGACATCGAAGCTGAAATCATGGCTGCTCTAGCCCAAGAAATTACAGCTGAGATCGATCAAGAGATCCTCGCTAGCCTACGCAGTTTAGCCGCTGTTGAAGAGACATATGACCAGTCATTAGTTTCTGGTACAGCAACATTCGTTGGTGACGAGCACGCCGCTCTAGCTATCCAAATCAACCGTGTCAGCAACTTGATTGCTCAGCGTACACGTCGTGGTGCTGGTAACTGGGCCGTTGTTAGCAACCAGGCTCTAACAATCCTACAAAGTGCTACTACAAGTGCTTTCGCTCGTACCACTGAAGGTACATTCGAAGCACCTACAAACACCAAGTTTGTTGGTACACTAAACGGGGCAATGCGTATCTATGTTGACGCTTATCTAAGCGACAGTTCTGACTCCAACCAGGTTCTAGTTGGTTACAAAGGTTCTAGCGAGGCAGATGCTGCCGCGTTCTATTGCCCTTATATCCCTCTAATGAGCAGTGGAGTTGTTCTTGATCCAGCAACCTTCGAACCAGTCGTTGGTTTCTTGACTCGCTATGGTTATGTAGAATTGTCAAATACTGCATCGAGCCTTGGAAATGCTGCTGACTATCTTGGAAAAGTTGCGATCACAAGCGCAAACGTTTCTTTCAAGTAATCAGAAAGCAACAAACAGAAAACGCCCTCCGGGGCGTTTTTTGTTGATATTATAAATAGTAATGTTCGCCCTACTAGGGGTTTATGCAGAAATCCAACTGCGTACAGCATAGAACGCTACATTTCATAAGGAGAAATAAAATGGGACGTCCAATTAAAAAGAAGTTTTTTGGTAATGTATATTCCGGTGGTGTCGGTGGCGAAGGAGTCACTACTGTTACAGTAGGAACAGGCACGTCGGCTCCGGTGTCAACATTAACAGTTACAGTGAGCTTTAGTGCTCCAAGCATTTCCGGAGGAGTAACAGCCGCCGGCACCCCGGTAAAAACCGGTAATACTGTTACCAGTGTTACAATTACTGAAGCAGGTAGTGGTTATACATCAGCTCCTACAGTAACCTTTACTGGTACCAGTATGACACAAGTAGGTACTGGAACCGCAGTTCTTACCAGCAGATTAGATGCTATTTCATTTAGTTCTTACATATCGACGGGCACTGTTACAAGATCCGGCGGCGATATTATTAAACAAGAATCAAGTCGTCGTTACCTAGTTAGAAACTCCGATGGTGTTGGCCAATGCACATTGGTTGCTGCAAATACTACCAGTTTAACACTTGTTGCAGGACAAATGTCTATTATTGCCACTGATGCTAATGGCAGCACATACTATGTGGCTAAACTAACTGCAAGAAGAGCAAGACTAAGACAGAAAACTGTTAGCGGGTCGTTCTTGATTTCTGATAATGAAGTTACCGGTTGGACAATTGGATCCTCTACTGGAACTATTGTATCGATCGCCCACACTGTTTAATCTATATTGTAGGTTTGAGAGCAAGGGGGCGTGTCCCCCTTGTTTCTTTTATAACTAAATAATGGTATGGCTACCAATTGGACATTACCTATTACTGCTGATCAATATGCTGAATCTGATGCTGAAAACATTCATGTGTCGTGGGATGCTAGTGAATTTAATAATTTAAGAAATTTAGATGGTCGTAGTGTTAAGACTGTACGTGATCTGCTACATGTATCTAGGGATCCACGACACGATATTGTAGAAAAAACATATTTCCTAAGAGTTTCTAATTTTAATTTTTCAAGTTTACCTAGTACCTTATCGGGAATTGAAACAAGAATTACTGCAAATAGATACGGTAGGATCACTGACGATACTGTTCAATTTTGTCTAAACGGACTATTAATAGGGGACAATCAAGCCACTTTAGATTTAAGTCCTATTAAAATCTATGGTAGTAATGAATCGCTTTGGAGTACAAATTTATCTATGTCTGATATTCAAAATTCCTCGTTTGGTGTAGTAGTAAGGTTTAAAAGCCATCCTAGTTGGCCACATAAATGCAGCGCATTAATTGATGCAATAGAAATAAGAGTGCATTAAAAAATAAATACACTGAGGATCAAAAATGTCAACTAATGTACTTAATCTACCCGGCAATTACTTAATAAAAGCTTTAAATGGTACTGTTACCATCGATTCTCCTGCCACGACTGCTACAGGTAGTTTAGGAGTTTTAGGTAATACTGTTTTAGGTGCCACTAACACTGCTACAATAAAAGCCACTGCTCGATTTATATCGGACCTCATTCCTCAAACCAGTTCAACCTATAGTTTAGGCACTGGTACTAACACCTGGCTACTATTACATTCAGAAAAGGCACGATTCTACAGCGGTGATAATGTCGGTAATCCAATAGGAAGAGCATATGATCCGGCGGACATTTACGATACTCTAGCACATAGAACCAGTGGATCGGTATATGTATCTGGCGGTGTAGGTATCGAAAAAGATTTAAACGTTGGCGGATATATTTACGGAAGAATTGACCGATCCAATACCTCTTCAAATATCGTTACAACTGCTACCAATGACTCGGCTATATTTTATCCTACATTTGTATCAGGACTTAATAGTGGCACAGTATACATTGATAATACGGGGTTACTTGGCGGTCTAACCTATAATCCCGGCCTTGGAACACTAACAACCGAAAAAGTTAGAGTATCTAGCACAAGCCAGTCTACTAGTACAACTACTGGTGCTCTTGTAGTTGATGGCGGTGCTGGTATTGCTAAAAATCTTGTAGTCGGGGAAACAATCGAATCTGGAGATATTCTTCCACATGCTGATTATCAAAATACAACAACTGTCTATTCAATAGGTACTACCGGCACACAGTGGGCAGAAGCCTATGTAAAAGATATCTATACCAAGGTAATAAGTTCTACCGTTGGTCCTGTTCAGATCAGTCCAGAAGGCCAATTAACTGAAATCATCGGAGATATTAGAGTAAGAGGAACCAACCCCATAGGTACTGCACCGGTAGTGACTAATATTTTATATGTTACCATGGACGGTGATGATACCAATGATGGTCGTGCAGAGGATGCTAGTCGTGCTTGTCGTACAGTCGGCGGTGCAATCAACAGTCCTTATTATCAATCTGGTACACAGATTCGTGTAGCACCGGGGCATTATTTAGAAGATAATCCTTTACAACTAAAACCCTATACAAGTGTTATGGGGTCCGATCTAAGAACAACTAGCATAGAACCTATAAACAAAACACAAGATCTATTTCATATGAATTCTGGATGCTATCTAGCATTCATGCAGTTTTTAAATGGTCGTAGTGGATTACTTGAAGGCGATTTTACTGCAGAATTTAATCGAGGAGCATATGCTACAGCATTCCCTCCATTACCAGAGGGTGAACGAATTGATTTATATCATTCGCCATATATTCAAAACTGTACCAATCTAAGCGGACCGTGGCTAAAAGATGGTACAATGTTTGTACCTAATCAGACAATTCAGGTTCCTGCAGCAGTAGGAACTGGTACTTGGGCGGCCAATACTACCAGTATTGTTGTTAAATCTAGCATTGGAACAATTGCTAGAGGAATGAGTGTAAATGCAGGACAACAGAATCCCGGATTTTTTAATGCTCGTACATTGATGTTGGCCAACAAACCATTCTTGCAAGAGCAAACAGTTAATTGGATTACTCGACAAGTTAGTACAGCATCAGTAGGCAGTGTTTGGTATAATTTTACTTATAATAAAGAAAAATGCCGAAGAGATGTAGGTATTCTGGTAGAAAATATCTCTTATGATGCTGCATTTGGCGGAAATCAAAAAGCCGTTGAAAGTGGTCTAGCCTATTATGACGGAGTAGTTAGTTTAATTGCTGGACAAGAAATACAAACCACTAGAGCAATTGAGTACCTAAGAAATCTCAGCACACAAGTTGTTACCAATACTACCTGTACAAATATTGTGCCTGGTGTGAACAGCCAGGTAATCAATTGGGTATTAACCGGCGGAGCAATTTCGACCGCTAGTATTAGAAATCTGTTTGGCATTGTAACGGCTACTATTTCTAATCCTGCCAATAGTCCTGACATTTATAAGAGTACAGGACCTGATGCAGCATTTGTCAGTGCTGAAACATTAATGCAGGCAAACCGTACATTTATTCAAGAAAACACATTAAATTATGTTAATAATGAGTTGTGTTTTCCACCAAAAAATCTCAAATTTAATAAAATTAAATGTCGTAGAGATATAGGATTAATTGTAGATAGTGTGGCCTTAGACATGCTATATCCTACCACCGGGCATAGCCAATCAACCTTTGCAGGATTAAGATATTTTTCTCAGGACAAGTATGTTGGAGATATTCCTAACGAAATAACAACAACCACAGCCGCTGTTGTTTATCTTAAAGAGTTAGCCGTAAAAATTATACAAAATATCACACCATCAGTTGATCTTGTAAATCGCTACCAGTCTGCGATACCTCAAATAACTAATTTAGAACCAGCTAGTGAAGATGAAGTTGCAATTATTCGTGAGAATTTTGATATTGTATTAGATATCATGCGCGGTAATTATACAGGGTGGTCTGATAAGATTGTTAGTAACGGAAAGACTAGCAATCTAAAAGGTGTTCAAAATGCAGTGGCGCTACTAAGGGCTAATAAAGAAAACGGATATCTTGGTGCAGAGATTATAGCCTATATTACAGCAACCTATTCTACATTTACTGCGTACGATGTTAATAAGTGTAAACGAGATGTTGGTTATATTGTTGACAGTATATCTTTTGACTTGTTACACGGCGGTAATAGACAAAGTGTACAGTCTGGATTAAGTTATTATGGATTTAATTCTGGTCGTGTTATAAGAGACAGCGAAAGATCTGCCACAATTGAATCATTTGGATATATTTCAACATTATCTAACTATATTATTCAAGGTATAACAGTTCCGACGATTTATCAAACCAAGATTAAACAATATACCACTTCTTCTATAGCAACACCGACTGAGGCAACATCAATTGCAGTATCTATCTCTACTATTACCAATATTATTGCTAACGGAACTTCGACGGCGGTATGGGGGTTGGTTCCAATATCTACAGCCACTAACTCTATTGTAGCAAGAGATAATGCATTTGATTTATTAATGGCAAACAAGGAATTTATCAAAGCAGAAGTAATTGCCTACCTCGACCAGAAATATAATCCTAACTCATTTACATACGATGAAGAAAAATGTTATCGCGATGTTGGATTAATAGTTGATGCTGTGAGTCAAGATATTCTTTTAGGTGGAAATTATAAAACCATTGAAGCAGGTGTTAGTTATTGGAATGGAGGATACAATCACGTATTAGGTCAAGTATCCACAACTACCGCTGCTATTTTTTACGCACGAGATTTAGCATTAGAGGTTATTGCAAATAGAGCAGTTACTACCGCTACTACAGTAAAATTACAAACAGGTACAGTTTCTACACAGGTAATCAATACCTTTTTCCAGTACGGCGGAGACTACATGCCTCAAGAAGCAGTTCGTCGTAATTTTAAAATTATCAATGATATTATACAAAACGGTGTTATAGCAGCACCGCCAAAATATGCCGGCGGCGGGCTTTTTGCATTAACCGGAATAAATGGAGCAGATGTTAAAATTTCTCCAAAGGTAACATCAATAACCACAATCACTACCGGAACTTATCTTGTAGGATTGAATACCTCTACAGTAGGATTTGGAATCAATGCTACACTATATTTTGGCGATACATTGACATATCCAAGAGTGGATTCTGACGTAGAAGAATTGAGTCTAGCCTATACTGGCAATAGTGGAACCTGGAATCAGCGTAAAGTAGATACAATTGGAGGAATGGGCGGTAGCCTAGTCGATGGCGCTGTTATCAGCGATCGTAGTCCTATCCAGTCTTTTGTTTACGACGCATTTACACAACTAACGCAGGGCGGCCGTGGTATTCGCATTACCAACAACGGTTATGCACAGTTAGTTTCGGTGTTTACAATTTTCTGTTCTACTGCGGTTCAGGTAGATAACGGTGGTATTGCATCTGTTGTTAACAGTAACGCTAACTTTGGCGACATATGTCTACTGGCCAAAGGATATGGATACAGATCCTTTAGTGGTACAGTTTATAATCCGGTTAATAGGGCCTATCCATTTAGCCCCTTAAATAACGGAACTACAGTAATCAACAGTGATGAGTTGGATCAATATTATCCAAATGGATTCTGGCCAAATAGAGGAACCGCTAACCTATTTTTACCCGATACAGCAGACAGACCCCATATTGGTCAAATAATGGAAATAATACCGCCCGACGGTCATCTTAACGAACAAAGTTTTCCGGGATTTTTAAATGCCCAACCTAGCACAAGTACACTAACTACTTCAAGTATTATATTAACCGGCATTGATACCACTGGTATTGCAATAGGTAATACTGTGTATATTAGAGATCAATTTGGAAGTGAATATGATAAGTTTCCAAATAAGGTAGATAACTTTGGTAATGAAATTAGAGATGCTTCTGGTAACCCTATACCAAATCCAGATTATTTAAAGTGGTATGCAACTACTGGTACTATTGTTACGGATATTAATTATAACTCTATTAGTTTAAATCTACCGTTAGGTGGCGGAGGAGGAGATATTAATAATCCTGAATATTTTACACTGTATTTCTGTGGTAATGCTTATTATACCGTAGTATCAAGTACTGTTGCCACAAATCCATATAAATTAAACGATAATATTTTATCTGGTAATACAGATCCTAATTACGAAGGAACACCTAACAACCAGATATCGTCGCATTATCGTTCTATAAACTTCCTAGGTAGTTTAATTAATAAGGTTGTAGCAAATATTCCTGCCACGACATTACAAACCAGTTCAACTCAGGTTGTTCTACCTTTGGTATCTGGTGGTGTAAATGCACAAACATTTATTAATCAACGTGTTGGTTATATTACCGGCATATTAACAGCAACCAACATTACTATTGCAAAATCAGTTGTACCATCAAATGCTTTAACAAAGAAAGGAACAATAGTGTCCGGTGCCGGTAGTGCGGTTACGTTAATTAACTCAAACATAGATTTCCTAGCGGCCGAAGTTGCAAAATATGTCGAATTAAACGAGTCAGCAGTATTTTCCGGAGTAACCAGCACTGAAAGAGAATATATACTGTCTAAATGTAAGAGAGATACTAAATTAATAGCACAGCGTTTAATTTATGATCTACAAACAGGCGGAAATTATAACAGTGTAATGACTGGATTAAGTTACTGGAGTAGAGCCGGAACACACCATGTGGTAGAACTAGGTGAGGCTGTTACAAGAAACGAACTGTTCCCTGATGGTTCTACTGCTAATTTCTATCAAAGAAGTTATATCAGTGCATCTGGTTATATGTTTGAATATGTAGGAGCCGGTACTAATTATGGAGCGTTGCCTCAAGTAGGCCGAGCAGATCCTGTACAGGGCAAGGAAACAGTTCAATTAGACGGCGGTAAGGTGTTCTTCACTAGTACCGATCAAAATGGAGATTTTCGTATTGGTCCGGGATTGGTAATTAGTCAAGCAACTGGTGTACTAAGTGGCAGAACATTTACAAAATCACTATTTGCTAATATGACTCCATTCATATTAGCAATTGAAGGTCAAGGATAAGAGGGATAACAAATGGCACAATTACCGTTAAATACATTTAAAACTAAAACAGCAAAATTAAGTTCTTCCACTACGGCTACAGTATATACGGCCCCAATTGGAGTAACTGCTATTATACTGATGGCACAACTTAGTAATTTAAGTACCACTACTCAGACTGTTAGTTTCCTACATTATAGAAATAGACCGGTCCTAGCAGATGCTCAAGGGAACGGTTATCAGGCCCCTCAAACACCGAGTTATCTAGTAAAAGATTTTGCTATTCCACCAAACGATGCGGCTACGCCGTTAACCGGAAAAATGATTATTGAAAGCCTTGATAGAATTTGGGCCTATTCTGCTACTAGTGGAACGGTGCAATTGGTGTTGAGCGTGCTAGAAACTGCAAATTCATAATATAGAGAAATAGAATGCCTAGATTATTAAGTGGATCGACGTTAAGACGAGGAGGTAGTGGGCAATATATTGACCTAGCCGGAGCACAACCACAACTTCCTGCAACAGTAACTACTCTGACAGGGTTTACTCTTATAACAGATTCTTTATTAAGGTCCGATTATAGATCTAGTCTAGGATTTATAGAATTTAATACTGCTAGTATGTTTAGCAGTCTACCTGAGGGTATTATTAGAGTTCTAGCCACAGGTACAGGTTCTGTATCAACTAGCACTGCCACAGGCGCATTGGTTGTAACCGGTGGCATTGGGGTCGGTGGCGGCATAACTGTAAAAAATGACATTGTTGTTAATGGTTTAACTATTGGTCGCGGGTATGACCAAGGTGTTAATAACATTGTTATTAAAGGAACCGCAGCGACTCAAAATGATGATTTTGAAAACGGTCAAGAAAACGTTGTTATAGGATACGACGCATTAAAAGGACTTACCACATCATATAAAAATATTGCTGTAGGTAGATATGCACTAAATTCTGGCACAGAAATTTCAAATTCTATTGCAATTGGTGATAGTTCTTTAAAATCAATAGGGACTAATAATCGCCCTGTAGCATCTACTATTACCAATATAACCATTAAAAGTTCAAAATCTATTAGTAATGTGTCAAGCACCAATCCAGTAGTTATAACCTCAAACAGTCACGGACTAACAGCCGGTACGCAGGTTCTTATCACCGGAGTTAACGGAGTTAATATTATTGGCAATAATCTATTAAACGGAATACCGTTCTGGATTGATAATGTTACTACCAATACATTTTCTTTATACACAAATAAATCCCGTACAAACTCTTTAAACGGCATTGGTGCAACTGCTTATGTTAGTAGTGGAACCATTACCACACCAATTATAATAACTACTCCTAATCATAATCTTACCACCGGTACGACGATTCATATAGAAGGAATCGTTGGAACTACCGAATTAAATGATCCATATTACGATCGATATTATTATGTTAATGTACTAAGCAATAATACTATAGCATTATTTACAGACGAAATTCTTAATATCCCGGTAGACGGAACTGGATATACCGCATATTCAAGTGGAGGAATAATTCGTTTAACTAGGGCAAACGATAATAATATTGCAGTAGGAACAAATGCAGGTCTGTCATTAATCAATGGAGGGAATAATTTCTTCCTTGGTAATAATATAGCAAGGAACTTCACTACTGGGTCTAACAATTTCTTTATCGGTCACGATGTTGCTAATAATGTGATTCAGGCCAATGGAATTATTGCATTTGGCGGCGATAATCTCGAAGATGGAATAGATAATCAGGTCAGTATTGGCAGCGTATTTTACTACGATGGTACTGGTTACACCTATATCAATGCTGATGCTACACTAGGGTTAGGAACAGAATCAACTGGAACCGATAGTGGCGGTGTTGTAGTGTTAGGAGGACTTGGTGTTGCAGGAAATATATACAGCGGTGGTAGTGGAAATCCTGACGAAAATAATTTACTTTACACTCCTAAAGTAACAGTTTCTGTTACTGCTCCTGCTACCCCTAGGGTAGGTGATACTTGGATAGATCCTTCCATTCCTGCCTATATGCAATACATCAAAGACGGAACCAATACATTTTGGATTCAGGTCGGATCGATTTAAAATATAAAAGAGTAAAAACATGGCAATTTTAAATTTTCCAACAAACCCTAGCACAGGGGCCACTGCTGTAGTAGGAGGTAAAACATATGTATGGAATGGTGCTGCATGGATTGTATCGGCATCTTCTACAAACTTTACGGCTGGTGCTATAACTGGAACCACTGTGGTAATAACAAGCACAACTAATTCGGTATCATCTACTACTGGTGCGTTGGTTGTTAAGGGTGGTGTAGGAATATCCGGAGATTTATATGTAGGTGGTAACATCGTAGGATTGAATACCGGAACCGGTATCGGGGGTGGAACCGTTGATCTCACTACAGGAACCTTTAAAAAATTAATAGTAAACGGAGGGGTCAAGGCGTTAAGCACTGCAACTGGAGATTTAACAGTTACCGGTGGAGTAGGTATAGGTGGGGATTTATGGTTAGGTGGAGTTCTTTATTCATCGGGCGCCCCAGTATTAACTACAGCAAGTTTTAGCAACAGCGCACAAGACGGACAAGATATTGATATTGTTGACATTGGCGGTGGTGTTTTAACATTTAATAACATATCTACTCTTCAAACAGTAACCGGTAGAGGAAACAGCACCACTAATGTTGTGGTATTTTCTAACACTACCACCTCTACATCTACCAATTCAGGTGCTGTGTTAATTACTGGCGGACTGGGTGTAGGGGGTAGAATAAACTCAGAATCAATAAGGATTGCTGACACAGTCTTTGATTCTACGGTAACCACAATAAATAATAC
>Ga0114958_10003699_pt1 | contig 10820 bp, 7 predicted proteins | sample C_130208_EF_Meta_FD_89577 | JGI IMG/M metagenome (GOLD analysis project Ga0114958, IMG submission 89577) | Freshwater microbial communities from Lake Croche, Canada to study carbon cycling - C_130208_EF_MetaG | ecosystem: Environmental > Aquatic > Freshwater > Lake | place: Lake Croche, Canada... | reverse complement strand
CCCATCGCCCAAACGCGTCATGGTGGTGGGCGGCGGGCCTGCGGGGATGAAAGCCGCCGCCACCGCTGCCCAGCGCGGGCACCATGTGACACTGTACGAGGCTGCACCCCACTTAGGCGGCCAAGCCCTCAAAGCGCAGCTTTTGCCCGGACGGGCCGAGTTTGGCGGCATCGTCACCAACCTCACCCGCGAAATGGAGCTGGCGCAGGTGACCATCCGGCGCGGGGTGCGGGTGACGGCAGAGCTTGTGGCGCAAGAGCGCCACGATGTGGTGATCTTGGCCAGTGGCGCGCGGCCCTATGTGCCCAACCTGCCCACCGACGGGCAAATCCAGATCGTCACCGCTTGGGATGTGCTAGAGGGCAAAGTGACAACCGGCGCAAAGGTCGTGGTCGCCGATTGGCGCTGCGACTGGATCGGCCCGGGCTTGGCCGAACGCCTGACCCGTGCAGGGGCCCATGTCACCTTGGCGGTGAACGGCACGCATACAGGCGAATCGTTGCCGCTGTATGTGCGCGACACTTTGGCCGCGACCTTGCAAGGCTTGGGCGTGGGGATCGTGCCCTATGCTCGCTTGTATGGGACGGCAGGCGATACGGTCTATCTGCAACACACCGCCAGCGGTGCGGCGATTGAGGTGAGCGGCGTGGACACGGTGGTCTTGGCTTTGGGCCATACCAGCGTGGATGACTTGTCTGACACCCTGCACACCATGGGGCGAGAGGTGCATATGATCGGCGATTGCCTCAGCCCGCGCACCGCCGAAGAGGCGGTGTTTGACGGGCTGCGGGTGGGGGTGGCGGTTTAACGCCCAAAGCGGGGGCCAGCCCCCGCACCCCCGGAGTATTTGTGCCGAAATGAAGGGGGCGCGGCGGGAACGGGGTGGGTTTTAGCCTGTAGGGCCAAGGCGGATCACGGTTTTGCCAAAATTCTCGCCGCGCAGCATCGCGACAAAGGCGGCCGGAGCGGCTTCTAGCCCGTCGATGAGGGCCTCGCGGTAATGCATTTTGCCAGCGGCGATCCAGGATGTCATATCGGCCTCAAATTCGGGATAGAGCGCGCCAAAATCTTGCGAGACGATAAAACCGCGAAGGGTCATCCGCTTGCGCAGGATATGGCCCATCCAAAGGCCCAGACGGTCCGGGCCCTTTGGCAGGTCGGTGGCATTATAGCCCGCGACAAGCCCACAAACGGGAATGCGGGCACGGGTGTTTAAGAGGGGCATGACGGCGTCAAACACCTCGCCGCCGACATTTTCGAAATAGATGTCGATGCCCTGAGGGCAGGCGCGCTGCAATTGGGCAGCAAAGTCAGGGGCTTTGTGATCAAGGCAAAGGTCAAAGCCCAAGGTGTCCACCCCAAAGGCGCATTTTTCTGGCCCGCCCGCGATGCCCACCACGCGGCAGCCCATAATTTTGCCAATCTGCCCCACGGTCGCCCCCACCGGACCCGTGGCGGCCGCAACGCAGAGCGTCTCGCCGGGTTTGGGCGCGCCGATCTGGGTTAGGCCTGCCCAAGCCGTCATGCCCGGCATGCCCAAGACGCCCAAAGCCCAGCTTGGGTTTTGCGGTGCGCGCCCCAAGGCTGTCACACCTTCGCCGTCTGACAGGGCATAATCTTGCCAACCGCCATAGCCAAGCACCCAATCGCCCGGCGCGTAACCCGCCAAGTGGCTTTCCACCACCTGCCCCACCGTACCGCCCACCATCGCCGCCCCCAGCGCCACCGGCGGCGCGTAAGAGGGCGCGTCGCTCATCCGTCCGCGCATATAGGGGTCAAGCGATAGATATTGGGTGCGCACCAGCATTTGCCCTGCGGCGGCTTTCGGTATGGGACCGGTTTCCAGCCGCAACGTGTCTGGCGTGGGCTCACCCGCAGGGCGCCGGGCCAAGACAATGCGCCGGTTTAAGGTGGTGGTTTGGGGCATGGGGCGTTCCTTATTTTGGCAACAAAGGGGCGAGGCTTTCGCAAACGGCCTGTCATTCTTGACCGAAGGGAAAGCCATTGCAAGACGATCGGGCAATGATAGGGCGGCTTGGCCGCCAAGACAGCACGGATGTTGGGCCATTCCCCATAACCTGTGGCTGTTTTGGCGCAGAAATTTGCGCCTTGCGTGAAATTCCGGTCATCTGCGCGACAGTCATTGAAATGACACGTCTTTTACGGCAAGGTATAACATTGAATATAACTGCGCGAACGAAAGTTATCGAAAATGCTCAAGCTGTACCGTGTCGTTAAAAACGCCGTTCTGATCAGTGTTTTGTGTTTGGTGGGTGCGGCCGCTATGGCACAAACACCACCCACCGAAAGCCAAGGCGTTATGGCCGATGCGGCAGCTATCGTCACCTCTCATACCAATGTGGCGGTGGGGGCCTATGTGCAGCGCTTGTCCAATGTCTCGGCGCAAAACGGCACGTTTGATGTGGATATGTGGCTGTGGTTTCGCTGGAAAGGCGCCGATGTGCGGCCGGATCAAACCTTTGAGTTTGTCAACGGCGTCATCAGTTCGCGCACCGACGGGGTGGTGCAGGCGGACGGCGATATGAACTATGTCTCGGTGCGCGTGCAAGCGACGATCTTTCACGACTTCGACGTGCGCCGCTTTCCCTTGGACAATCATGTGATTGATATCCAACTGGAAGATACCCTGCTGAACAACGCCCAACTCACCTATACGGTGGACGAGGGGATCGGACTTGATCCTTCGGTGCGCGTGTCGGGCTGGAAAGTGGCCCTGCAGCCCAGCGTGGTTGAAAACCATGTCTATCAAACCGATTACGGCCTGCGCAGTGCCGGGCCCGATGCCAGCAATTATTCGCGCCTGACCTTTGCCATCTCGCTGGATCGCACGAGCTATGGCCCGCTGTTCAAAAGCTTTTGGATATCCGCCCTGTCGGTATTGCTGGGGCTCTTGGCTTTCTTGATCAAATCCGACGATCTTGACGCGCGCTTTGGCATGGGGGTCGGGTCGATCTTTGCGGCCTCGGCCAATGCTTTTGTCATCACCGGATCCTTGCCGCCCACCACGGCTGTGACCTTGGCCGAACAGATCAACCTGATCGCGGTCGGGGTGATCTTTGTGGCGGTGTTCTTGTCAATCTTCTCGCTGCGGCTGCGCTACCGCGGGCATGAAGACAAAAGCCTGGCTATGGACCAGATCGCCATGTGGACGCTGGGGGCTATCTATATCGCGCTGAACCTTCTGGCGCTGGCTTTTGATTTTTCCGGCGGCAACGGCTGACTAAGATCGCCCCTGAGGGCTGCGGCTTTATAAGCGGTGGCCTGCGAAGAGCTTTGCCAAGACCAGCGACATCGGGGCTGGCAGTCGGCCCCGCTCGCATGGTAATCTTTCAAAGCGCAGCCCTGCGAGTGCCTGTCATACGCCGTTTTTCGCAATGCCCATGGCGATGCCAGCGGCCTGCGGGGCACGGCCTTGCTTTGGAAAAACCGATGGATTTACAAACCCGCTTTGATTTATGCCACGCCTTGATCCAAGAGGCCGGCGCTTTGGCCCAAGGCTATTTTAACAACCTGTCCGCCCTGACGATCAAGTCAAAGGGCCTGCAGGACATGGTGTCAGAGGCCGACCTGAACACCGAAGTGCTGATCAAAACCCGCATCGCGGAAGCTTTCCCCGAAGATGCCTTTTTGGGCGAAGAAACCGGCGTGACAGCCTTTAGCCAAGGCCAGGGCATCTGGGTGGTTGATCCAATCGACGGCACCCAGCCTTTCATCTCGGGCATGTCGAACTGGTGCGTCTCGATCGCTTTTGTCCGCGAGGGCGCGGTGCAGTTCGGCATGGTCTATGCCCCCGTGCGCCATGAACTTTTCGCCGGTGGTAAAGGCTTTGCTGCCACGCTGAACGGCGCGCCCATGCCGCGCCATCCGGGCAAAACCCTGCGCGAGGGGATCACCGGCATCGGCTATAACACCCGCATCACAGTCGAAGACTTCATGCGCCCGTTTGAGGCCTTCTTGCGCGCGGGCGGTATGTTCTTTCGCGATGGCTCTGGCGCGCTGGATCTGTGTTATGTCGCGGCGGGGCGGCTTTTAGGCTATTACGAACCGCATATCAATTCGTGGGACTGCTTGGGGGCGATCGGCGTGATCGAAGCCGCTGGCCTGAGGGTCAACGACTTTCTGGCCAATGACGGGCTGATCAAGGGCAATCCGATCATCGCCGCCGTGCCTGCGGTCTATGACGACCTGTTGCGCATCGCGCAACTGTAAGGTCACAGCCAAAGCGGCACACTGCGGCGGCTTTGGTCTTTTTTGGGGCAAGATAGGCTTAAGGCGCTTTGCTTTGCATGGCGCGGGTGGCGCTTGGCAAAAATCGCGCCATATCCGCCTGACACCCGACCGACCTTTGCCCCGGAACGCCACATGCCCAAGATGCGCAAGAAATCTGACCTGCCCACCAAGATCTGTGTTGTCTGTGGATTGCCCTTTGCGTGGCGTAAAAAATGGGAAAGGGATTGGGAGAATGTCACCCATTGCTCTGATCGCTGCCGCAACGCCGCGAAGGGCAAGGGCCAAAAGGCAAGCCTATGACCCGCCACCTGCGGTTCATCTTTGGCGATCAGTTGACGCGCCACCTGTCGGCCCTGCGCGATATCGACCCCGAGCAAGATATCGTGGTGATGATCGAGGCTGCCGATGAAGCGTTGAACGTGCCGCATCACAAGCAGAAAATCGCCTTCGTCCTTTCCGCCATGCGCCATTTTGCCGCCAGCCTGCGGGCCGAGGGGGTGCGCGTTGATTATGTTCAGATGGACGCCGCCGATAATCTGCAAGACCTTGGAAGCGAATTGGCGCGGGCGGTTCTTCGCCACAACCCCACCTTGGTGATCGTGACAGAACCTTCCGAGTGGCGGGCCATGCAGATGATGCAATCGTGGTCCTTGGGCGCCCCGCTTGAGGTGCGCGAAGATGACCGCTTTTTTTGCAGCCGTGCGGATTTCGCCGCCCTGACCAAGGCCAAGAAAACCACAAGGATGGAGTTCTTTTACCGCGAAATGCGCCGCCGTACCGGTTTTTTGATGCGCTCAGACGGGCCAGAAGGCGGGCAGTGGAACTTTGACTCTGACAACCGCAAGGCCCTGCCGTCAGGGCAACGCCCGCCTGCACGCGCCCGTTTTGCCCCGGATGCCCTCACGGCCGAGGTTTTGGTCCTTGTCGCTGCCCGCTTTGGCACCCATTTTGGCGATCTAACCCCGTTTGGCTGGGCGGTCACCCGCGACGATGCCCTGATCGCCTTGGACCATTTCATCACCGATTGCCTGCCGAACTTCGGCACCTATCAAGACGCGATGAAGACCGGCGAGGATTTTCTCTACCACTCTTTGATCTCGCCCTATCTCAACCTTGGCCTGCTCACCGCGTCCGAAGTCTGCGCGCGGGCCGAGACGGCTTATCAATCAGGCCAAGCCCCCATCAACGCGGTAGAGGGGTTTATCCGCCAGATCCTGGGCTGGCGGGAATTTGTGCGCGGCATTTATTGGGCGGAAATGCCCGATTATGGCCAGTCCAACCACCTTAACGCCACCCGCGACCTGCCCGCCTTGTATTGGACGGGCCAAACACCCCTGCGCTGCCTGTCTGAATGCATCGCCACAACCCGCCGCCATGCCTATGCCCACCATATCCAGCGGCTGATGGTCACGGGCAACTTCGCGCTTTTGGCCGGTGTGGCCCCTGCGCAGATCGAGGCATGGTATCTGGCCGTCTATGCCGATGCCTTTGAATGGGTCGAACTGCCCAATGTCCACGGCATGGTGATGCATGCCGACGGCGGAAGGCTGGGGTCAAAACCCTATGCTGCCTCGGGTGCTTATATCGACCGGATGTCGGATTACTGCAAGGGCTGCGCCTTTGATCCCAAAGTAAAGCTGGGGCCAAAGGCGTGCCCGTTCAACTATCTGTACTGGAACTTCCTGATCGAAAATGCGGCCGCCTTGCGGTCAAACCCGCGCATGGCCCTGCCCTATGGCACGCTGGCAAAAATGCCCGCCGCGCAGCGGGCAGCGATCACCCATGCGGCGGGGGCTTTTTTATCGGACCTATCGACACCAGACCCCGCCGCGCAATTAAAGTTGGACTTGCCATGGTAGACAAGCCAAAGCCATCAGCCTCGGTGCCGACGGGGCGCACATCGCGGCTTTTTCACATGGGCGGCGTGGTGGCAGGCATGGCGGGGGGCGTTGTGGCGGGTGGTCTGCGGCAATTGGCCTTGGGCCAGCGCCCCGATCTGCCGGCACTTTTGCTCAGCCCATCCAACGCCTTGCGGCTGAGCGCAGGCCTGTCGCATCTGCGCGGGGCGGCGCTGAAACTGGGGCAGATGCTGTCGATGGATACGGGGCTGGTCCTGTCACCCCAATTGACGCAAATCTTCGCCAGCCTGCGCGAGGATGCCAAACCCATGCCGCCCAAGCAGCTTCAGGCCGTCTTGAACGCTCAATGGGGCACCGGTTGGATGAAACACTTCCGCCGCTTTGACGTGCGCCCCTTTGCCGCCGCCTCGATCGGGCAGGTGCACCGCGCGCAAACGGTCAACGGGCAGGATCTGGCGATCAAAGTGCAATATCCCGGCGTGCGCGCCAGTATCGACAGCGATGTCGACAATATCGCCACCCTGATGCGCCTGCCCGGCCTTGTGCCGCGCGGGATGGACCTGCAGCCCCTTCTGGCGGAAGCCAAACGCCAACTGCACGCCGAGGCCGACTATCAGGCCGAAGCGCGCCATTTGGCGCAGTTTGGGTCTTTGCTGGCGGGCTCGGACATGTTCGTTGTGCCAGACTTGCATCCGGCGCTGTGCACCCCGAACGTTCTGGCCATGGGCTATGTCGAAAGTACCCCGCTGGACAGTCTGATCGACGCCCCGCAGGCCCTGCGCGATAGGGTCGCAGCGGCCATGATCGACCTTGTCCTGCGCGAGATCTTTGTCTTTGGCGCGATGCAGACCGACCCGAACTGGGCCAACTTTCGCTATTGCGCCAACTCCCACCGCATCGTGCTGCTTGACTTCGGCGCTGTCCAGCCGATTGCCCCAAGCTTGGCCGCCGATTTCCGCGCGCTTGCCCAAGTGGCGCTTATGGGTGGGGCAGAGCCGACACGCGCGGCCATGCTGCGCATCGGCTATTTCGGCCCTGCAACGCCGCCGCACCAGCAAGCCTTGATCCAATCCATGTTCGATCTGGCCATGGCCCCCCTGCGGCAAGAGACCCCCTTCGATTTCGGCCAAAGCGACCTTTTAGAGCGCTTGGCACAGATGGGTCTAGCCATCGGTTCGGACCGCGACTTGGCCCATGTGCCCCCCGCCGCGACCTTGTTCTTGCACCGCAAGATCGGTGGCATCTACCTGATCGCCGCGAAACTGCGTGCCCGAGTCGCGCTGGGCCCGATGGTGCAAGCCTATTGCCACCCATTGTCGCCGCAGTAACCTGATGCCGGGCCCCAAAGGCGCAGCCTGAAAAGACAAGTGCCGAGGCTTTCGCCCCGGCACCCGTTGCTGTCATAAGACCTGCTTACTTGCCCCAGATCGCGGCATAAGCGTCGCGGTAGCCGTTTTGCGGGTCAAAGGCATTGCTGTCGCCCATGGCCTTCAGCCCCTCTTCGGTCACAAGCGCCGGAGCGGTGATATAGCCCGAGCATGCCTGACCCTGCACAGCGCGGTTCAGCTCGTCCACGATCTGCCAGCCTTGCAGGTTCAGCGGTTCGGCCACGGTCACGGCCTGATACTGCCCGCCGCGAATGCGCTGGAAGGCGGCTTCCGAACCGTCGCCAGCGGAACCGGCCTTGGGTGCGCCCTTGCCGTCGATGCCGGCTGCGGCCAATGACGGGCCCATGAAGTCAAAATACAGGTCGTTGATCGCCAGCGAATGTGTCCACTTGGCACCGTACTTTTGCAGCAAGGTGGTGGTCAGCGGGCCCATACGGGTCGAGGTTTCAGCGATGGGCGTATCGACATATTCCAGCACGGTGCCGCCAGCATCTTCGATGTCTTTCTTCATGCGGTCGGCTTTGTCGATGGCGATCTGATAGGTGCTGTCGGTAAAGATCACCACGCCGGGCTTGCCACCGGCATCATCCAGCGCCCATTTCGCGGCCACGTCAGACACTTGCATTGCATCGGTCGACACGTTGGCGAAAATGCCGCCGGGGGCATCGCAGCCGATCTTGGGGCCAGAGTGCCAAGACACCATCGGAATTTTCGCAGCCGTCACGCCTTCCAGCGCCGATTGCTGCTCAGCGGCGTCAAAGCCGTTGATCACGATGCCATCGGGGTTCAGCGCCAAAGCCTGCCCCACAGCGGCCGAGCGGCTTTGCACCGATCCTGCCCCGTCCAGCACCTTGACCGTCCAGCCGATTTTGGCGGCGGCTTCTTCGATACCCGTCGTCACACCCAAAATGCCGCCATTCTTCAGATCGGCTGCCAGAACCACGATGGTTTTGCCTTCGGCGGCCTTGGGGCCGGTGGTGGGGCCGTCAAAAGCGTCTTGTGCCAAGGCCACAACGGCCATGGATGTCAGGAACGTGCCGGCCATAAGCCCGGTTAGAAATGTACGTTTCAGCATAGGATCCTCCCAATTTATTGCTGTTTACGTCGTCTTTGCGCCCTTCTTCCTTTGCGCATATCCGGCGATGCCGATCGCGATCAGAAGAGTGGTTCCGTTAAAAAGCGGCTCAACCCAGAAGCTGCCGCCAAACTGTTGGATGCCCGAGATGCCGACCGCCAAGATCATCACCCCGACAATGGTACCCCAGACATTGACGCGACCGGGCTTGATCGTTGTCGAACCCAAAAAGGCCCCGACCAGCGCGGGCAACAGAAATTCCAGCCCGACCGAGGCCTGCCCGATCCGCAGTTTTGACGCCAAAATCACCCCCGCAAGGGCCGTCAAAAACCCCGAAGAGACAAAGGCCCCGATCACGAATTTGCGGGTGGGGATGCCGTTTAGCTCTGCGGCGCGCTGGTTGGCGCCGATGGCATACAAGTACCGGCCCGTGGGGGTGTAATCGAGCACGACCCACAGGGCCAAAGTGATCGCGACAACGTAATAGGCCGTGATCGGCAGGCCCAGAACAAAGGTGCCGTTGATGGCGTAAAAGGCATTTGGCAGCACGCCCACCATCTGATGCCCGCCGGTGTGCCAAAGGGCCAAGGCATAAAGCACGGTTCCCGTGCCAAGCGTGGCGATGAAACTGTCAATCCGCGCCACTTCAACCAAGATGCCGTTCAAGGCCCCCGTGATCACCCCCAGCCCCAGCACCACGGCCACCGCCAGCGGCCACGGCAAGCCAAGCGTGGTTTGCAGGCTGATGGCCAGAATGTGCCACAGCACAATCCCGTAGCCCACGGTCAAATCAATCCGCCCCGCCACCATCGGAATCATTGCCGCCAGCGCCAGCAGCGCGATGATGGCCTTGTCGCTGAGGATCGAGCGGACGTTCAAGATCGTCGGAAAACTGTCCGGCAGCAGGATCGAGAACAAAACGATCAGCCCTACCATCAATATGACAAGGCCATAGGTTGGGGCCAGTCGCAGGGCCTTGGCGACAGGCGACAGGCCGCGCAACTCGTCCTTGGTGGGTTCAACGGCGTTGGATTCTACTCCGGGCATTTTGTCCTCAGGCGGCTTCACCGGCCGAAGCGGCCTGGATCAGGGATTCGGTCGACAGGTCAACGCCGCTCAGCTCTGCCACGGGCAGGCCGCGGCTAAAGACGATGGCGCGGTGGCAGATGGCGGCGATTTCTTCGAAATCGGTCGAGACGACCAGCACGCCCATGCCGCTGGCAAGGGCTTGATAGATCAGGTGGTAAATCTGCGCCTTGGCCCCGACATCGACCCCCGCCGTGGGGTCTTCGGTGATCAGCAAGCGGCGGCCAGAATCCAGCCAGCGCCCGACGACGACCTTTTGCTGGTTGCCGCCCGACAGCGCCTCGATCGCCAAGGTCGGGTCATTGGGCTGCAGACCCACGCGGGTGCCGATGGCTTTGGCCATGCCTTCCTCGCGGCGGGCCGAGACGACCTTCAGCAAACCGCGGCCTGTGGCGGACGGGTTCAAAAACACATTCTCGCGAATGGCAAGCCCGGGGGCCACGCTTTCGCCGATCCGGTCGCGCGCCACAAGGCCGATGCCCGACTGCATGGCCCGCTGCGCTGATCGCAGATCGGGGGTGGACCCGTCCAAGGTGATGCGGCCAGTGTGGGGTGTGATGCCGAACAAGGCGCGGCCAATGTCTTCGTGGCCCGCCCCGCGCAGACCCGCAAGGCCCAACAACTCCCCCCGCCGAATGTCAAAGCTGACAGGCCCGACCATCGCGGTGCGCAGGTTTTCCACCTGCAAAATCGCGGGGCCGTCCAGCACCGCCGGACGGGCAATCTCACGCGCTTTGCGGCCCACGATCAGGCTGACCAATTCTTCCGGCGTTGTATGGTCAATCGGCCGCAGGCCCACCATCTGCCCATCGCGCAGCACGGCGACCCTGTCGGCTACGCGAAAAATCTCGTCCAGACGGTGGCTGACATAGATCATGCCCACGCCTTTGGCTTTCAGCGGGCGCAGGGCGGCGAAGAGGCGTTCCACCTCGTCAGCGGGCAGGCTGGCGGTGGGTTCATCCAGCACCAGAAAATCGCTGTCCGCCGCAAGGGCGCGGGCAATCGCCACCAGCGACTTTTCGGTGCGCGTCAGGCTGGACACCCGCGCTGTGGCCGCAAAATCGGCATCCACCAAGCGCAGTGCGGCATCGGCGCGCGCTTCGGTGGCGCGCCAGTCGATGCGGCCCCCCTTGCGCACATAGCCCAATGCCAAAGCGATGT
>Ga0114958_10003697_pt1 | contig 10821 bp, 7 predicted proteins | sample C_130208_EF_Meta_FD_89577 | JGI IMG/M metagenome (GOLD analysis project Ga0114958, IMG submission 89577) | Freshwater microbial communities from Lake Croche, Canada to study carbon cycling - C_130208_EF_MetaG | ecosystem: Environmental > Aquatic > Freshwater > Lake | place: Lake Croche, Canada... | reverse complement strand
GTTATATTGTAGTAGATACTAATATAGTTTTTACAGAGGAAGAGATAGTAAAAGAATTACATGCACACCCAAATAGGTTTAGTCCCAATGTTATACTAACAGGAGTATACCAAGAAACAATACTTCCTGGAATTGCCTTTATTGGGGGTGGCGGAGAACTAGCTTATTGGATGGAACTTAAAAATGTATTTGATGAAGTAAAAGTGCATTATCCTATTTTGCAATTACGTAATTCATTTATGTTTATGAATGAAAAACAAACCATTCAATGGAATAGCTTGGGCTTTTCATTGGAAGATATTTTTAAACCCCTTCTGGAATTAGAATTGGATTATGTTAAAAATCAAACAAAGGAAAATTTAGCACTAACCAATCATATCGTATCGCTTAATAATTTATATGCTTCAATTCAGCAAGATGTTATAAAAATTGATAGCTCCTTAGGGGGTCATGCTAAGAATTTATCGATTCAAGCAGAAAAGAAGTTGACCTTATTAGAAAAGAAAATGATTCGTGCAGAAAAAAGAAAACAAAAAACTTCTATAGATCGTATACAAACTATTAAGGCTTCTTTATTTCCTAAAAATAGTTTACAAGAAAGAGTAGAAAACTTTTCAGATTGGGTAGGAGATTACGGATGGGATTGGGTGGAAGCTGTTTTGCAAAATTCAACCACATTGAACCCAAGCTTTACAATTATTACTATTACTAAAGATTAGAAAAAATAAGTGTTAAAGTTTTAAATACACTTAATCTTAAGATCCTATTTTTGATCGAACTCGTTATTCCAATTTCCTTTCAAATTCTCTACCTTGCTCATTACTTCCGATTCCATATTTAATCTATAGTCATCCATAGCTTGACCAATTTGCGCATTCGTAGTTCCAATAATTTGAGCGGCTAATAAACCAGCATTTTTAGCACCATTTAATGCAACGGTGGCTACCGGTACACCCCCTGGCATTTGTAAAATAGATAATATACTGTCCCAGCCCTCTGCTGAATTGGTTGATTTTATAGGAACTCCAATAACGGGTAAACTAGTTAAAGCGGCTACCATACCTGGTAAATGTGCTGCACCACCTGCGCCTGCAATAATTATTTGTAAACCTCTGGCTCTTGCTGTTTTTGCATATTCAACCATACGATCCGGTGTGCGATGTGCAGAAACAACGGTTAATTCGAAGGGGATATTGAAAATTTTTAAAGTATCTGCAGCTGCCTGCATGATAGGTAAATCACTATCGCTTCCCATGATGATGCCAACTTGTGCAGGTGTAGACATAGTTTTTATTTGATGCAAGTTAAGTTAATTTTTTATATAATATCCAGCCACAGCCCCCATAATTGGGCTGGCCTTTGTTTCTATTATTTTAACTTTAAAGCATTTAGCAGTGGTAGTAGGGAATTGAATAATTTTCTTTCTTCCAATGGTAGTGCTTTCTGCAATTTTTTTCATTTCGGATTCTTTGACTCCTGCATATATTTCAAAGCGTATAACTCTTTGTCCAAATTTAATTTGCTCTTGCAATTGAATACTATTAATGGTAACGGGGGCTGTTAAACAAATTTCCATTTCATTTTTACTATTTTTGGTAATAGCGTTTTTAAATAAATTGGTTTTAAAGGCAGCCTCTCTAACTTTTCTAAAATCCATTAAAGCAGCTGAGTCTTGTGGAGCTATTAAACCTTTTCTATTAGGTGGCACATTTAAAATCATATTACCACCATGGCCTACCGATTTTAAATATAAATTAAATAAAGTATTACCTGACTTTACTGTTGAATCTTCTTCTTCATGATAAAACCATCCTTTACGAATTGAAACGTCTGCTTCAGCGCCTATCCAATTTTTCCCATTAAAGTTTCCTCTATTCAAAGTATCGTTAGGTGGTGCACCTTCTCCTCTTTTAAATCCGGCGGTATCTAATAAGTTCCAGTTGGTTTCATTAATAAGTCCATTCTCATTACCTACCCAACGAATATGCGGTCCAATATCACTAAATATGACAATATTGGGTTGATATGACATAGCAGAATCTTTGAACCTTGTAAAATCATAAACTTGCTTTTTGCCATTAGGGCCTTCTCCATTCGCTCCATCCCACCAGAGTTCTGTAAAATTGCCATACCCTGTTAAAAGTTCCTTCATGGTTTGAATATAGGTATCGTTATAAGCTGCAGTGCCATACTGTGGGTGATTTCTATCCCAAGGAGAAATATACACGCCCATTTCAATGCCCGCTTTCTTACAAGCATCTGACAACATTTTTATAACATCTCCTTTTCCATCCATCCATTTAGATTCTCTTACTGTATGCTTACTAAACTTACTTGGCCATAAACAGAATCCATCGTGGTGTTTAGCTGTAATAATTATGCCTTTAGCACCCGCTGCTTTGGCAATTCGAGCCCATTGGTTACAATCTATTGCTGTTGGATTAAATACATTAGGGTCTTCACTTCCTTTGCCCCATTCTAAATTTGTAAAAGTATTGGGCCCGAAATGCATAAATAAATAAAATTCTTTTTCATGCCAAGCCAGTTGTTGCTTAGTAGGCGTGGGTCCAAATTTTTCTTGGGCTACTAATATATTAGTAGATGATAAAAAAAAGATAGTAGTAAAAAATAAGTAAATATATTTTTTCATAAAAATTTATTTGAAATTTAAGCCGATAGCGCTCTTTTATATAATTGAATGGTATTTTCTAAACCTAAATAAAGGGCATCGCTAATTAATGCATGACCAATACTTACTTCATCAATACTTGGAATTGATTGTATTAAATAAGGTAAATTAAATCTGTCTAAATCGTGGCCTGCATTTATACCGAGTCCTAATTTTTTAGCAATAGCTGCAGCATTTATATAAGGGGCAATAGCATTTTCTTTATTGCCGGCAGCAAACTGCTTTGCATACATTTCGGTGTATAATTCAATGCGGTCGGTTCCAGTACTGGCTGCGGCTTCAATCATTTTTTCGTTGGGGTCTACAAAAATGGATACGCGTATGCCTGCTTTTTTAAATACTCCAATGATTTCTTTTAAATAATCTTGTTCTTTTAGGGTATCCCAACCATGGTCGCTGGTTAGTTGGCCCAATGTATCTGGAACTAAGGTCACTTGATGTGGTTTATTGGCTAAAACCAATTCCACAAATTTGGTTTCTTTGGGATTACCTTCAATGTTAAACTCTGTGGTCAAAATTTTACTTAAATCATAAACATCTTGATATCGAATATGCCTTTCATCGGGTCTTGGGTGCACAGTAATTCCTTCTGCTCCAAAACGCTCACAGTCCCTTGCCACTTGCACTAAATTAGGATTATCACCGCCACGGCTATTTCTTAATGTGGCTATCTTATTTATGTTCACACTTAAACGAGTCATAGGCGAATTTAAGTTATTTTTGCATCTCAAATATAAGAAATGGCTTATTCTAGTTTGGAGGCATGTTTATTGGATTTAGAACGTACGGGACAACTTCTGCGTATTAAAGAAGAGGTTGATCCCTATTTAGAAATGGCTGCCATTCATTTGCGCATTTTTGAACAAAAAGGCCCTGCTATTTTATTTGAAAAAGTGAAGGGTTCTAAGTTTCGGGCAGCTTCCAATATTTTTGGTACACTAGAAAGAAGTGAATTTATTTTTAGAGATACACTTCCAGCGGTGAAGCAGTTAATTGATATTAAAATTAATCCTTTAGCGGCTATACAAAATCCCATAAAATCTTTGGCGGCATTACCGGCTGCTATTAATGCACTTCCTAATAAAAATCCAATTTCAAAACCAGTTTTATTTGAAGAGATAAATATTAGTGATTTACCACTCATACATCATTGGCCCATGGATGGTGGTGCTTTTGTAACACTTCCTCAAGTGTATACAGAAGATGCCGATAAACCCGGCATAGGAAATGCTAATTTAGGCATGTACCGTATTCAACTAAATGGGAACGATTATATTTTAAATAAAGAAATTGGTTTGCATTATCAATTACATAGAGGTATTGGTGTGCATCAAACAAAGGCGAATAATAAAGGGCTTCCATTAAAAGTAAGTTGTTTTGTGGGTGGCCCACCAGCACATAGTGTAGCTGCCGTAATGCCGCTTCCAGAGGGAATGAGTGAAATGAATTTTGCAGGTGTACTTGCAGGTAAAAGATTTGGGTACACTTATATAGATGGTTTTTGCGTAAGCACTGACGCCGATTTTGTAATTACCGGAGAAGTATTTCCTGGAGAGAATAAACCAGAAGGTCCTTTTGGAGATCATTTAGGGTATTATAGTTTGCAACATCCTTTCCCTGTAATGAAAGTGCATAAAGTGTATGCCAGAAAAAATGCAATTTGGGCATTCACAGTTGTAGGAAGACCTCCTCAAGAAGATACAAGTTTTGGTCAGCTCATTCATCATATTACAGGCTCGGCTGTGTCTAATGAAATACCAGGATTAAAAGAAGTGCATGCTGTAGATGCAGCAGGAGTGCATCCCTTATTACTTGCTGTTGGTAGTGAAAGATATACACCTTTTTTAGAAAATAAAAAACCAGCAGAAATTTTAACTATTGCCAATCATATTTTAGGCACAGGGCAATTAAGTTTAGCAAAATTTGTTTGGATAACAGCAGAAGCAAAAAAATCGAAAGAGAATAACTCAAAGAATACTAATTCGTTTGAGAATAAAACTACAGGTATAAGTGTAAATGTAAATGACTCGAATACAATGCCACTAGACGTAAATAATGTACCTGCGTTTTTACAGTATATGTTATCTAGAATGGACTTTTCAAACGACCTACATTTTTACACCCATACCACCATGGACACCTTGGATTATTCTGGGGATGGTTTAAACAGTGGCTCTAAACTAGTACTAGCAGCTTATGGCGATGTTAGAAGAGAATTAGCCACTTCCATTCCTGAAAATATTAAAGCACTCAATGCTAATGCGCAATTAGTGATGCCTGGAGTAATTGCGGTAAATGCAGTGAATACTGTAAATGCTGAAACTACATCTATCTTATCTATTCAAGAAAAATTAAAGGGACAAGGGAATACTTTATTAGAACAAGATGGAGTAGCCATGATTATTATTACCGAAGACGCTTCTTGGATGGCTGCTGAATTTAATAATTTTATTTGGGCAGCATTTACTAGGACTAATCCTGCTAAGGATATTGAAGGGGTAGATAGTTATATTAATAATAAACATTGGGGATGTAAAGGTCCAATTATTTTTGATGCCACCATTAAAAAGCATCATGCACCAGCTGTGGTTAAAGATAATGAAGTAGAAAAGAAGGTTAGCGCTATTTTGAATAGATATGGTTATTAGGAAAAGCTTCTAATAATTTTAATTTCTTTAATAACTATATGAAGTTTTTATAAGATATAGTTTTCGTATTTATTATTACACTTCAACCCAGGTATGGTCGGCTAATAATTTCACAGTGGCTACAAATCCGGCAAAGGGTCCAGAACCGCCGCCCCATTCACTGGGCGCAACTAAAGAAAGTACATGTGTGCTATCTGCTTTTTCATAGACATGATAAACTTGACCTATCTGTGGTTTAAAAGTAATTTTAGCTTCGTAAATCATTAAACTTAATTCCTTGCGCTTTTTAATTTCCTGCGCTTGTCTTGCTAGTAATTCAATTTGCTCTTTAATTTGATTTAACTGCATATTGGTTTGATCCTCCATAGCAGATAAGGCTTTATGTTTTATAACGCCTTCTTTAGTAGGACGAATTGCTACGCTGCCTGCAGAAGATGCGTATGGTAGAACACTTAACTGTTTATGGTAAACTTCTATATTTTTAAATGCTTCTCCATTTTCTTTAAAAACATAGTGTGTTACTTTTAAAAAACCATTCGCTAAAATTTCATGCACTACTTTGAGCGAAATTTTTTCGGCTTTTTGAAATTGAACTGTTAAGCAAGAAGCATTATTGACTTCTGCAATTACTTGTTCTGCTAATAATTCATTTTCAAAAGTCTGGGCCACTCCATTTGGGATAACACTGTATTGGGCATAAAAAGCCTCGTTTTCTATATTTACCCAGTTGTGGCTAAAGTTGAGGGCATGGCCATTTTGAACGCTTTCAATTTTATAGTTACCCGATTTAGGAACTAATTGATACTCGAATTCGCTTTTCTCCGGGAAAAGCTGCCAACTTGCTAAAAAATTATACGCTTGAACCATATTTTATATAACAAAAATAAGTTAGGAAGGTTGAACGAATAGGGCTTGTTTATGTTCAAAAAGGCTAGTTTATTTGAACAAAGTTAGGTTTACTAATAATACTAGAATTATACTTATAACGAAGGTTGGTGATTAGGCTAATATTCCAGGGGCTCACTTGCAAATTGGTTCTTGGAAAGTAAAAAGCCTTTAATTCGATGGTACCAAAAATGAGGTTTTCATTTCTTAACCTCATGCCAGAACCAATGGAGGAATAAATATCACCACTGCCAATAGGTTGCCCTACTGTTCTGAGATAAGTAATATTGCCAAAAGCAAAAGGGGAGGTTCTAAACCCATAAAACGACCTTGAATTATACCAGACCGATTCCCAGTTGGCCGTGATTCTGCTGCCTCCATAAATGCGTTCATTATTTAATTGAGGTATACCATAACCACTATTTATAAGTAAAGCTTCATTAAATTTATTTTTCAGTGTTTCTGTAAAACTGATATTTATAATTGATCTGTATTTATAACCGCTTTCTAAATAATGAAGCTTATTAATTTGTTCGATACTTGCAATGAATCGAACATCTTGCAATTGACCGTCATTATAACTGGAGCCTGTACTTAATATTGTATGTCTAAAATTTTCATTTTTAAGTAACTTATAAGATTCAAGCTGCATGCCTAAATAGGGTAATGCATTGTTTTCTCTACTATAAGTTCCAGCAGTGATGACCATCGATTTTCCTGTGGGTAAATCTTCATTTCTTCCAAAACCGTATAAGTATTGAGTTCTAATAATTTTTTGTTTAAATAAAGTGAAAGAGCTTAACAAGGCCTTAATATTTTGATAATTTTTATCTAGTTGTGCTAGATAATCTGTGGGTCTCTCTTGAAATAGGTTTTCGAAATAACGTGTTTGAACAAAATAATGGATATTATTAGCTTTAAGTGAAAGCTGCTTACTAAAAAGTTGATAGCCTATCCATACATCGAAATGATGTAAACTATAATTATAAGAGCTGATGAACAAAGAGTCGGACCATTTGCTAAGAAATACATTTTTATTATTTGCATTGTTAAAATCAAATCCCCAAGTCCATTTACTATTGGGAGTAAGTAGGGGACGGTTTCCATTTAGGTAAATAGTTGACTCAGACAATTCACCATTCGCCATATTAGGTGCAAAGGATTTAGCACCTATCGTAATATCAGTAAAGCTGCCTTTAAAATTTCTATGGGTATAATCAAATCCCCAGCCTGTATTTATTTCTCTATTCTTATCAAAATTATGTATTAAGGTAAAGGCGTTACCTTTGTCGTTTGCATTGTCTGTGCTTAATGTGGCATTATAAGAATCGGCGTTACGAATATTGAAACTTCCTCCAAAGGGAAAAATGTCTTTTGTAATAATATATAAATTAACTTCATTGGTATCAATGGAAGAAAGGGAGGCAAGTATACGAGCGTCTTGTATATATGGTAAATCTCTAAGCCATTTTTCATTATAAGCAATTACTAAAGGGTCTAGTATTTCTTGTTCATGAATGAATAAATTTTTTCGAATAATTTTCTCATTAGTTTTGTTGTGAAGATTATCTGCAAATTTTGTGAGAGCATCAACTTTAATTTTATTTGGATTTACAACACTAGCCCCAAAATGTTTTTGTTCAATTGTGATACTTCGAATTTTCTTTCCTTCATATAAGGCTACTTGCTGAGCATATTTATTTAGGGTAATAAAAGTAGAGTCTATTAAAGGATTAGGTTTCCCTTTGAATTTTTTTATTATTGTATTTAATAAATTACTATCCTTTGATAAAGCAATATTTTTTTCAATATTTCTTATTTGAGCATACGTAAGCACATGCAAACAAACTAAAAAAATTAATGTAAATATTTTTCGAAAAACAGCATTCATGGTATTGTTCTTTATTACAATACCTTAACCGCTCTTTTTCTTAATGCTTCAATGGGTATATTTAAATACTTACCTATTTGCTTACCATCTCTATAGCTTATTACTCTTAAAGAAATTACATCTTCTGGTATTAGGAATGGGCTAGTGTATTTCTGGCTATAATTATCGGGCATTTGATCGTTAATAGTATAATAGATATCTAAGCCTTCTACTTCTCCTTCCATAATACCTATTAGTTCTCCTTTTGAATTTAATTCTGTAGTTACAATGGGGTCGTATATACTTTTAGCATATCTGACACCTGCAGCGTCTAGCTTTTCAAATTGGTTTTCTACTTTTTTAGAAAAGCTATTCCAATTTTTCTTTTCTTTTGGAGACCAACCAGTTTCTGCAACTGCCATACCTCTGGGCCAGGTCATGTATTGAGCGTATCTCATATCAAAAATTTGTTCTGACCATTGGTTAGCTTGATTGCCTAAAATTAAATTAGGATCAATGCCTTCTGGTACAGGTTCAAATGAATAAGTTTTTTTCATTCTTAAACCACGATATACTTTTCCTTCAGCAGTTAGTTCTCCTTGGTAAAAATCAATATAATTATAGTCGTTTGGAGACATCACTACTTTATGTCCTTGCTTAGCTGCTTCAATGCCACCTTTTATTCCTCTCCAACTCATAACTGCTGCATCTCCCGATAAGCCACCTTCTAATATTTCATCCCAACCCATCATTTTCTTTCCTTTGCTATTTATTATTTTTTGCAATCTTCGCACAAAATAACTTTGCACTTCATTCATGTCTTTCAATCCTTCTTTTTTCATAAGTGCTTGAACGTTTGGCGATTTCTCCCAATTGTTTTTTGGATTTTCATCTCCGCCAGTATGTATGTACTCAAATGGAAATAGGGGTGCTATTTCTCCAAAAATTTTATCTAAATATTCATACACTTTTTCATTTGATGGGTCTAAGGAATTATCAATTTTGGCAGCAACATGTCCATTTACACCTTCCCAATCCATAAACTCATCGCCTGCATTTACTTGGAAAGGGTAATTAGGTGTAGTGCTTAAAAAAGGATAAGCTGTATTCATGGCCATGCTATGACCAGGTACATCCACTTCTGGAATGACTTCTATAAATCTAGCTTTAGCATATGCGACTACTTCTTTAATATCTTCTTGTGTATAAAAACCACCATATGTTTTAGGTTCATCAATAGCAGGAGTGGTAATATTCATCCATTTACCTTTTCGTTCTGCTCTCCAAGCACCTACGCTTGTTAATTTAGGAAGAGATTTAATTTCAATTCTCCAGCCTTGGTCATCGGTTAAATGCCAATGAAAACGGTTGTATTTATAACGCGCCATGTCATCAATAAAAGTTAGCACATCTGCTTTACTAAAAAAATGTCTACTAACATCTAACATCATACCTCTCCATCCAAAACGTGGTTTGTCTATGATAGAAACATAAGGTAAAGTCCAGTTAGTATTCGCTTGTAAAGTATTGGAATAAACTGACGCTGGTAATAATTGCATCACTGTTTGCCAGCCAAAAAATAAACCTGCATTGGCATTCGCTTTTAATTGAATTCCTTTTTCATTAATATCCAAAGTATAACCCTCAGTACCTAAATTAGCATCGTTGATAATTTGCATATCAATGCTGGGTTTGTTTTTGGTGAAATACACTACACGTCCAGTGGTGGTTCTTAATTTAACAGCCATCATATCTGAAATGGCATTAGCAGAACTTGGTGCATTAATGGAAATGCTTTTAGGCAAAGTATAAGAACCTGGCTTGGTGGTCATTTGATAAGGCTCTGGAATAATATTTATATTTTGTGCATTTGAAGTAGAAAGCCCACCAATGATTAAGGTAGTGGTTAATGCAAAAGATAAAATTCTGTTCAGTTTCATACAAAATTGTTTTATTGTAAATGTTTTAATTGTAATGAATACATATGAAAATTGTAAATAGTTTGCTTATTCTAGGGGTAGAAGCAACGACTTTAAAGGTACATAAAATTACATAAAAAAGCCGCTTCAGATTACGCTGAAACGGCTAGGGGAATTTTGATTCTATTGTAGCAACTAGATAGAACTAGTGACTAAATTTACTTTCAATTATAGATTAGTATCTGTAAGCATCAGACTTAAATGGACCTGCTACAGGTATACCTAAATAAGCTGCTTGCTCTGTAGTTAACTCATCTAATTGAGCACCTACTTTTGCTAAGTGTAAACGTGCTACTTTCTCATCTAAATGCTTAGGTAATACATACACTTTGTTTTCGTAGTTCTTATGGTTAGTCCATAATTCTATTTGAGCTAATGTTTGGTTAGAGAAAGAGTTACTCATTACAAAGCTAGGATGACCCGTTGCACAACCTAAGTTTACTAAACGGCCTTCTGCTAAAACGATTACATCTTTACCATCGATATTGTATAAATCAACTTGTGGTTTAATGGTATCTTTTGTATGGCCATAGTTTTTATTTAACCAAGCCATATCAATTTCAATATCAAAGTGACCAATATTACAAACGATTGCTTTATCCTTCATCACTCTGAAATGTTTTTCGTTGATCAAATCACGACAACCAGATGCAGTCACAATAATATCTGCTTCTTTAACGGCGTCAATCATTTTTCTAACTTCAAAACCATCCATCGCAGCTTGTAAAGCACAGATAGGATCAATTTCAG
>Ga0114958_10003694_pt1 | contig 10822 bp, 8 predicted proteins | sample C_130208_EF_Meta_FD_89577 | JGI IMG/M metagenome (GOLD analysis project Ga0114958, IMG submission 89577) | Freshwater microbial communities from Lake Croche, Canada to study carbon cycling - C_130208_EF_MetaG | ecosystem: Environmental > Aquatic > Freshwater > Lake | place: Lake Croche, Canada... | reverse complement strand
TCACCACGACCAGCTAGCATATTTTCGATAGGAACTTTGGTACCAGCAAAAAATACTTGGCGCGTAGAGGAAGCACGAATACCCAGTTTATGTTCTTCCTCGTTCATGGTAATGCCATTGGCAGCATCATTTTCAATAATAAAACCTGTAATGTTTTTGTCATCTTCAATGCGGGCAAAAACTATAAACACTGAGCAGAAACCGGCATTGGATATCCACATTTTTTGTCCCGTTATGGAATAGAATTTACCATCATCCGATAAAACGGCTTTGGTTTTTCCAGAATTGGCATCACTTCCTGCGCCTGGTTCTGTTAAACAATAGGCCCCAAACCATTCGCCAGAAGCTAGTTTAGGTACGTATTTTTGTTTTTGAGCTTCTGTTCCGTACAACGTTATTGGCATAGTCCCAATTCCGGTATGTGCTCCAAATGCAGTTGAGAAAGAGCCTGTCGCTCCAGAAATGTAATCACATACTAAACAAGTGTCAACAAATCCCATTCCCATGCCGCCATAAGTTTCGGGAACCGCAATGCTCAGAAATCCCATTTCACCTGCTTTTCGCATCACTTCTTCAGTGAAAGCATAGTCTTTCTTTTCAAAACGGTCTTTGTACGGCCAGATTTCTTTATCAACAAATTCTTTAACGCTGTCGCGCATCATGATTTGCTCTTCTGAAAAATCTTCTGGTGTGAAGATGTCTTCGCATTTTGTTTCTTTAACTAGGAATTGTCCTCCTCTTGTGATTTCCATTTTTTTTGTTTTAGAGAAAAGAAGTCAGAATCAAGAAACAAGATTATTCACTTAATTTGCTAATGAATCCATTAGTCATTTTTTGGAACTCAATAATCTTATTTTCTATTTCAGACGTTTTTTCGTCGGTTATGTATTTATTTTGATTTGCTATTAATAATTGTGTTTGTAGTTCAAATGAAGAACCTAAACTAATGTTTTAAATAATGCTTAAAGTGATTATTTACTCTATTGGAACCTTCGGCTATATTTGATGGTATTGAAACAGCTGCTCTATTCATTTGACTTGCTAAACCATAAACCTCATTCTTTGGGAATTCTAGACATATTTTATGTACATCAGAAGTTATCTCCATTGATAGTATCCAGATTTTAAGATTTTTAAAATTATGTTTCATAAGTCTTGCCTCTTGCTTCTTGCCTCTTTCTTATTACCTCTTTCCTCTTTCCTCTTTCCTCTTTCCTCTTTCCTCTTGCTTCTTACTTCTTACTTCTTTCTTCTTTCTTCTTTCTTTCTTTCTTTCTTTCTTCTTTTTACAACAACTCATAAACTCCCGCTGCACCTTGTCCTGTTCCCACACACATCGAAACAATTCCGTATTTATCGCCACGGCGTTTCATTTCGTCAAATAACTGTACCGATAATTTTGCTCCAGTACAACCTAATGGATGTCCTAAAGCAATCGCTCCACCATTTACATTGATTATAGCTGGATTGATTTCTAATTCTCTTGTTACCGCCAACGCCTGTGAGGCAAAAGCTTCGTTTAATTCAACTAGATTAATATCGTTTAATGTTAATCCTGCCTGTTGTAATGCCTTTGGGATGGCTTTTACAGGGCCAATCCCCATAATTCTTGGTTCAACACCCGCCGCAGCATAACTCACCATACGCGCAATAGGAGTGAGGTTCAATTCTTTTACCATTTCTTCGCTCATGATTAATACGAATGCAGCACCATCACTCATTTGCGAGGAATTTCCAGCGGTTACACTTCCTCCAGCTGCAAAAACCGGTTTTAATCCCGATAAAGCTTGAGTAGATGTTCCGGCTCTTGGTCCTTCGTCTTGGGTTACAGTATATGATTTAGTTTCTTTTTTACCATTTTCGTTGATAAATGTTTGTTCCACTGTTATTGGAACAATTTGATTGTCAAACTTACCATCGGCTTGAGCTTGCAGTGCTTTTCGGTGTGAATTAAAAGCAAATTCATCTTGGTCTTCTCGAGTGATGTTGAATTGTTTGGCAACCGCTTCCGCGGTTAAACCCATTCCCCAATAGTAATCTTCGTTTCCTTCCTTTGCAACGGCATAATCTGGAGTGGGTTTGTAACCACCCATTGGAATAAAACTCATGCTTTCGGCACCACCAGCGATAATACAATCTGCCATTCCGCTTTGGATTTTGGCTGTTGCCATAGCAATTGTTTCTAGTCCAGAAGCACAATATCTATTAACGGTTACACCAGGTACATCGGTTACTTTTAATCCCATTAGGGAAATTAAACGCGCTACGTTTAAACCTTGTTCGGCTTCGGGCATTGCGTTTCCAACCATTACGTCATCAATTCGACTTTTATCAAAATCGGGAAACTTAGACATTAAATATTCAATTGTTTCTGCTGCTAATTCATCGGGACGTTTGAAACGGAAAACTCCTTTAGGTGCTTTTCCTACCGCTGTTCTGTATCCTTTTACTATATAGGCTGTTTTCATAATTTTATTTTTTTGAGAGGAAAGAAGCAAGAGTAAAGACCGCTCCACTGAAAGATTGTTTTTTATCTTTCCTCTTGTTTCTTTCTTCTTGTTTCTTGTTTCTAATTCCTCAATGGTTTTCCTTTGGTTAACATAAACTGAATTCTTTCTAGAGTTTTTCTCTCTGTACACAAACTCAAAAAAGCTTCTCTTTCAATGTCTAATAAGTATTGTTCGCTTACTAGAGTTGGTTCAGACAAATCGCCACCAGCCATTACATATGCTAGTTTATTGGCAATTTTTTGATCGTGTTCCGAAATATATTTTCCGGCCACCATTTGATCTGTTCCTACTAAGAACATTCCGAGTGCTTGTTTTCCTAATACTTTTACATCAGTTCTACGAATAGGTTGTGTATAGCCAGCTTCAGCTAATAATAATGCTTGTTTTTTAGCTTCGGCTATTTGGCGGTCTTTATTTACTACGACAATATCTTTTCCTTTTTGTAAAACACCCATATCAAAAGCTTCGTAAGCCGAAGTGGCTACTTTTGCCATGGCAACTGTCATGAAATATTCTTGTAACACATTTAGTTCTACATCGTTTTTGCGGAACAAATCGGAAGCACGTAAAGTCATTTCTTTAGAACCACCACCGCCAGGAATTACACCAACGCCAAATTCTACTAAACCTATGTAGGTTTCTGCTGCAGCAACCACTTTATCGGCATGCATACTCATTTCGCACCCACCACCAAGTGTCATTCCGTGTGGCGCTACGATTACTGGAATTCCTGAATAACGAACACGCATCATACTATCTTGAAAATACTTGATGGCCATATTAAGTTCGTCGTATTCTTGTTCAACTGCCATCATGAATATCATTCCAATATTGGCACCAACAGAGAAATTAGCACTTTGGTTTCCGATAACTAATCCGTTGTATTCTTTTTCAGCAAGGTCGATGGCTTTGTTAATTCCAGCTAGAACATCACCACCAATAGTATTCATTTTTGACTGAAATTCAAGGTTTAAGATACCATCACCTAAATCATGAATTACGGTACCACTGTTGCTCCATACTTTTTTGATTTCGCGAATATTATTTAGGATAATGAAACTATCTTGTCCAGGAACTTTGGTTTGTGTTTTATTTGGAATAGAGTAGAAGTAAGTCGCACCTTCTTTTACAGTATAGAAACTAGAATTTCCAGACGCTAGCATTTCAGTAACCCAAGTTGCTGGTTGATAACCCTCAGCTTGCATTAATGCAATACCTTTTTCCACACCAATGGCATCCCATATCTCAAAAGGTCCGTTTTCCCAACCGAAACCGGCTTTCATGGCGTCATCAATTTTGTAGAATTCGTTTGATATTTCAGGAATTCTATTGGATATGTAAGCAAACATTGAAGAAAATGATTTTCTGTAAAATTCACCTGCTTTGTCTTTTCCTTTTACGAGAACTTTAAATCTATCAATAGGTTTATCGATGGTTTTGGTTAATTCTAAGGTAGCAAAAGAGGCACGTTTTGCGGCTCTATACTCTAATGTATCTAAATCTAAAGAAAGGATTTCTTTATCTACTTTTTTGTAAAAACCTTGCCCTGTTTTGCTTCCTAGCCATTTGTTTTCCATCATTTTAGTAATGAAATTTGGAAGTTTGAACAGTTCGTGGGCTTCGTCATTTGGACAATTTTCATAAATTCCGTTAGCAACGTGCACTAATGTATCTAACCCAACCACATCAACTGTTCTAAACGTAGCTGATTTTGGTCGGCCAATTACTGGTCCAGTTAGTTTATCTACCTCTTCAATAGTTAATCCCATTTCTTTTACCAAATGGAATAAACTTTGAATACCAAATATTCCAATTCTATTGCCAATAAATGCTGGAGTATCTTTGGCAATAACCGATGTTTTTCCTAAATATTTGGAACCGTATTCAAACAAGAAATCCAATACTTCATGAGAAGTTTTTAGTCCAGGAATGATTTCGAATAATTTTAAATAGCGTGCTGGATTGAAGAAATGCGTTCCACAAAAATGGGCTTGGAAATCATCACTTCTTCCTTCACTCATAAATTTGATTGGAATTCCAGAAGTGTTGGAAGTAACCAAAGTTCCTGGCTTGCGGAATTTGTCGATTTGCTCAAAGACTAATTTTTTAATATCCAAACGTTCGACAACCACTTCGATTATCCAGTCGTAATGGACTATTTTTTCCATATCATCAGTGGTGTTTCCAGTTGTAATTCGGGAAGCAAACTTTTGACTGTATATAGGCGAAGGGTTTGATTTTATAGCATTTGCTAAATGTTCATTAACCAAGCGATTGCGAACTACTTTACTTTCTAAAGTCAATCCTTTTTTTTCCTCGGCTTCGGTAAGTGCATTTGGGACAATATCCAAAAGCAATACTTCAAGACCAATGTTGGCAAAATGACAAGCAATTCCCGAACCCATAATTCCGGATCCTACTACTGCTACTTTTTTGATTATCCTCTTCATTTATGTTATCTTAAATTATAAATTTTGAATTTTAAATTATTGTTCTCATTTATTTTGAATCATTTAGAATTTATAATTCAAAATTTAAAATAGACTTTAAAATATTTTTTTTTCTGTAATTAATTCATTTATTGTGTCGGCAACTACCATGAAATTTTTAAGTTTTTCTTCAGAAATATTTTCTCGAATGGACTCATTAAATTTTATAACAGTTTCTTTAGACTTTGCTCTCATTTGTTTTCCGAAATCAGTTAAATAAATTAAAACACCTCTTCCATCATTTGGGTTTTTCTTTCGAACGATTAATCCTTTTTCTTCTAATGTTTTTAATGTTCGGGTTAAGCTAGTTGCTTCCATTCCCATTCTTGATGAAATGGCTGTTGATGGTGTTCCATCTTCTTTATCTATACTTAGTAAAGCAAATCCAATTGCCATGGAACCATCAAATTTTGATGCCTCTTCATTATACATTCGTGCTACTGCTTGCCAAGTGGCTCTGAGTATATAATCTATGGTTTTATCTTTCATACCTAAAATGTTGTAACGCTTTAGTTTGGAATTCAAATATACAAAAATATATTATGCGTGCATACTAAATTATGTTTTTTTGAATCTAGGTAATTGAAAGAATATAAAATTGTTAATATAAAGTAATTTATTATATGATTATTTTAGGAATCTATTATAGTTAAAGTTGTTGGTATCATTATTAATCTATATGGTAAAACTTATAGTCATAAAAAAAAGCAATCTTAATAGCTAATATATTACTCAACTAATGTTGAGTAAACTTGTGCTATTATAGATTGCTTAATTTATAAAACTTAAACGAAAAGTATCTTGAAGACTATTCTTAGATGTTTTTTACTTATTTTTTTTACTATTCGTGAATTTTTGATTTCATAATTGTATAACTTTAAAAAGGTTAATTATAGATTTTTTGGTATAATTCTTTGTATTTTTCCATAACTATTTTTCTTTTCAATTTTAGTGTTGGTGTAAGATGTCCACTATCTATTGACCAAATATCAGGTGTGAGTTCAAAGCGTTTTATTTTTTCCCAATTGCCAAATTTTTTATTTATGGTTTCTACTTCTTTTAGTATTCGTTCTTTTACTTTAGTATTGTTACAAATAGCTTCATTTGTTTCCCCAATAGTTATTTTATGTAGGTTTGCCCATTCTTTGACAAAAGCAAAATTAGGTTGAATAAAGGCTCCGGGCATTTTTTGACCTTCACCAATGACCATAATTTGCTCTACAAATCGGGATTGTTTCATGGCGTTTTCAATCAACTGTGGTGCTACATATTTTCCGCCCGAGGTTTTGAACATTTCCTTCTTACGGTCTGTAATTCTTAAGAACCCATCACTATCTATTTCTCCAATATCACCGGTGTGAAAGTAACCATCAACAATGGCTTCATTGGTTAGTTTTTCGTCTTTATAATATCCCATCATCACATTGGGACCTTTACAAAGAATTTCTCCATCGGTAGCAATTTTTATTTCGACATTGTCAATAATACGTCCGGCTGTACCTATTCTAAAACCTTTGTTTCGATAATCATTTACTGAAATTACGGGTGAGGTTTCGGTTAATCCATACCCTTCCATCACATATATTTCTGCGGCAGCAAAAATTCGAGATAATCTTGGTTGCAAAGCAGCACTTCCATTTACAATTAAATCTAATTTTCCGCCCAAACCTTCTTTCCATTTGCTAAAAATCAGTTTTCGTGCTAGTTTTAGTTCTAGTTCATATAAAAAACCATTGGCTTGGTAAGGTTCATATTTTAATCCAACGTTTACTGCCCAAAAAAACAATTTTTTCTTACTACCGCTAAGATCTGATCCCTTTGCTATAATACGTTCGTAAACTTTTTCTATAAGACGCGGAACGCCAGTCATTACTGTAGGATGGACTTCTTTTATATTGTCACTAATCTTATCCATCGACTCGCCAAAATAGATAGAGCAACTGTAATACTGATAAATATAGGTCACCATTCGCTCGTAAATATGGCAAATTGGCAAGAAACTTAATGCAACACTTTTTCCTTCATCAAACGGAATTCTATTCGCGCTATCCAATACATTTGAAACTATATTATTATGGGAAAGCATAACGCCTTTTGGCTGCCCAGTAGTGCCAGAGGTATAGATAATAGTGGCTAAATCCATAGCATCTATACTATTTTTTCTGTCTTCAACTACATCTTGATTGCTGGTATCTTGTCCTAGTTCTAATAATTCGTCCCAGTTTTTACAACCTTCAATTTTAGTAAAAGAATATACTTCTAGTAAGTTTGGAGTATTTTGTTTGATTAAATTGATTTTTTTCAAAACTTCTTCATCAGATACAAAACAATATTTTGCTTCACTGTGATTCAGAATGTAAGCATAATCTACTTCGGAAATAGTGGGATAAATGGGCACATTTTGAGCACCAATTTGCAATACACCCACATCCATAATATGCCATTCGGTTCTGTTATTGGATGAAATTATGGCAATTTTATCATTTTTATTAATGCCAAGACGCAATAGCGCTCTTGAAATGGCATTGGCTTTATCAAGGTATTCTTGAGTAGAGGTAGCCATCCATTTTCCGTCGTATTTTGTAACAAGACAATTGGCTATATTATTTTTTTCTAGCTGGTAATATGGAAAGTCAAAAAGGCGTGTGATTTTTGTCATTTTTTATTAAAAATTTAATGCAAATTAATTAATAATAGTATCATTTACAATAGTAATTAAAATTTTAATAAAGCTACCTATGCAATAGGTTGTTTTACAACGTTTATTTTACAGTATAAATGAAAAAAATCCCTCGCATTAACGTTCCGCCGCTACCGGAAGTTGCGGCTAATGGAAATTATATTTTCCATTATGAAGAACGAATTTAGGAAAATAAAAGTTCCCGTAACCGAAAATGAGCAATTTTTGGTAACGGCTGTTGTAGGCAGCTACTATTTTTAGATTAAATTTTATTTTCAAGTCAAATTAACTTCATTTTTCCTTACAGTTATTTTATTTATAACCGCAATCAAAAGTAAATTTGGCAACCAAAAACTTTCAAACTGTACAAGAACTTTAAAAAATGCTATCAATGATTTTTCTAATGAAATTTTATCACCAAAATAGCAACCAATAAAGAATATTAGACCGAACAATAGACCAAGTGAAATTGTCAATATTGTTGCCTTCAAGATTGATTTTCTAGTTTTTGGGACAATAATGAAATATTGAATTACCACGAAGAAAATCCATTTTAAGTAATCTATTAAAATTTCTGTTGCATATACAATTCCTGGAGTGTCTAAATCGTTTTCTTGATTTAGTTGAACAGGGAACTTTTGTTCTATCAGATTATCACAAAATGAAAAAACTGCGTAACCTAAAATTAAGGGAAAAATAATCTTTAAAATTAAAATAATTTTACTGTTCATTCTTTTCTGTTATTTTGGCCAGTTGCCTACAACTTGTATTAAACCACTACTAATATAGTGAAAAAACTCAATTAATTTAAAAAAAATAAGGGAATACATATTAACACTTTTTTTAAGTTTTAATTAATCGAATCTATTTGAAATGTTATTCTTAAGGCTGTCATCTAGAGTATCTTCAGTAATGACAGGATTATTATCATAATTAAAGTTGATCGAAGAGGTTGAGTTGTCATAATGATAATGAGGGATTTTAATTTTGTGCCATTCAAATGTTTTAGGTAAATCATCACCCATTAAATAGCCCCAAGGTTTCATCGGCTCGACACGATCAAAAATCACTTTAAATATAGCAATGATTGGTATGGCTAAAAACATACCCGTTATACCACCTAATACATTTCCTATGATAATGCCAACGATAGAAACTAAAGCATTTATTTGAACCTTTGAATTGACAAACAACGGCACAAGAATATTGTTGTCTATTAATTGCACAATGATATTCACAATAATTACTCCAAATATTACAGTTAAATCAGTTGAGCCAGAAAGTGAAACTAAAATACTAATTACGCCAGCAACCAGAATACCTATATAGGGAATTAAATTTAAAATACCTGTAATTATACCTAACAAAATAAAATACTCAATACCAATTATATATAGACCAATAGTAGTTAAAATGGAAACACCAATCATTTCTACTATTAAACCTACTACATAACTTTGTACTGCAATTTTTATATGTACAAGAACGTCTCTAAGATTTTTGTGGTATTCAGGTTTAAATAATTTACATAAAAAAGTAATAAAATGATTTTGGTAAAGTAAAAACAGAAAAGTATAAATCGGTATTAATGTCATAGTAAGCAATATGTCGGTAAAAGAACTTAATGTGCTTCCAACAATAGCTTTTCCGTTATCCAAACTACCCTGAGAAGCACTGGTTATAAATCTTTTTTGTTCATTTTTACTCAGGTCAAAATTATCTCTAATAAGTTCTTGAAAATGTTCCAAATGAAAATAGAAATTATTTTTTATTGTTCCCCAATCATTTGCCATATCACTAATTTGAAGAGAAATAAAATAAAAGACACTGACAAATAATAAAATAAACACAATTATAGCAATAACTACCGCTAAAAAATGATTGAATCGTAATCTTCTGTTTAAAAAAGTAACTACTGGTCGAAGGATGATAGCAAAAAGTAACGATAACAATAATGGAAAAATAATGTCTTGTCCAAAATATACAATGGTAAAAAGGCCCATTAAACAAAGTAATATACTTGCTAGTTTTATATAAAAAGGAAATTTCATTTTCGGAGTCATACTAGTTATTATAAGTAAAGTTACTCTATTCTTCGCTTTTCTAGATACTATTATTCAAATAGTGATATACTTTTTCAGTAGGTAACCCCACTACATTGGTATAGGACCCTTCAATTTTTGAAATTCCAATCAGACCAATCCATTCCTGAATGCCGTAGCCACCAGCTTTATCAAATGGTTTATAGTGTTCTAAATAATAATGAATAGCGTCATCCGAAAGTTCTTTAAAGGTGACTTTGGTAATGTCATAAATAGTTTCCGTTTTAGTGATAGTTTTAAAACAAACAGAGGTAATTACTTCATGAGTTTCATTTGATAATGTTTTTAAAATAGAAAAAGCATCATCATAATCTGTTGGTTTTCCAAGAGCTTTATTATTATGCCAGACTATAGTATCACTAGTCACCAAGATTTCGTTTGCTTCCAATTCGCCTTGAAAGGCAGTAGCTTTTAACTCAGCTAAGTAATTTGTTATTTCTACACCTTGAAGATTTTCGGGATAGATTTCTTCTATATTTTTTAAACGTATTTCAAAATCTAAACCTAAATCTTTGAAAAATTGTTGTCTTCTTGGAGAACCAGATGCTAAAATTATTTTATACTGTGTTAAATTTTTGTTACCCATTATATTTCATATTTAAAGTAATGACCCCTATAGAAAGAATTCCAAAAAATAGTACCAATTTTAAAACATTACTTAAAAAATGATAGTCTTTTTTAGAAATAGCATTCCATATTTTTATGCTAAAAAATACTAATGGACTAATTATAAATATTAGCATATAGATAACAACAAAATAGAGTTTAGAATTCATGAAATAATCATTGGTATATAATAAAATAAAAACTGTAGTAATTATACTTAAAACAAAAACAATTTTATTAGTTTTTTTTATTCCTAATACTATTGGTAAAGTATTCATTCCTTCATTAGTATCACCATAAATGTCTTCCATATCCTTTACTATTTCTCTTATGAAATTAATAACAAATGCAAAAATGGCAAAGTCCATCAAGACTGAAAAATATTTTCCCATTTCACTTCTGTTAACTTCATAAGTTAGAGGTAATAAATCAAAT
>Ga0114958_10003692_pt1 | contig 10826 bp, 8 predicted proteins | sample C_130208_EF_Meta_FD_89577 | JGI IMG/M metagenome (GOLD analysis project Ga0114958, IMG submission 89577) | Freshwater microbial communities from Lake Croche, Canada to study carbon cycling - C_130208_EF_MetaG | ecosystem: Environmental > Aquatic > Freshwater > Lake | place: Lake Croche, Canada... | reverse complement strand
TAAAGTTAATTACAATATTGATATAGACTTAATTGAAAGACACAAAACGGAAGAAGATAGAAGATTCATAAAATATGGTATCAACAAGGCCAATAGCATTCTTTATAAAAGAAAGTAATAAAAAATTGGGTGTATATTAGTACTATTATATACAATTACTATGAAAAAATACCTATCCTTGTTATTTTGCTTATTGATATTTTTTGTTTCTTATACCCAACAAACTATATCCATTTCTAAGTTGGGGTACCTCCCAAATAGTCATGAAAATGTGGTACCCTTTGTTAACAAGGCCATTGAGTTATCAAAAAAATTGACAGGAAAAAAAGTAATTCTCTTTCCAAAAGGTCGATATGATTTCTATCCAGATCAAAGTGCAGAAAAAGAATTTTATGAATCCAATTCAGATGTAATTCCTTATCGTATATGCCCTATTTTAATTGAGGATTTTAATAACCTTACTATTGATGGAAATGGCGCTGATTTTGTTTTTCATGGTCGTATGCAACCTATTACGATTAATAATAGCCATCATATTTCTATAAAAAATATTAATATTGATTGGGATATACCCATGACGGCTCAGGCACAAGTGGTTAAAGTTACCGATGATTATATAGACCTCAAAATAGCTGCTGAATCTCCTTATACCATAGAGATGGATAAATTGGTATTTACAGGAGAAGGTTGGAAAAGCAAAATGTCCATGGCTATGGAATTTGATCAAGCGGATAAATTAATTGTACCTGAAACAGAAGATAAATGTTTAGGGAATAATTGGGAAAAATACAAAGCAACCGAAATTGAAAAAGGAATAGTTCGACTTACCTACCCTTTTAATAGAAAACCAAAAGTTGGAAATTTTCTAGTGCTTCGCCATAGTGAAAGAGATCATGCTGGAATACTTATTCAATATAGTCAGCATATTGATATAGCTAATTTGAATATATATCAAAACGCTGGCTTAGGTATTTTGTCGCAGTATGCTGAAAATTTATCTTTCAAAAAAGTGTCTAGCACCCCCAATTTAAATAAGAATCGATATTTTTCTGGACATGATGATGGGTTACATTTTTCTAATTGCAAAGGAAAGATAATGGTAGATAGTTGTAGCTTTTCTGGTTTAATGGATGATCCAATTAATATACATGGTACCAGTGTACTTATTACCAAAAAGATAAATAGTCGACAACTTAAATGTAAATTTGTTCATCCTCAAAGTATTGGATTTAGGTGGGCAGAAACCAAGGATCTAATTGGATTTATTGAGAATAAATCTATGCGTACCTTAGGATTTGGGAAAGTATCCTCATTTAAAACCCTTACCCCTTCTGAATTTGAAATTTTATTTGAAGAAAATATTCCTGATGAAATTAAAGCAGGTAATGCTTTGGAAAATGTAACTTGGACACCAGATGTGGTGATAAAAAATAGTTACTTTGGTTCTAATAGAGCTAGAGGGATATTGGTTTCAACACCAGGAGAAGTAGTAATTGAAAATAATATTTTCGAATCTAGTGGCAGTGCCATTTTAATTCCTGGTGATGCCAATGGCTGGTACGAATCGGGTGCTGTAAAAAATGTGACCATTCGTAACAACCTATTTAAAGAAGCTTGCCTTAGTTCCATTTACCAATTTTGTGAAGGTATTATAAGTATAGACCCAGAAATACCGAATCCACAAATAAATCAATTTTTTCATAGAAACATTCGGATAGAACAAAATACATTTCATCCTTTTGATTACCCTGTTCTTTATGCAAAGTCAACGGACGGTCTCTTTTTTAATAACAACAAAATTGAACGTTCAAAAAAGTATATCCCTTTCCACTATAGAAAGTATATGATTAGCTTGGAAAATTGTAAAAACATTGAAGTTTTAAACAACCATTTCGAAGGGGATGTTTTAGGAAAAAATATTTACCTTAAAGGAACTACACCAAATGAACTGAAAGAAGACCATACTTTACAAATAGTAGAAGCCCATCCATAATATTATTGATGGTTGTATTTATTTGCGTACTAAAATGGACAAGCGGATTCGGAAAAGATTAAGTTGATCGTAATCATTTTATTTTTATCTGCTGTTAACCCTGCTGTATAGGTTATATTTTTTAATTCAGTATTGGCTGCTAAGGTAGTATTTCTCATAGTAGCCAAATTTGTTAAATCGGTCGACCAATTAAAGTTGAAATTTTGACCATTGTATTCCCCTATAAAATTATACTCCCCCTTTTGGGCTAAGTATAAAATAGCAGAACCAGCAACAAAATTAACACCTTCCCAAGTAGTAATCCCTGCAGCTTTAAACAAAGTATTTAAGTTAGGGGTAATGGATACATTTTTCCCTTCACATCCGGCTTTAATAATAATTTTATATTTAGTTAAATCATTTCTAGGAATAAGATCAAAATTAAATGTTTTACCACAAGCAGTTTCATCTCCCATGTCTAATGTTTGAGGTTCAATAATAAATTGTGAATTATTTGCAAAAGTAACTTTATTGGATAATTTACTGTATTCAATTTCTCCAGTATTGTATATTGGAAATTCTTTTGAAAGCTGAGCTATACCTATTGTTGTAACATAGGTTTCCCCGTTAATATTGGTTCGTTCTGTACTATATTCTAATTCAGTTCTAGCAATGTTATCTAAGCCTTTAAAAGAAAAATTTATTCCTGTAGGGCAGGTTTTAATTTCATTATTAAACATAATAACTTTAATACCTTTAAGTTTATTGTCTTCATTGCCCTCTAATTTGAAATCGCCATTAATCGTTGACTCAGTCTTTAAGTTATAAATATCATAGTTAATTACTATTCCGTTTTTGTTAACCAATTTTTCAAGATAATTAAAATAAAAATGCATATTGTAATCTACTAGATTACTATCTATATCTGCATTGTATTTAATTTTGAAACTCTTATTAGAATAACTAATATTTGGATTATAATTTACATAAAAATCACTCCAATAGTCGCTTGAATGATCTAAACCAATTAAGCCAAAAGTTTCTGTTGTATAGTGTTTTACTTCATTGCCATCCACATAAAGCGTATAAGGATAAGTACTGAATGACATGGGCTTAATACCTGAATTGGACTGAACTAAATTTGGAATTGATTTCATTTGTTGTACTAATAATACTTTATAACTTGGGTTGGTTAATGTCAAAAAGGTTGTTGTAGGCACATAAGTTATATTCCCATCATAGGAAGCATCTGTTCGCTCAGATACCACTCTTAAGGAAAGCGGATCTGAATTAGTAATAGCTTCATTTGGATCAATTGCAAAATTTAATATGCCATTTCGAACATTAAATTCATTTTTATAATGACCCCCAAAGTCAATTATTTTTTTATTTGAAAATACTTTTACAGTCATATCGTTATTTATAAATTCTTTGGTGTCGCCATCTCTTAATCTTACTTGTACGGTAGTTTTTAAATAATCGGGGCTAATAATTACTAATGATTTATTTTCTCCAGTTGCTGGATCCACTGTAATGTCCTTTATAGTGCAATTAGTAAAATAAGTAATTAAGATAATGGGTATAAATTTGAATATAGCTGATTTCATAGAATTTAGAATTATAAATTATTTTTTAATAAATGCAGGTGTTGCAGAATTTGTAGCTGTTGATTTAACTTTCTTGGAAAAATTTGCTAATTTGATACCTAAATTCAATTTTATTATAGGGTAAATTTTAAACTGTTCAAAACTTTTTGATAAACTTCCTGCTTGGTTAATATCCACATCACTATTAGATTGGAATACCCCATTGGAAAGAATTTTTAATTGAGGAGCATCTTGAAATATGCCCCCTAATTCCATACTAAGATTTATTCTTTTATGACTGTTTATATTATTTCCAAATCCAATACCTAAATAGGGTGCCACTGTTTTGTGTTTTTCTACTACCCAACTAATGGTACCCAATTTATTTTTGGAGAGCAATACATCTCCAAATTTTATATCATTTTGTAAGGTACCATCAACTGTAGTATTAAAATTATTCAGAATAACCCCACCTGTTAGGTAAAGTCTTTTAAACAATTGATAATCAATGACAAAACTTCCAGACCCCACTAGGATATGCGCATCCAAATTCATATCAAAATCTGCACTGGAAATATTGGTTATAAACTTATAGGAATAGCTATCTGTTCCAACTTTCACCAACCATTTTGGGTTAATACGATAGGCAAGATCTACTCCTACTCCAGTTGTGGAACCCTTTAAAAGGATGCCTAAATTTTGTGCTTTACTAGTTGCTAAAAAAATAAGGCAAATCAATAAAAGAGGTAGTTTCTTCATAAAACTGATTTATAGAGTTATTTCTAGATTTTTAAGTAAAAATAGGGGTTTGTTATCATTAATATTATTTTATATATTAAATAAAAGCACTATTTTAAAGAGAAGGATCAAAAACTGAGCATTCATCCTGGTTTATTGAATAGGCACTCTTAAACCTTAAATGTTAAATTTATTTTTGATTCCAAATATCCATACCCGATATTTCCCATGCACTTAATGAAGATGGAATACAACCTATATCGTTTAGTTCATCTAAAAATTCTTTGATAGTAAATGGTTTGTTTTGATTTTCATTTCTTCTTGCTACTTCGGCCATAGCATTTTCTAATAGATATTTACCTACAACATAACTAGACCCATATCCTGGCTGTCTCATAAATAAATGTTGTTCAAAAACAAGTAATTTTTTTTCTGTTTTCATCCATCCACGCGGTGTATAGTTAGAATGTATTTTACCCGCCTCTTCCATGCTCAGCATATTCGCTTGCGCATACAAGGAACCTAAACCTCGAGCGGCTCTTTGCGCCAACATGATGTATACAATTTCTTTTACTCTAGGGTTATCATCGTACAAACCAGCTTGTAAAAAAGTTTCCTCTACAGTAGTCGCTAAGCCTTCATTTCTAGTATCAAATAAATTGTACAATAAAGGCGCTTTTCTAATCTCATTTTGAAGCGGTTCTTTATCCATTCTTGCTAATTCAAACCAATGGTAAAAATGGGAATAAAGGGGTCTTGGATCATAAGCGGCAGTTATTTGAAAAAAGTTTCGTTTTTCAGCTGGTAAAAAATCAACTTTATGCGCGCGAATGGCCGAATCAAAATAAGGTTTAACCGTAAGTATATCTTGAGTATTTAAAAAATGAATTAAATTTTTAAATGATTTTTCTGCTAATACATCATTCGCTTCGGGTGTATTGGCTAATGCTAATTCGGGTAAATTTCGATTGTGCTGTTCTTCAAGTTTTAAGGCAGCCCAAGCACGCGTTAATTCACGTTTCAACAACAAAACTTGATCGTCCCAAGTCAATGGAACTAAGTGAACATTTTTTTGATACCAAGTATAGTTTTCTTTGCCAATTCCTGAAACACCAGTTTTTTTAACCGCTTCTTTTTCTAGCCATTGAACTAAATCGTTCGTAGAATTGATACATTCCTTAATAACTGCCTTTAATTCATTATCAGCTGCGCATCCAGGTAAATTCAAAATTTCAGCCAAGTCCTCACTTTGTGTTCTTATATCTCTAATACCTGCAATCCACAATTCTTTAGCGTTCCCTGTTAAATTTATTTTGGCTTGCTTATTTAATGCAGGTATCACGCTTAAACTGTTTAGAAAGGCTATTTTATCGGTTTTATTTAATGGAAAATTATATTTCCAAACATCTGTAATCCCATGATGTGTAGGCCCTTCGTGCGCAGGTACATCAGACCTTGAGGTCCAAATAGATTTATAAAAAGCGGGGTCTCTTTGCCAAGGTTTTAGTATCCTTACATTGAAATCATATCCATTCATTTCCGCCCAAACAATTCGCCAGTCCACCTTTTCTTTAATTGACCACCCCACTGTATCAATGGATAATAAACTTTTCTTTAATTGTATAAATGTGGATTGACGACGATGAAAACTAGCTATGGTATAATCTGGCGCCCCATTTAATAATGGAGGTTGTTCAAAATTACGCCATTGTTTAAATAAAGAAACCAAGGAAGTATATGCTTTATTATTTTTTTGTGCAAATAAATTAGTATTTGTAATAAATAAGGTTAAAATAAGGAAAAAAGAACATAGGTTCAAAAATTTTAGTTTCATGACTTTAAGTATTAAATATTTAAGTATTAGATAAGGGATGTTAAAAATTCGGATTAGTAGCGTATTCAATTTATGAAAAAAAATCAATACATTTATTAACAACAATACCAATTTATGAAAAATGTAATTTCTTTGACAATAGGGATGTTACTTTTTACCAATTTATATAGTCAAGGGGGGTCTGCGAGTCCTAGTAATGCTGAAATGTCCAATTTTAAGTCAGCTAATATTTCCTATAATATTGACCCTTTTGGAGTTTATGATGTAGATGGCTTATCTAAAGGCTTTAAATATTCAGAAATTTCTGGCACCCCCTTTTTATTTGGCGACTGGAGAAAAGCCATTCTTTATGATTTGGGTTTACATCCTATAGCAACAGTAAAAGTTAAATACAACTCCTATTCTGATCAAATACATTTCTTAGATGAAAAAGAAAACGAATTGGTTGCCAATAAAGAAGTGTTAAAGAAAATAATTTTGCTGTATGATAGTGTCGAAGATTTAAAAGAGATTACTTTAGAAAAAGGATTTACTGATGCTAGAAATATTTTAATGCCCCATCAATTCGTTCAAGTTTTAAATGAGGGGAAAATTCAATTATTAAGGCAAAAGGTAAATACAATTATAAGAAAAGATTCCTTATTTGGTACCATTAAAGTAAATGCTTTTTCTGAAAATACTTTTTACTTTTTAAAATATAACCAGTCAAGTATTGAAAAATTAAAAAAATTAGACCCCGCAGAATTATTTGCACTATTACCCAATAAAACGATTATTGAATCTTATCAAAATACAGAAAAGAAAAAAAATAAATTAAAAAATGAAAAAGATTTTATATATTTTTTAAACTTTTACAACCAACAAACGGAATTGATTCCGTAACACTAAATAAACCATGTATGAATAAATACAAAGCCCTCTTTTTGATTATTTACCTCCTAATAAGTGCTACCTCTATTAGGGCCCAAAGTACCAATAGCAAAACTTTGCCCGATCATAAAATTGTTGTTCAATTAAATACAGCCGATACCATTGCATGGTCTGCCACCATAGGCAATATTAAAAATTTACAAAAAATTTGGCCAACAAATTTAAATGTAGAAGTAGTTGTGCATGGATTAGCAATAGATTTATTAGTAGCCAGCAAAACACCTATGGCAAAAGACATTACCGAACTTTCCAATACAGGGGTTCATTTTATGGCCTGCGAAAATTCAATGAGAAAACACCATATTCTTAAAAGCGAATTGGTATTGGAAGCTATTCCCGTTCCTTCTGGTGTGGCAGAAGTTATTATTAAACAAGAAGCGGGATGGAGTTATTTAAAAGCGGGAATTAACTAATTAATTAACTAACTAATTAATCCATTTTTTTGAAAAAATACAAACCTATCTTTTTATTTATTTTCCTTGGTCTTATTATTCTTTTTAATTTAGTTCAACTATTTGTTAAAGTAAGAGATAATAAAATTTGGGTGGGGCCTTCGCATTTTAACATTCCAATCAAAGACAATGAAAAAGGGCAATTAATTCAATATGGGTATGAATTAATTGCACATACTTCTTTATACCTTGGGCCTAAGGGTTCTGTGCAGCATTCGACGAATGGTATGAATTGTCAAAACTGCCATTTAGAAGCGGGCACTAAACCTTGGGGATTAAATTATGGTGCTGTATTTTCAACTTATCCAAAATTCAGAGAAAGATCGGGAACGATTGAAACTATTTATAAAAGAGTCAATGACTGTATGGAGCGTAGTTTAAATGGGAAGGCATTGGATACCGGTTCTAAAGAAATGAAAGCTATTTATGCATATATCGAATGGTTGGGCACCGATGTACCTAAAGGCTTAAAAGTAAAGGGCGCTGGTATTGAAGTGCTTCCCTATCTTACTGCCCCAGCTAATCCTGTCAAAGGAAAAATAGTTTACACACAAAATTGTCAAAAATGCCACGGCATAAATGGGGAGGGTGTTTTGGATAGTAGTCTTAAAATGTATCAATATCCACCATTGTGGGGAGCAAATAGTTATAATGATGCTGCTGGCATGTTTCAAATTTCTAAACTAGCAGGCTTTATAAAAAATAATATGCCCAATGGTATTAATTATCATAACCCCATTTTAAACAATCAAGCCTGTTGGGATGTTGCTGCTTATATTAATTCCCAATCAAGACCAACCAAAAACAAATCAAAAGATTGGCCAATACTAGCCACAAAACCTATCGACTACCCTTTTGGTCCTTATGCAGATCATTTTTCAGCAACCCAGCACAAATACGGGCCATTTAATCCGATTCTTTCTTCAAGGAAGAAAAGTCAATAATTGGATGTTTCCCATTTAACTTTCTTGTGACGACTTCTCCTGCATCTATATTCTTTAAATGTTTAAATCCTCCAGAATACATATAAAATAAATTTCCATCTACCCCAGCACCATAATCAAATCGTTGGTGTTTTTGTACCTGTGCAGTAGTAGAAAATTTAGCTTGATAAAGTTCAACCCAATTTCCTGAGGGGGTAACAATCCATTGATTACCATAATAAGCTTTGAAATAATCATCCCCATTGTTTCCAAAATTTTCAACAAAAGCATATAAATGTTTAAACCCAGTTTTGGTATCTGTTTTATTTTGTGTCCATTTTGATAACAAATGCCAAGTATAATGATCTTCTGGAGCAGCATAATAACCTATATAAGTAGCACTATCTCCATCCATTGCTGTAATGCCCGTTAAGAATCGATAGGTTTGATTCACTTTCCAAGGAAATACCAAATGACTATGCCCACCTGAACCTTCATTACCAAATTCACCTGAAACAACTTTTTCCCCTTTTGCTTTTAAGTTAACAGAATAGGTAGCAGGTATTTCTTCAGGATGATCTGTTTCATACAAACTCCAAATGGAAAAGATAAACCTTCTTTCCCTTTCATTATTTATTTGTAAGCCCCCATAGCCACTATGAAAACCATTGGTTTCATAATAAGCATGAATAGAATTTTCTACTTCTTTAGGCACCATTACTTCGGTATAGAACCATTTTACAACACTATCTCCAGGAACAAAATAACTTAAATGTGTAGAAGGTGCTGCTAAATAGTCGCTTTTGTTGTACTTAATCTCATTGGGCAACTTGGCTTCAATTTCTAAGGATTCAATTTCAGGATAAGCGCCGCTTGTTTTATTGATACCGGTTATTTTGAAATAATGATAAGCCACCGAGTCTATAAAAAATTTACCCACGGGTATACTTGTAGCTTGGGAATGAGCAGGAATATTAATAGTATAAAATTGATTTGACTCCTCTAAACTAACCTTAAAAGAAGAGGCGAACTCGATGGGTTTAATGTTTAATTTTATTTTTATTTCTCCTTTTTTTTGAGGATAAAAATAAATTTTTAACTGCTCCTCATTGTTTTCAAGTGCTTTCTGAATTACTTCCTCTTCTTCCTCAGTTAATTGGACTTTTTTTTTCCACCATAATATCCATTCCCTTTTACTGGCACAGTTACCAAAGCACTTTTCCATTTTTCTTGTAAAACTTTAATGGAATAACCACCTACTACACTTCTAGCTTGAAATCCAATTTGATTTCCATTGGTGGTCTCATGCCAATCGCTCAATGGAACTCTGCTAAGTGTATTGGTCGCATATAAATATACAGGATTAATTATTTTTTCAAAATCAGCTTGATTATTTGATAAAGTAGCTGTCCAAGTAATCCAATCCGACTTTGTATAGGTTTTACGACTATCTAAAGGTAAACCAAATGCATTTTGCTTTGTCAAATAATAAGCGACTTCAGCGTCATATACTTTTTGAGGAAATAAATTAAAACCAAATAATTTATCCCAAACCATATTGTATTTCTGACTCCAAGTATTTTTATCATTATAAGTTAAAGCATAATGATCCCCCGCATTGGCTAAGTCCTGCCATTTTATAGCCATGTCATTGGCGATTTGCTTGTACTTAATTGCTATTTCATTTTTTCCCAATTGTTCAGCCATCATGGCATAACATCTAATACCGACAATCGCTTTAATAGCTAAGTTTGCATTGCGTGCTAAATGACCGGCAAAATCGTCGGTACACAATTGGTTGGCCGGATCCAACCCTTCTTTTTCTAAAAATTGTACCCATTGGGTAAGTGTTGCCCAGTGTGCTTTTGCGTAGGATGCATCCCCTGTTGCTTTAACAATGGCACCCGCTAATATGGTCATATTGCCCGATTCTTCAACCGGCATCCCCTCAGGATAAGTTTGTCCATTGGCTATTGGATAAGTGCCTAAATCATGTGCAGCATAAGGTCGGTTATACAATCCACTTTTTTCACTAAAATAAAAAATACCATTGAGCATTCCTTTCATTAAATCGGGGTTGTAGGCTAAAAATAAAGGGGCACTTGGATAAGTTACATCCACCGTATTAATACTTCCATTGCTATAATTTTCTTTAGATAAGAAAAGTAATTCACCGTTTTGTTTACTCTTTACTAAATTATGTGCAGAGATCGCTTGTCTATATGCAGTAATACAAAGTTTCGCATAATTTTCTCCACCTGCAGAAAGCGCATCATTGTAAATTAATTTATCCAACCGATTGCATTTTTCAATCACTTCTTGGTATTGCCTATTGGACAATTGCAACATTTTATCCATGTTCATAGTAGGATCTAATTTCCACCAAGGTTT
>Ga0114958_10003691_pt1 | contig 10833 bp, 3 predicted proteins | sample C_130208_EF_Meta_FD_89577 | JGI IMG/M metagenome (GOLD analysis project Ga0114958, IMG submission 89577) | Freshwater microbial communities from Lake Croche, Canada to study carbon cycling - C_130208_EF_MetaG | ecosystem: Environmental > Aquatic > Freshwater > Lake | place: Lake Croche, Canada... | reverse complement strand
TCACCACTTGTTGCCCAAGTATATGAACTTCCACATACCGATACGGATTCACTTCCTGTTGTTGTGTTTGGCGTCAAGGCTAATGTTAAAGTAGCCGTATTGCATCCAACCACATTTGTATACGTTCCTGATGAAGTGTAGGTTTCTCCACTTGTTGCCCAAGTATAAGAACTTCCACATACCGATACAGATTCACTTCCAGTAGTTGTGTTTGGTGTCAAGGCTAATGTTAAAGTAGCCGTATTGCATCCAACCACTTTTGTATACGTTCCAGAAGAAGTATAAGTTTCACCAGTTGTTGCCCAAGTATATGAACTTCCACATACCGATACGGATTCACTTCCTGTTGTCGTGTTTGGTGTCAAGGCTAATGTTAAAGTAGCGGTATTGCATCCAACCACTTTTATATACGTTCCTGATTCAGTATAAGTTTCTCCACTTGTTGCCCAAGTATAAGAACTTCCACATACCGATACAGATTCACTTCCTGTTGTCGTGTTTGGTGTCAAGGTTAATGTTAAAGTAGCCGTATTGCATCCAACCACTTTTGTATATGCTCCTGATTCAGTATAAGTTTCACCACTTGTTGCCCAAGTATATGAACTTCCACATACCGATACGGATTCACTACCAGTAGTTGTTGGTACACATTCGCCAATGGCAAAATCTCCAAACCCTGTAATTCCAGATGCAGTAGCAGAAGTATTAATTATAGTACCCGAAGTTGTTAAAACGGTCCAAGCCGAAGCATTATACAAACGAACATTATAATTAGCAGGCGTAGTGCTCGCATCATTATCTCCAATTGCATATCCAAAGCTAGCGGAATAGGTTCCAAAACCTACTAAAGCATCATTTGTTAAGGTCCAGTTTCTGTTAACGCTTTTAGTAGGATCAATATCTGAACCTGCTATACTTGCATGATCTCCTCCGTTCACTCTAGCCGTTAATCCTCCTGCAGCTGATGTGGCTCCTGAGAAAGTTACTGCCAAAGGAGAATAATTAGTAGCATCTCCAATAGCATAAGGAAACGATGGCTTTTCACTTAAAGAAGTCATTTTTTTCAAATTACCTATTACCCATCCTGTACCAGCTCCAGTTATACTCCCTGATGCACCAATAGTCACCGTTTTAGTTCCTGTAGTTTGTGGAACTGAACTTATACTATTATTGGCAATTAATTTACCAGAAACAAAATTCAATACTCCATTTACTGTAATGTCAACATCAGGAGTGTACTCACCAGCGGTAATAGATATAGCACCAGGAAGATATACTCCTAGAGGATTATTGATAGTCAAGTTATTGATTCCTAGAGTAGCTGAAATTTCAGCAGTACCAAAAGAGGTTCCCATAGTGATTGCATTTGCTCCATCATTTTTGGCAAAAATATAATTTACACCTGAATTAAAAGTTCGTGTTCCCGAATTTTTTATACTTCCGTTTGAAGTACCTGTACAAATCCCTTTACTAGAAGTAATAATTAAAGTAGCTCCTGTTGCTACAGTAAATCCACCTGAACCAGTATAAGAAAATGTTCCTGAACCTATTGTCGCAGATACTACATTTCCATCACCAAACAATAACTTACCAGTAGATGTTACTTCTAATGTTCCAGGCGTATTTATTTTTAAAGCCGCAGCCATTGTTACTCCTGCAGCATTAGACACAGTAACATTTCCTGTCATAGTAGCAGTAGGTAAAGAATCCGTTGTTTGGGCTACTGTTCCATCATAAAAATAGTTTGCCGCTACATCAAAAGTTTTATTAGTAGTTGTAATTGCTGAAGCTATAGAAGTATTATTCCCTAACTTCATCGATGCACCTGAACTTAAAGTAAAAGTTCCATAACCAGAAACATGATAACCCGCTAAATTAATAGTACCTGTTACCGTCAATGTTTTCGCTGAATCAACTGTAAAGTTAGTGCCTAAACTAACCACATTTCCAGCAGAAATAATTACATTATTTGTACTCGAAGGCGGAATAGTTGCTGTTATCCATGAAATTCCATTGTAATATTGCCAGTTAGTAGCGTTAGAAGTGTTTGCATCTCCTACTGACTTATAATCCGCTACTGATTGAGGTATAGAAACTAATGCTGTTATAAGATTTGATTTTGCTGATGAAGTATAACCTGAACCTGATGCAATAACATCATAGTAATAAGTGCCAACTGACAAACCTGAAACCGAACTAGATGTTCCTGAAATTGTAACTGGGTAACCTGATTGTGTAGTCAATACAGCACCTTTGATATAAACATCATCGATACGATTAGTTCCTGCATTAAGAGAAGTATCTTGAATAAGTCCACTAACATTATAAAAACTAGTTTGTTTCCAACGAATGAATAAAGATGAAACATTTTCACATGCAGCAGGCAATGCAAGATTACTTACTGCACCAGTAGTCCAATCGGCTCCAACTATTATTTTACCAGCTCCAAGAGGATCAACATCAATAAAAGTTCCATTAGAACCTGTAACACTAAATTGCAATTGAAAGTCGCGTGGTCCACCAGGAGACGTAGAATATTGTACAGAAGATACTGTTATATTTTTATATCCAGTAGTATTTACTTCAACTTGCCAGTAATTGTTAGGGGTACCTGTTCCGTAATAAGTTGAGCCCCTTGCAGCTTGTGTCGTAAGACCTGGTTGATTAGAGTATCCCGCTCTACTATTTGATATTAATTTACCACTATTAGCAGTATTAGTTAAATCCACATCTGCAGTTAGTATTGTACTATCTGTAGGAAAAGTCCAGGCTGCAATATTCGATTGTGTATTGGCATTATAAACATACAAATCATAAGTCGAAGCATTAGTAACAGATCCCCAGTTAGCGGTAAAACCAGTTGCTGAAAGTGCTGTGGTTGTAGAAGCGACAGGCGAGGCAAGTGGACCCGTTGTAGTTCCTGTTACCGTGGCTTCTGTTGAATAATTAAAGGCTTTATCTACCGCATAAACTTTATAATAATAAGCTGTTGACGAATTTAAAGAACTATCCGTAAAACTAGTTCCCGTTCCAATATAGACTACCGTTCCAACTAAATAACTCGTACCGTTAGTAATTGTATTCCCTAAAGTATAAATACCATTTACATTAGGATCATTATCTAGATTAGGATTTGAAGCATAACGCACCACTACATAACCTCCTCCATCAACCCCGCTAGAAGCTTCAGTTGTTGGCGAAGTAATAACAATTGGCTGAGTCCAATTCAATGCTAAACCTGAAGCTGTTGCATTAAAAACGCTAGGAGAGCCTGGTGTGTTAGGTGCTGTTGTATCAAGAGATCCTGGATAAACAACAAAATCGTCATATAAATTACTGGAAGCAATTGCAGTTCTAGCCGCTCCAAAACCAGTTGCAGCATAAGGAGTTATCTGTGTACCATTTGTTGTAATTGTTGAGTATGCTTTAGTCCAAACATTTGAACTCCATCCAGCAATCGTACAAGCACTCATTTTACTATTAGTACCATCATTATATATACCACCTGCATTTAATCCAGTTGAGGGGTCAGTAGAAGTTTTAAAATAATACTGCACTGTATATACTGTGTTTACAGCCGGACCCGCACCTTGAATTGCAGTACTTGGCGATTGAAGCCTAACGGTAGTGCTCGTACTAGTATGACTCGCATATTTAATACCAGATCGTGCAGCAGCTGCATCACTTATTATAGATCTAGTTGAGGAATTAGTTGTACTACTAACAGTCCATGCGGTAGTAGTAGGTTCTTTAGTTAATGATGTAGTGGGAGTCTGCCCTTCAAATCCCCCATCCATATAAGAAAAGGATCCTAAAATTTGACCACAAACACCTGTTGTAACTACTGATGAAGTTCTAGTGCTCTCACAACTATTTAAAGTTTGTGATACATAATAGGTTCCCGTTGCCAAAACAGTTGATGTAGCTAAAACACTTCCTCCTGTTTGTGCTGCATACCACTGTAAGGCTGTTCCAGTGGCAGTTAAACTAGCTATTGTTCCTGTACAAAATGTTTGCGCACTTGCTGTTGGTACCGCTGTTGAATTAAGAGTTACTGCAACTGAAGTTCTAGTACTCTCGCAACTGTTTAAAGTTTGAGACACATAATACGTTCCTGTTGCTAATGCGGTTGAAGTAGCTAAGGCACTTCCACCAGTTGCTGCGGAATACCACTGCAAAGCAGTTCCTGTAGCAGCTAAACTAGCAATAGTAGCTGAGCCACATAAGGCTTGTGCACTCGCTGTTGGAGCCGCGGTAGTATTACTTGTAACCGAGACTGCTTTTCTAGCACTTTCTAAGGTGTTAACAGTTTGGGTTACATAATAAGTTCCAGTCGCTAAAGCAGTAGTTGTTGCTAAAGCACTTCCGCCTGATGCGGCTGCATACCATTTTACTAAAGTTCCTGTTGCTGTTAAATTAGCTACTGTTCCTGAAGTACAGAAGGATTGGTTACTAACCACAGGCAAAGCTGTATATTGAATAGTGGCTTCTGGACTTGTATTTCCACTTAAAACATAGGTTACTACAACATTTCCACTCGATAATAACACCCCTGAAGCAATAGGCCCATAAGCTCCTCCGGCTCCGGCTTCAAAGGTTCCAGATGTATTATCCGGGACTTGTACCGTCATTGTAGTTCCAAGAACAGCAACACCGCTTACAGACACTGTTCCATTTGTGTTTGCTGTGAGCACCGCTGTAGGTGGTATAATTTCTGAAATACTAATATCAGAGAAACGCATAGAATCATCTCTTAATTTACCCGAATCAAGTAAACTTCTGTAAATTCCCCATTTAGGTCGAATAAAACTATTAGCCACTTTTCCAGTAGTCGCAGGATCTGTAGCTGAAGTTCTAATCGTTTGAATAGCATCAGAACTATAAGAAAGGATTGTTGTTCCGTCACTTACTTTTTTTATAGTGATAGCGTAAGTACCTGTTGTACCTATACCAATTTTTATAGTCTCTATTGCTTCTACCCATGTATTTTCAAATAACGAAAGATTGACTTCTGCTCTGGCATCTGCTGATGCGTTTGAATCTTGTGTATAAAGAAGCTGCAAAGTATTAGGTGTTCCATATCGAGGAGTTAGTGTAAAAAGAGGACTGCTATCATCTCCATCTACTGCTTTAACTTGGTGTATATGTGTAAAGTTAGAGGAAGGTTGGAAACCTGTTGGCACTTTAAACCTCCACTTATAGGTAACTGTTTCTCCTAAAGTCCCTTTTAAATTATCTGTTGATCCTCCATACGTTTTTATTTCAACACGTTCCCGATCTAATCCACCAGTAATATCGTTATCTGTTGCAACATGGGAATAAAATTCAAAAACATATTTTCCTAAATCAGCATCCATAACTTCAGCGATGTGTCGTCCAAATGCAGGGTGGGTTCCGACTACAGTTCCATCAATCATATCTGGTGCTTCTACCGCAGCGACTCCTTGACAAGGTGCTAAAACGCTAGTGATTAATTCATAAGTATTTCCTGGTCCATCTGCATTCAATACTGGCATTGAAGCTGGAGTATAAAGAACAACTGAAACAGCTGTTCTAGAACTTTCGCATGCACTTAAGGTCTGAGAAACATAATAAGTAGTTGTTGATAAAACCGTACTAGAAGCTAATTGACTACCCTGTGTTGCTGCAGCGTACCATTTTAAAGCAGTTCCCGTTGCCGTTAAATTCGAAACCGTGCTTCCGGTACATAACAACAATGAAGATGCCGTTGGAGCTGGCGAAGTCACTGTTACTGTAACTGTCTTTCTGGTACTTTCACACCCATTTAGGGTTTGCGAAACATAATAATTTCCAGTAGTCAAATCAGCGGTAGTGGCCAGAGCACTTCCTCCTGTTAAAGCTGAGTACCATTGCAAAGCAGTTCCTGTATAACCAGTTAGACTAGCAACTGTTGCCGCTCCACATATCGTTTTTGTAGCTAAGCCTGTCGGCAAAGCAGTGGTAACAACTGTCAAAGCAACCCCATTGGAATCAACACTTCCTATTGTATTTGTAAAAACAGCCTTGTATTGATAATTGTTGATAGTTGATGAAGATCCTGTTAAAACAAGTGTTTCTGATGTAAAACCGCTATAGGTTGTTGTTGCATCTAAGGTGGCTGTTATATTCGTCCATGTTGTACCACTATTTGTGCTTCTCTGCCACTGTACCGTTGTAGGTGACATGGTCGATGTTGAAGAGGTCGTAAAAGAAGTATTGCTTCCTGAACACACACTGGCAGCAGTTGGTTGAGTAGAAACTACAATTGAAGGGCCTCCTAAATAGCTTGGTCCTACTTCTGTAAGTGCTAATGGATGGTTTGTTGTTGCTCCTGTTGCATATTCATCTGCACCAACATCTTTTATACCAACTCTTGCTTGACCACTTATATCTAATAATAGATTGGGGTCGTCATCAATATTAGCAATGTCTAAAATTGCAGGATAATTAGAGCTTGATGCATTTATAGCTGGGCTAGTAGATGACAAACCATAATATCCTTCTGCATTTGTTGTTAAAAGTGGATCTACATTAGAAAATCCAGAACCAATTGACACTCCTTGATTTCCTTGTCCAATGTTTCCAACAAAGGTTATTCCTGATGTTGATTCAGAAAAAATATTTCCTGTCGAATACTTAAAAATATTATTGGCAAAAGTATTATTTGTAAAAGTAGTAATCGCAACATTTCCATTGCTTGGTGTTGAATATGTTCCCAATTGAATAGGGCTTCCACCAACAAAGGTGTTGTTGACAAAATTTAAATTATTTAAATGTGAAACTACGGAAGAATTATCATATTGAAAAATAACGGGTGCTGTTACTGAACCATCCCCACAGTTTTCAAAGTAGTTATTATAACAGTGAATATTGTTAGCCTCTTTGATCCTTATACCACCCGAATTTTTGAAAAAATTTCCGTATGCAACATTATCGTCCCCATATCTGAAGCAAAAGTTAGCTGATAGATTATTAACCATCGTGTTAAAACGAATTATATTGTTGTCACTTTTAACAGAAATTGCTTCGCTATCGCCCAAACCTGTATTATTAAAATAACAATGTTCCACAATAGTTTTAGATTGATAAACTCCTGGCTCAGCAATCTCGTGATTGGTAATACGGATGCATTCGTTGCCATAATCACCTCCATCACCTAACATATTTTGAAAAGAACAATAGCTAATTAAAGCATAATTAGGTGTTAAATCCGATCTTTGGGCAATATGAATCATATTACCTTTTTCATTAGCAGTTGTGGTAGCTGGCTTCTTTTCAAAATTACAAAAGGTTATTTGATCATACTGTCCTTGTAAATTAATGTATTTTGAACCATTGTAACCCGAAAAATTTAGTTGTGTTAAGGTGACATAATTACCAGTCACCACAATTACATTATTTTGAACAGCACCTAAGGTTACACCAGAGGTAAATTGAAAACCACTGAAAGTAACATTACTTCCAGATATAGTTATAGCGTTAGTTCCGTTTAACAAAACACCACCTGAAGTGGCTGCTTTTACAGTTATATTACTCTTACTGATTGATAATGTGCTGTTAAGATACGTACCATTAGCAAGAATAAAAATATCGCCAGAAGCTGCACTACTTAAAGCGGTTTGCAAAGCAGTAACACTAGAAACTGTTATCGTACTCGCATTTACAGCAACAGAAGTCAATAAATTCATTGCAAAAACACTAAATAATACGAATAATCTTTTAGGAAAAATTCTTTTAGTAGGTTGGTTGTATTTCATTTTATAGTTTTAAATGGTTGTAATGATTAATTTTTTAACTTGGAAATTTCGATAGATTGTATTTCTGAATTCATATAAAATCATAAAATAATCTAGGAGATACTTTATTTTAAATCCGACTTGATTTTAAGATAAAACTTATCAATTTCAAATTTAAAATTTAATTGAGGTCTAATTATCCGAATTAAGGTATAAAATTGTCTTACTTTAAAATATCGAAAAACAATATGGATAATCATGTTAAAGAATTGATTCTAAACACCAGAAATAACGATAAGTACGAGAGTGTATTTTTAATTATTAATAAGATATCACAAACTACAGGAAATATAAAATCACAAAAAAAATAACTTTTGAAACTTTGTATGATTTAATACTATGTTATTTTTTAAGATACTAATTTAAAATCAGCTTTGATTTAATGACATTTTATTCTCCTAATTTAGCAAGGAGTCTTTTTAATGTGTAAATTTTGTATATTTGAAAAACTGTTTTAATTTTCAATCGCACTACAATTGAAAAAAAATCCCCATAAAATATGTCGCAAAATACAAAAGAATTAAAACTCGCCGTACTAATTGATGCAGACAATGTTCCCTACAGCAATGTAAAAGGAATGATGGAGGAAATTGCAAAATACGGAACACCAACTACCAAACGCATTTATGCCGATTGGACAAAACCAAATGCAAATGGTTGGAAATCGGTTTTGTTAGAACACGCCATCACTCCTATTCAGCAATACAGTTATACTGTGGGGAAAAACTCTTCGGATTCTGCCATGATTATTGATGCTATGGATTTATTATATTCCGACAAAGTAGATGGTTTTTGTATTGTTTCCAGCGATTCCGACTTTACAAGATTAGCCATTCGCCTTCGGGAATCAGGCATGAAAGTAATTGGAATTGGAGAAAAGAAAACACCTAATTCCTTTATTGTAGCTTGTGATCGATTCATTTACATCGAAGTTCTAGAAGGTGCTATCAAAAAAACGAGAGCTATTGCAAACAGCCGAAGCAAATTACCAAAAGGCAAATTAATCGAAGAAAAAAAGGTGGTTGAGAAAGTAATTGAAAAAGCTGCCGAGAAAACAGAACAAAAGCCTCTTGACAAAATAGACAATCAAACTATCGAACTCATCGAAGACACACTCGAAGCTATTGGTGATGATGATGGCTGGGCTTTCCTTGGTGATGTAGGAAACCTAATTGTTAAGAAAAAACCCGAATTCGATCCCCGAAATTATGGGTTTTCAAAACTAACGCCTATGCTAAAATCCCTTTCTGACATACTTGAAATAGACGAAAGAGAATCAGATAAAAAAGGAATAAAACACGTATTTGTGAGATTACGTTATAGCTAGCCATTTAATAAAATGGGGGAATCATTACTTATAAGTAGATTATTATCTGAAACTAAATAGCACAAAAAAGGAGACCGTTTTTAAAGATCTCCTTGTATAGATTCTGATATTACTTGGTCAATATTTTTATGATACTTGACCATTGAATGACCATCTTTAATAGGTAGATTCATATTTAATCAAAACCATTAAATAAATTTACAACAGAAACTTTATAGAAAGAAATAAAATCGACTAAAGACATTAATATTAGACGAACCACCAAAGCTTAATGATTTTGTATTTACTAAAAAAACTTTAATCTTATCTTCAAATTATAAAATCAAAAAGGAGGCCTTTTTACAGACCTCCAAGTTAATACTGATTTTGATTTACCATTATTGACTTATACTGTTACTAATATAGTCGATTATGAGTTATCATACTCCAATATAAAATAGATATTCTCAAGTAATGAATCAAAATCACACATCAAATTTATAAATATTTTTTTTCAATTAAAACATTGAATATAAATATTTAACAACAAGTTAACGCATTATATTTCAAATAATTAGATGTATAATTCAAAACGAATTAGCAACAAAAAAGGAGGTCGTTTATAGACCTCCTTAAGTAGATTTTGATTTACTATTATCAACTTTTTTACCTTACGGCAGCTGATTATTGAATAACCTTCTCTGTTCAGATTGGTATACTCAAGTAATGAATCAAAACCACAAACCAAATGTACAATTAATAATTATATAAGTATTTGATTTTTAGATATTTAACCAATTATTAACTTTTTGATTTTTAGCTATTTAAAAACAAAAGTGTGGTTAATAAGTTGCGCTTTTTGTTCGTCAATTAATTAACAAATTTAAAAAAATCCATAAAAATTGAAACAAACCTAGATTACAAAATTTATAAAGACAAAAAAATCTGTGAAAATCTTTATAATCTATGGCAAAAACCCCTAAACACTTATCTTTGCAAACTAAATATTAAACGCTATGGAACTGGTATTCGCAACCAACAATAAAAATAAAATCCTTGAAATCCAACAATTACTTCCGGATAGTATCGAAATTATAAGTCTAGAAAGTATTGGTTGTTTTGAAGAAATCCCTGAAACAGCCGATACCATCGAAGAAAATGCCATCATGAAAGCCAACTATATTACGGAGAAATACGGTTACAATTGCTTTGCCGATGACACCGGATTAGAAGTGGAATCACTTGATGGGGAACCAGGAGTATTTTCTGCTAGATATGCTGGAGAACAGCGGGATTCAGAAGATAATATGAACAAATTGTTACAAAATCTCGAAAATAAAACGAACAGAAAAGCACAGTTCAAAACTGTAATTGCCTTAAACTTTAACGGAAAACAGCAGCTTTTTACAGGAATAGCCGCAGGGGATATTACATTAGAAAAATCAGGAAATCAGGGTTTTGGATACGATCCTATCTTTAAACCGGAAGGATTTGACCGCACTTTTGCAGCACTTTCGATGGAAGAAAAAGGCATAATAAGCCATCGTGGCAAAGCAACGGAACAACTAATTGATTTCTTTAAAATATAATAAAAATTAGAGTCGTCTAACAAAATTCATCTTTGAAAATCCAAATCTTAAATCTAAAATTTAAAATCTAAAATCTAAAATTCTGATTATCAAATAATAATAAAACTACAAATCTGGATTTTCTATTAGATTATATCGTTTT
>Ga0114958_10003690_pt1 | contig 10835 bp, 7 predicted proteins | sample C_130208_EF_Meta_FD_89577 | JGI IMG/M metagenome (GOLD analysis project Ga0114958, IMG submission 89577) | Freshwater microbial communities from Lake Croche, Canada to study carbon cycling - C_130208_EF_MetaG | ecosystem: Environmental > Aquatic > Freshwater > Lake | place: Lake Croche, Canada... | reverse complement strand
TAGACACCTATATTTCCAAGGATCTTCTCGGTAAAGCAAAAAATTTAAACATCGAGTAATAGTTGGTTTTAGTATACCGACTCAACCGTAAAAAATTGTTAGCAAGTTGTTATATTTTTGTTAGCACCCCTCAATAAATGGGATCTTGCAATCACGCACTACAGAAGTATTTAAATGTCGGTTATTAGCCCTAATGGACAAAAAAACTGCAATGCGTATCCGATGATATCAAATCAAACAAAAAAACAATTCGTATAATTAACTAGAGTCTATTCATAAGCAATAACTTATTGATATTATTAGTTATATAATCAGTAAATGATATAAAAAAAGCATAGGAACTGAGCTTCACCTCACAAAATTGAATTCTTGGTTTCTTAGTTATTGAATGAACTCTATTTAAGACATTGAAATATCGACCTCAATATCCATTAAAACCCTTCACTGATGTCATAGAAGCATGTCAGTGGATCGCAGGATTAGTAGAGTGGTACAACCAAGAGCATCTTCTAAGTAATCGCAGAGTCGTCTACGAGGCTGCATATACGAAAAATCCAGAACGCTGGAGTGGAAGCACACGGAATTGGCAAAGAATCGAAAAGGTTCATCTTAATCGTGATAAAGCTTAAGTAGGTGAAGTCAAAGATATAGATATTCAGACAAGAAAAGTAGCGTAAGTTTTAACCGTCGAGGCGACAACTACATTGACAATATCCGGTGAGGTTACGCTCAATTTTTATGAGCTTATTATATATTTTTTGGAAATATTATTAATAATATCAGTTGCTTATTTTTTTTTAGTGAGCTCAAATTAATTTGACAAAATGAATGGTACAGATATAATTTAATCCACATAAAAGGTGCAGGAATATAGTATTAATTTTTGCGTAAGTAATCGCATGAAATAAGTTTGAATGACAAGGTACTAAACATGAGGGTAGTGCAAAAAACTTATGACACGATTTGTGTTTTGTAAAATATTTGATTAGGAATTAATAATGTATGATTCAGATACTTCTACTGTAGCAGATGCACTTAAAAATAGTAATCCAACTGTTTTTTCAGATGCTACTATTAATGCAATTTTAGCCTTATCAACCTCTAGTACAGATCCTACCGTTAGATTTGATATAGCCGCACCTGATGCAAATGGTTATGTAACTGTATCTGCCGGTGCAGAAGTCGTCCTAGTTAATAGTTCAAATTCATTTAAACAAGTAGTAAATCCCCCTGCCAATGCTCCCGTTGTTATATTTCAGGGTAGAGGCGGGGTTATTGCAACCCTAAACGATGCCGCTGCAACTGTGCCTTCGGGTGATCAGAGTCATGTAGATCGAGTTGTAGTGGGTTCGGCCGGTAATGACGTAATTGTTGTACAAGACGCTAAAAATACGCATATTATTCTGGGTACTGGAGATAGCTCTGTTCAAACTGGCCATGGCGTTGATACGGTTCAAGCCGGTCTGGGTAATAGTTCGATAGTAGGAGGATCTGGTGACTATGCAGTTGTAAAACTAGCAGGAGCTCCTACTAACTATCAAGTAACTGTCAACAATGGTCATGCAATTGTTACGGACCAGACGACTCATAAGACAACGGATATTTCTAAAATCCAATATGTTCAGCTTAATAATGGTAACGCTTTGGTTTTTGCTAAAGATTCTGTTGAAGCAGCAGTTTCGACTCTTTATCACACCGCATTTGGACGAGACGCCGATGCTGGTGGTTTAGATTATTGGTTCGATTTAGGAAGAGCTGGTGCAACTTTGAAACAAATTGCTGATGCATTTACCCATTCAGCGGAATTTGCGGCACAGCAAGCACTCAGTAATAATGCTTTCGTGCAAGGCTTATATCAAAATACTTTTGGTAGAGCTGGTGAAGATTCTGGAGTGTCATACTGGACAGATGCACTGGCTCATGGTTCAAGTAGGGCGGATTTAATAACTGAATTTTCTCAACTTGCTGGTAATAATATTGCCGGATCTATTCATACAGAGGCTCAGATTGTTGGATCAGTGACCATAGTTACAGGTATCATTTAAGTTATTACCATGCATAACAAGGGGGCTTTTGCCCCCTTTTTCTTATCTGTTTGTTCGCCCCGCCTGCGGGATAATGAATTACTCAATTATGCCATTGAAGCGTTAACGTCAAATTGTTATGCTGATGCTTTGCTTGCCGTTGAGTATGTGTGTCGCCGTTACCCCTCAAAAAGTATCCCCGCTGTATTACGCGCGAAAATTTTGCAAGCATGTTTGCCACAATTAAGCGTTAAGGCCTGGTATAACGCATGGTTAAGTGATCCAGAAAATCCAATGTTACAAGATGCTATGTTGAACGCATGGTTAAGTTCGGGTGCTACTGCCAATGCCTGGGATTTAGGTTGTGCATTTTTGCCTGAGCGTTGCCGAACTAATACACATTCTTCGTTGATACAGTTACTACATCAAGCTAAAGAAACGACTATTGGCGTCTGCTGGAAGTCGGGCTTAGCCATAGAAGGTATGTTATTTAGCCCAGTATCTGGGAGTCAGTCACAACCTATGCGCTTGATTGTTTCCGATGGCATATCCCCACTTTATTACAATATTCCTGCTGATGGTAGCCGCTTTAAACTTAGCTGGCCAGAGAGTCACGGCGTGTGGTCACTTGCAGTTATAAGCGAGGCTTCAGATAAGACTGAGCCCCAGTTACTTCATGGTTCGCCATTAGTCTTTGGTGAGCCAAAGTTCTCTATGATAAAAGACCGTAAGGCTGTTATAGCGTCGAATGACGTTGTAGAAAAGAAACCAGTCGATATCATCATTCCAGTGTATAGAGATTATGCGCTAGTCAAAGCCTGTATTGATAGTGTGCTAGTTAGTCAATCACAGAACATAACCCAAACTAAAGTGATTGTCATTGATGACGCCAGTCCAGAACCAGCCTTGTCGGTTTGGCTTGATTCGTTAGCTGAGTCTGGAAAAATTATACTGCTGCGCAATAAACATAATCTCGGTTTCATTGAATCGACCAATCGTGGTCTTCGTCAGTGCACTGAGCATGATGTCGTATTGCTTAACGCTGATACGCTGGTGCAAGGTGACTGGATTGATCGCTTGAATACGGCTCTTTACAGTGCTAAGGATATCGCTTCAGTAACACCTTGGTCGAACAATGGTGAAATCAGTAGCTTTCCTAAGATCACAAAAGCCTCTGCATCCCCCACCTTACCGCAGTTAATTCAAATTGATACTATCGCTGCTAAATTGAGGCGTGCTGGGCATTGCACCGATATTGAGTTGCCTGCATGCTGTGGGTTTACTCTGATGATGCGGCGTAGTGTTCTTGATAAAATTGGTTTGTTGGATGGTGTTGAATTGATTCGCGGTTACGGTGAAGAAGTCGATTGGTGCTTACGGGCGCGCGCTATTGGTTATCGCCACTTAGCTGCTACCGGTGTATTTGTTGCCCATGCCGGAACCGCTTCTTTCCGATTTGAAAAGGCATTGCGTGTACACCAAAATCGTGCGGTTTTGGTATCTCGTTATCCAAACTATTACCCTGAATATCACCAGTTCATTAAAAATGACCCGTTAAAAGATGCACGCCAGATACTTTTCTCTGAATTGAAACAATCGAATTCAGAATGGTTGGCATTTGTTAGCTATGTTGATGAAAAATCCGAATTTGCCACAGTCCTGCCAATGGCGCTGCAGTCTTCTTGCACGCGTATCGTTGTTTGGCAACACCGAGCAAGTTCGGCAAGTGCTAGCAAAATTTTAGTGCTGGCTAGGGCCATTGCCAGTTATAAGCAATCTGTGCTTAAACTGCGCCTACTCGTGATTGGCGAAGCAAGTGAAGCGCTCTGGCATACTGGAGTGGTTGATGTTTTGCCTTCTTTAACCAAGCAAGAAGCCAAGCTCCTTTCAGACGCAGCATTAGTTGGCCTGAGTGGATGCTCAGTGTTGCTGACCGAAAATAGCCAAACAGCTCCAATTGGCATTCCCCATATTCAGCTTGATACTGAATTTGAACCTCGAGCTTGGTTGGATAGCTGGTTAATTGAGCAAGCAAACACATTAAAACATGAGAAAAATCTTGGTGCCGCATGTCTGGTATAACAAAAGCTAAACCGAGCCTAAACAAAAAGGCCGTTGCAGCTCGATGAAAATTGAAATGACCACTAAAAAACCAACTAAAGCCACTCGCCGCTGGCAGGGTGCTCTCGAAGGATTACATAACGGCTTGCTCTATGGCTGGGTTATTGATACAGAGCAGCTAGATGCGCGAGTTGTAATAGAAATTTGCTTGAATGGTGAGGTGTTCGGTTGCTTAATTGCCGATGTGATTCGTAGTGATTTGGCGATGCGATTCGCAGAAGTTCTACCTAAACATACGGAGTATGATTTTTGTCATGGTTTTGTGGCTGATTTAGGTGGTTATGCTGATAATCAAGTTGGCGTATTTACAGCACGCATAGCTAATACGGATGTTCTTTTATCAGGTCATGTTGAGCAGATTAGTGTTGAAAAGTTACCTATGTCCGCTATCAGTAATGTGTTTAGTGACGGTGGATTAAGTTTGCATGGTTGGGCGATTGATCCTCGAGATGATAAGCGCACTTTGACGGTACGCGCCTTTGTAGGACATAAAAAAGTTGCCGAAACTATCGCTAATTTAGTCCATCCAACACTACGTTCATTCGACGTCAGCTCTCATGGCTTTAACTTGAATTTACCGCTTGAGTTTGCTGATGGATACATTCACCAAGTTCGGGTCGTTGATGAGACTGGTAAGGCTTTAAATGGCAGTCCAGTCACTGTATGCTGCTTTGCTGAGGGTTGTAAAACGTTGCTGCCATCGGCAGAGAATGAGCTACTTAAGAATGTAATCAATAGCTATGAACACTATTTACCTCGAAGTTTGGGTATTGAGTATTACCAGCAATGGTCTGCTTTGTATGAAACAAAAATCACACCTGCCAAACGTACCCGCAAAAATCAGAAAGATACTGTCTCTGCGCTGACGGTGGCTATGATCATCACAGGAGAAGTAGAGCAGAGCGCTCTTGAGTGCACTACAGCAAGCCTAAACCAACAGCTAAGCGTCAATGTACAGCTATTTCTATCGAGTGATATAGGGAAAATAAACCAATCATTTAGCACACTACTTCAACTTGCGCTTGATTCGCAGTGTGAAATCATAGGTTGCATACGCTCTGGCGATACCTTGTCAACTCATGCCTTGCTCTGTGCTCTTGAAGGTTTTGCCCTTCCAAAGGCACAGCTGGTATACACCGATAGTGAGTACATGGGTGAACCTTGGTTTAAGCCTGCCTGGAATCCGGAATATGCGCTGTCCAGCGATTACCCATTGGAACTCATGCTTATACGCAGCAGTTTACTCAAAGCCTATGTTGAAAAAAATCCATGGCCAGAAAATCAAGCCAGACTCTCTTGGGATTTGTTAGCAATGCTCTGGGGGCAAGCAGAACAGGCGATTGTGCATGTGCCACACGTTCTTTATCAGTTTCAGTCAGCGCTCACTACTGAAGAGCAACAAGCTCGAGCCAAGGCTGCTCAACATGCTCTGCAATCCGTAGAGCCGACAGCTTTGCTGACCTTAGATGTTGATATGCCGACAAATACTTGTTTCCAGGCTCGCCGTTTACAGCGTGTGCTTTCTACGAGTGACCGAAAAAAAGCTATCAGCCTGATTATTCCAACACGTGATCAAGTTGAGCTTCTCGATCGATGTATTAAAAGCATACAGAAATTTACCCCATGGAAAAATCTTGAAATCATCATCATAGATAACGATTCAACGCAAACGAAAACTAAGGCCTATTTCCGTTCACTACGTAAACAGAACGTTAAAATATTGTCTATGCCCGGTGCTTTCAATTTTGCTGATTTAAACAACCGGGCAGTGAAAGAGGCTAATGGCGAAATTATCGGTCTCATTAATAATGATATCGAGGCTTTGCACGAGGGCTGGCTGGACGAAATCATCAGCCATTTGCTAAGTCCTGGAGTGGGTGCTGTTGGTGCCAAACTATTGTGGCCTAATGGCATGGTGCAGCACGGCGGTGTGCTACTCGGTGTAGGTAATGTCGCTGGCCACTACGGTAATTGTTTAGCAGAAGCAGACTGGGGCAATCATGGCCGCAACCAACTAGTGCAACAAGTCAGTGGGGTTACAGCGGCTTGCCTATTTTTGCGCAAGAGCGATTATCTTGAAGTGGGAGGGATGGACTCTAAGGCGTTTCCTGTCGCTTTTAATGATGTTGATTTGTGCTTAAAACTGAGAAAACAAGGCAAGACTATCATTTGGACGCCTTATGCTCGTTTGCTTCATGCAGAATCTGCCAGTCGTGGGTACGAAGACACGCCACAAAAACGAGCACGAGCTCAACGTGAAGTTGATGCATTGCGAGAGCGCTGGGGAGCTTTGTTATTGCGTGACCCTGCCTATCATCCTAGCCTGAATTTGGATGCACATAGTCAGGCATTTTCAGGTCTAGCTATACCCCCGCGAGATCGAACACCTCGTCTGGCTGGCTTAGTTGATCAACAAAAGTAATATATCAAAGATGCCTTATAAAACTCTATCCATTAAACAGACTATTTTTTGAATTACATGTTAGAAAACGGAATATCGACCTCATCAGAGGCTCCTCACAAATTGTTACATGTTGGCTGCGGTCAATTTAGGCCTGAACGCCTGCCATCCTGTTTTCAAACGGCACAGTGGCAAGAAATCCGGCTTGACATTGATCCGCAGGTTAAGCCCGATATTGTCAGCAGTATTACCGACTTGAGTGCAATCGAAAACGCTAGCATGGATGCTATCTGGTCTTCGCATAATATTGAACATTTAAATTCTTACGAAGTGCCGATTGCACTGGCTGAATTTAAGCGTGTACTCAAACTCAATGGCTTTGTTTTGCTTAGTGTGCCAAACCTGCGTGCAGTTGCGCAGCACATCGTTAATGATCAGTTATCAACGACATTATATCAATCAGCCGTTGGACCGATCACCGCACTGGACATAGTATTTGGCCATCAAGCATCACAGGCCAGAGGTAATCATTTTATGGCGCATCGCACTGGTTTTACTTCCAGTACATTAGGCCAATCTTTACTGGATGCTGGTTTTGATGAAGTACGAGTCCACGAAGGTCAGCATTGGGATTTATGGGCTATTGCAACCATGCCATATACCAGCCCAGAACTATTTAATGATCTCGCTGGAGTGTTACAGTGAAAATTTTATTTATTCATCAAAACTTCCCCGGTCAGTTTTTGCATCTGGCCGCAGACCTCGCCAAACAAAAACGCAACAAAGTAGTCGCGCTAACGATCTACCAGCAACCCGTACCCGAAGGTGTGGAACTTAGACCTTACACCCTGTTGCGCCAGTCAGCACCTGAGACTCATCCTTTACTGCACAACCAAGAAGGGCATATCTTACGTGCAGAAGCCTGCGCGGCAGCTGCTTTCCAGCTTAAGCGTGAAGGTTTTGTGCCTGATATTATCATTGCTCACCCCGGCTGGGGCGAAGCCTTGTTTATGAAGGATGTTTTTCCGCAAGCTAAGCTGCTGATTTATTGCGAATATTACTATGCGCTCGAAGGCCAGGATGTTGGTTTTGACCCAGAAATTCCCTCACTTAGTTTCGAGCAGCGCTGCCGTCTGCGTTTAAAGAACACCACCAATTTGCTTAGTATGGAAATCGCAGATGCCGCTATTTCGCCCACCCAATGGCAAAAGAGCACTTATCCCATTTGGGCGCAGGAAAAAATTAGCGTCATTCACGAGGGTATTAATCAAGCTCGATTGCATCACAATCCTAATGCCAAATTAACGCTAGCTGCATCAGGCAGTCATAATGAAATAAGTTTTACACCGGGGGATGAAGTGCTGACCTATGTATCCCGTAATCTCGAGCCAGTAAGAGGCTTTCAAGTACTTATGCGTACCTTACCCAAAGTGCTGCGATTAAGACCCAATGCACATGCCATTGTGGTTGGTGGCGACGACATCAGTTACGGGCATCGTGCGCCCAACGGATTGAGTTGGAAAGACCATTTACTAGCTGAAGTAGGTGAACAATTAGACATGAAAAGAGTCCATTTTGTCGGCAAGGTGCCCTATAACAGTTATTTGGATATACTCAATGTCAGTCGAGTACACGCTTACTGGACAACACCATTCGTTTTATCCTGGTCGTTTCTTGAAGCCGCAATTAGTGGTACCTGCGTAGTTGCTTCTGATACCCCACCCGTTCAAGAATTTGCCGAGCGACTTGGTGTTGTAACTTTGCCTTTTTTCGATCATGAAATGTTTGCCGACACTTTGGTTGAACGTTTAAGTGAAAAAAATGAGTCCCGAAAATTATTGGATTTCCCAGAAATTGATTTGCCGCAATGTTTAAAGCGGCAAAAACAATGGCTGAAATCAGTATAATAGAGAAATAAAGCTTGCTGACGGAAGCTTGATGCTTAATAAATTGATCGCCATTCCTTTATACTATATATATATTTAATTAATCAGGGTTAATAAACAATATGAGTGAAATAAAAAGCTCCATAGTTACATTGCAACCAGGGATATTTATATTGCGTCATTCGAAAGACGGTTTAGTTCCTTTATCGATATCTCGAGCACCTAGTCAAAGCTTACCTACAGGTAAAATTGAATCTTTATCGACCCCAAAAACACAGGGAGCAATTTTATATGACGGCTCTGATTGTATTGTTATGCATATCAGTGAGGCATCGGTTAACTTATTGGTGACTGCTTATCTTGCTCAAGCTGATGATCCTGTGCCTTTGCTTAGAATAGATCAAATTGGTTTGGATGTAGAATCGCCACAGATGCAGGTATCTAAATCATTAGCGATGGATGAACCTATTGAAATTAATGATAAGGGTTTATCTATCATTGGCCATATAGAACGTACAGGGGAGGTAGTGGCCTGTGCCAACCAATGCTTAGGTGACCCTACAAGTAATCTGCGCCTTGAAGGATTCCAAGTCATGTGGCCTGATCGACCAGAGGGTGTGGATTTAGCCTATAGTGTTTCATTGGAAGGAGTAGGCTCAACTCCGATTGTTAATAGTGGGAATTTTTGCGGTACACGCCATGAAGCACGACGAATCACAGAGCTTATGTTTGCATTAATTGGACCCCAAGCAAAACAATTTGAATTAAAGGGCACCGCTTATTTTTCAGGTGGATTTCAAATGTCACTATTGTCAGGCATGGCGTTGAGTGGCCCGAGTGGTCTTGAACACTTAATTGCAATCAATTTGAGTATTAATCCAGCTATTCCTAAGAAAAAAAATGTAAAGAATCCTTGGGAAGAATCGTCACAAACGACGATATTTAAAGCTAAAGAGAAAGTTAAATCTAAAAAGTAAAGGGATTTTATGGGAATGAAGATTGATATCATCATTATGCTAAATAATTTATAGTAATTTTAGTTCGAAATTGATTGAATTAGTTGTTGACGGCATTACCCTAATATTGACTTTTCAGAAGAGCATGGGCTATCTAATTTGTATATATTGAGCTGCTATAAGAACATTCTCATTCCTTAAGAAATAAACTATTGTTTATAAACAGGCATAATGTAATGAAGCCATTTTTCAACATCCCTATTATCGAATCTCCTTTATTTGAGCAGCAAACTAAAGATTTTTCAGATGAATTAAAACGTATTGCTCTTGATCTTCACTTAAAGGGTTATTCAGTAATTGATTTTCCTGATGATGAATTTAATGAAAAAGCTGAGCTTATTAAAGCACAATTAGATCCGTTCTTTGCCGCGCAAAATATTTCTAGGCGCATTCATGATGCTTGGAAAGTTAGTCATGAAGTCCACGATATTGCATCAAATCACGGGATATTAAATATGCTTTATCAGTTATATGGGCGCAAAGCTATTCCATTTCAAACAATAAGCTTTAAGTTTGGTAGTGAGCAACATTATCATACTGATACGGTTCACTTTAATAGTAGCCCAGAACGGTTCATGTGTGGCGTATGGGTTGCTTTGGAAGATATAACAGAAAGTAATGGACCTTTGTTCTACTTTCCAAAAAGCCACACTTGGCCAATAGTATCAAATGAAATGATGGGGTTTAATGTTTTAAACGCAAATCAAAAACCAACACAAGAAATTTATTATGATGCTTGGAATGCGATGGTTAATCGAGCTAACTGCGAACCAGAAAAATTTTTAGCTAAAAAAGGTCAAGCGCTTATATGGGCAGCAAATCTTTTACATGGCGGTCTACCCATTATCGATAAAAATCAAACGCGCTGGTCACAGGTGACGCATTATTTTTTTGAGAATTGTAGTTATTACATTCCAATGCTATCAAATGTATTTCTAGGAAATATTTATTATAAAAATGTAATTGATATAACAACAAAGACATCTGTTCAACATGTTTCTTGCGGTCAAATGATATCTGAGGATGTTTTGACTTTTAAGGGCGGCAGAGTACTTCCAGAAAATTTTGATGCAGACGTTTATTTAGACCTTAATAAAGATGTTCTTGCCGCAGGCGTGGATCCTAAAGAGCATTGGCTGGATTTTGGTCGATATGAGAATAGAAAATTTTTCTAAATTATAGCGCGTAATTGACTAGTTAATTAGTTGCTGTCTCTAATGTGTCAGTCAACGCTTTAAAAGATGAACATGATTTTATTATGGAATAATAGGAATAATAGGGGACAGACCACTATTTATTAAAGATCAACTTCCCATGATGGCTGTTATGTTAAAGAGTTTTTCTTGTCTACGCATGATAATTTTCTATGTTAGCAATTGATTTATTT